>Ga0302046_10001482_pt1 | contig 22016 bp, 20 predicted proteins | sample RVTome_11_FD_200261 | JGI IMG/M metagenome (GOLD analysis project Ga0302046, IMG submission 200261) | Soil microbial communities from uranium-contaminated site in the Upper Colorado River Basin, Wyoming, United States - RVT147D111 (version 2) ...
CGTCCAATCCGTCCGACACGGGGGCCGTAGGCCGAGGCACAATGGGAGACTCTGGCGCCGGCGCGGTCTCCCTCACTTCCGGGGAGACCTTCTCGGTGTCGTAAGACCGGTAGCGGGCAGCCGGCCGCTGCGTGGCCAGATTCGCGCGCATCGCCTCGGCCAGCTCGTCCACACGGCTCGGTATCAGGTTCCGACGCGACTTGCGTATGGCCATCTGACGAGGGGCGAGACGCTTGGACTTGATCTCGGCCCACGTGTTCGCCATGTGTTCAACACCCCGGTAGGCGAAGTCGATGGGGTCGGCGGCGATGAAGGTCACCTCGGTACCCTCGAGATCGATCTCGAAGGCGGCAGAGACCAGACGCCGTGCCTGCACGTCATACAGCGACCAGCGGCCCAGCGACTCACCCTCGAGGAGCAGCTCGGCCTGGTCGTCATCGACTACGAACGTCGCCGGGACTCCCGGATGGTCGATATCAGGGAACTTGACTTCGCCTTTGAACTTCACCGTCTACCTCAAAAAGGACACGTGATACCTGGATGTGTCGACCGTAAAGATCCCATCGGATGATGAAAAGTCAAGACCGTCACGTGTAGGCGTCGAGGGGCGGGCATGAGCAGATCAGGTTTCGGTCGCCACCAACGCCATCGATCCGTCCGACCGGCGGCCAATACTTGTCGCGCCGCAGGGAGTCGAGTGGGAAAGCGGCCAACTCGCGCCCATACGGGTGATCCCAGCCATCGGCTGCGACGTCTTCCGCAGTGTGAGGCGCATTCTTGAGGGGATTGTCGTCACGGGGCCACTCACCACCTCCCACCCGGTCGGCTTCGGCTCGAATGCTGATCATCGCGTCGCAGAACCTGTCGAGCTCCTCGAGACTCTCCGACTCGGTCGGCTCGATCATCAGGGTGTTGGCCACCGGGAAAGCCAGGGTGGGAGCGTGGAATCCATAGTCGGCCAGGCGCTTGGCGATGTCCTCGGCGGTGACGCCCGTGGTCTTGGTCAAGGCTCGGATGTCGAGGATGCACTCGTGAGCGACACGACCATTCGCCCCCGCGTAGAGGACAGGGAAGTACGGGTCCAGGCGCCGGCCGACGTAGTTGGCCGACAGGATGGCAACGCGACTCGCGTGACGAAGCCCTTCTGCGCCCATCAACCGTATGTACGAGTAGGGAATCGGCAGGATGCCCGCCGATCCGAACGGAGCCCCGGAGATCGCGCCGATGCCCGACGGTGGTCCCGCTTCGGCCAGTAGCGGGTGGTTCGGCAGAAATGGGGCGAGATGCTCCTTCACACCGACCGGCCCGATCCCGGGCCCACCTCCACCATGGGGGATGGTGAACGTCTTGTGGAGGTTGAGATGACCCACGTCCGCTCCGAAATCGGCAGGCCGAGCCAACCCGACTAGTGCATTGAGATTCGCTCCGTCGACATAGACCTGGCCACCTTGATCGTGAACCGTCTTGGTGACCTCGCGTATCGCCTCTTCGAAGACACCGTGAGTGGACGGGTAAGTCACCATGAGGGCCGCAAGCCGCTCGCGGTGCTCGGATGCCTTCTCCTTCAGGTCGGCCAGATCGATGTTCCCGCCTGCATCGGTGGCCACCACTACGACACGCAACCCGGCCATCACCGCAGATGCGGCGTTGGTTCCATGGGCCGACGCCGGAATCAGACAGACGTCGCGACGGCCCTCACCACGAGAGCGGTGGTAGGCGGCGATCGCCAACAACCCGGCGAGCTCACCCTGAGAGCCGGCATTCGGCTGCAATGAAACGGCGTCATAGCCGGTGATCGACGCCAGATACGACTCGAGCTCCCGAATGAGCTCGAGATACCCATTGGCCTGCTCGACAGGGGCGTAGGGGTGCATGTCGGCGAAGCCGTTCCAGGTGATCGGAACCATCTCCGTGGTGGCGTTGAGTTTCATGGTGCACGAGCCCAACGGGATCATCGTCCGGTCGAGCGCGAGGTCCCTGTCGGCGAGGCGTCTCAGGTATCGGAGCATCTCGTGCTCGGACTGGTGGAGGCTGAACACGGGATGGGTCAGGAACTGGGAGGTGCGCGCCGTGGGCTCGGCGATCCGACCCGGTGAGCCGACCGGTCTGGCATCGAACACTCCGGCGACCCGTTCGACGAGGGCGTCGTCGGTCTTCTCGTCCAGCGCGATGCGAACGCGGTCGCCGTCGACGAGGCCCAGGTTGAACCCTTCATTGCGCCCGCGTTCCACGATGTCCGCGGCGCGACCGGGCGTGATCACGGTGATGGTGTCGAACCAGGTGTCGTTCGCAAGCTCGAAGCCGGCCTCGGTGAGGCCATCCGCCAACGACGTCGCCAGGCGATTCACCTCCGTTGCGAGCGCCCGGAGCCCGTCCGGGCCGTGCCAGCATGCGTAGAGACCGGCCATCACCGCGAGCAGCACCTGCGCGGTGCACACGTTGGACGTGGCCTTTTCCCGGCGGATGTGCTGCTCCCGCGTTTGAAGGGCGAGCCGGTAGGCCATGCGACCCTCGGTGTCTTTCGACACCCCGACCAGGCGACCCGGCATGGAGCGAACGTGTCTTTCCAGTGTTGCGATGAACCCGGCGTGGGGACCTCCGTAACCGAGCGGAACGCCGAAACGCTGGGCGGATCCCACGGCGATGTCGGCACCCCACTCCCCCGGTGGTGTGAGCAGGGTCAGCGCCAGCAGATCCGTCGCCACCACCACGACCACACCTGCCTCCCTGAGCCGGTGGACGAGGTTCGAGTAGTCGACGACACGCCCCGAAGAGCCTGGATAGTGGAGCAGGACGCCAAATGCCTGCGTCAAGTCGGCATCCCCGCCGAGGTCGACCACCTCGATGCCCAGCGGCATCGCTCTCGTCTCCACCACCGAACGGGTGGCTGGATGGCAATCCGGATCGACCAGGAACACGTTCCGTTGGTCAGCCACCAGCCGGCGGGCCATGGCCATCGCCTCCGCGGCGGCCGTTGGCTCATCCAACAGCGAGGCGTTGGCCACCTCCAAGCCCGTCAGGTCTGACACCATCGTCTGGAAGTTGAGCAAGGCTTCGAGCCGGCCCTGTGAGATCTCCGGCTGGTAGCTGGTGTATGCGGTGTACCAAGCCGGGTTCTCCAGAACGTTTCGCTGTATCACCGGTGGCACGATCGTGTCGTGGTAACCGAGCCCGATCAATGACGGCATCACCACGTTGCGATGGGCCAGCTCGGCCAGCCGGGCGACCGTCTCGCTCTCAGTGAGCGCCGGGGGGAGGTCGAGACTGGTGTCGAGGATCGATGCCGGGACAGTCTGGGAGACGAGCTCGCCGAGCGATGCCGCACCCACTGTCGCCAACATCTTGTCGATGTCGGCTTGACGAGGCCCGATGTGTCGGTCGGCGAATGACTCGGAAGGATTTGGCATGACTGTCTCGAGATCATAAGCCCGGCCTGATTCTGCAATGCCGAGGCGCCGTCCTCGATCAGTTGGTGGGGACTGCCCCTCCTCTCGTCGGGGGCAGGCTCACGACCGCGACGGGCAGCTCGGATTGGGCGAGCATGTACGAGACCCGGTGGCCGTAGAAGGGTCGGTTGGTGAGTGAGCGTGCCGAGGCGCCCAGGACCAACAGGTCGAACGCCCCGGAGTTCCCGAAAGCAACGATTTCCTCTTCGGCGTTTGGGGCCATCCTGACCCCTGTCTCGACGGCAACTCCCAAGCGCTCGCCAAATGCGGCGGCCGCACCAACCAGCTCCTGCCCGTCTCTGAGGCTCGACTCCACCGCCGGGTCCTCTCGCAGGATTCCCTGTCCCTCAGGACGGTTGACGACATGGAGGGCGAACGTCCTGGCACCCGATGCCTTGGCCACCGAGTAGGCAAACTCCTCGGCGGCCCTCGTCGATCTGGTCGCCGCCACCGGGACGAGGATTCGGATCGGCAGGCTGTCGGTGCCGGGATGGTCTGCGGGCATCCTGACCACGATGCTCGGGGTCTCCACGAGGGCCAGAACCCGATCAATGACGTTGCTGAAGGTCCCTTCACCAGTCTCGGTCGCACCCAAGGCCACCACGTCGTACCCAAGGGCCGACTCCCGGGCGATCGCGGCTGCCGGATCCCGGGCGATGCGTCTGATGGTCCGTGACTCGGGAAGTATCTCCTCCACTTCGGAAGGATCACCCGGTTCTCCTTGAACCTGACGCCTCAACCGCCGAATGAAGTTCTGGTCGGCCAGATCCACTACGAGGATCGTGGTCTCTGCATCGGGAAATGCTGCGGAGATGAGCCTGGCAGCATACCGGCTGTTGGCGCCACCGCGGGTGGGGAGGAGGATCCTCTTGGAACGCAGGATCTCCGATGACTCCTTGACCTCCTCTTCGTTCAGGCGTTGAGCCTCCTCCTCGGGGATGACCCAGTTCCTGACCACCAGCTTGAGGAGTTGGGGAGCGACGACGGAGGTCACGACGGCGGCGAGGACCATGACGGTGTACCTGGTCTCGCTGACCACACCCAGGTTGAGACCGACTATCGCGACGACCACTCCCATCGCTCCCAGCGCTGACAGCCCGGACCCCAGTGCGAGGGCCTCACGGCCCCTGACCCCCGCGAAGAAGCCGCCCGCCACCGCCCCAGGATCTTCGCCGCTATGGCCACAGCTCACACGTTGAACCGGAACTCGACGACGTCGTTTGGGCGCATGACGTAGTCCTTCCCTTCGGTGCGCACCAGGCCAGCCGAGCGGGCTGCCTGCCATGAACCGGCCTCACTCAAACGATCGAAGTCGACGACCTCCGCGGCGATGAAACCCCGCTGAAAATCGGTGTGAATCACCCCGGCGGCCTCCGGAGCCGTGGCCCCGGAACGCACCGTCCAGGCGCGCGCCTCCTTCTCGCCAGCGGTGAGAAAGCTCTGCAGACCCAGGGTCTCGTACGCCGCCCGGATCACGGCGTTGAGCCCAGGTTGGTCTTGTCCAATGGAGCGAAGCATGTCTGCTCGCTCGCTCTCAGCTAGCTCCATCAGCTCCGCTTCGATCTGAGCGTCGACGAAAACTGCTGGTGCGGGAGCGACCGCCTCGGAGAGCCGCTTCGAGAGGGCTTCGTCAGCGAGCCCGCCCTCATCCATGTTGAACACATAGATCACAGGTCGCGCCGTCAGCAGATGGAGGTCGCTCAAACGATCGAGAGACAGGCCGGGAAGCCTGCCGACCATGCGGCCTGCGGCAACGGACTCGCGAACCTGGGCAAGTGCGGCCGCCTGCGGTATCAATGACCGATCGAGAGTCGCCTCCTTCTCCAGACGGGGGAGCCGGCGATCGATGGTCTGCAGATCCGCGAGAGCCAACTCGGTCTCAATCACCTCGATGTCACCGATGGGGTCGAGGCGGTCACCAACGTGAACCACGCTGTCGGACCGGAACCCCCGAACCACATGACAGATGGCGTCAACCTCGCGGATGTTGTGCAGGAACTGGTTCCCCAAGCCCTCACCTCTGCTGGCACCCTTCACCAGCCCCGCGATGTCGATGAATGTCACAGTCGCCGGGACCACTCGTGCCGAATGGAACATCTCCGCAAGGCGCTCCAGGCGGCTGTCGGGGATTGGAACTATCCCCTTGTTGGGCTCGATGGTGGCGAATGGATAGTTGGCCGCGAGCGCACCAGCGTTGGTGAGGGCATTGAAGAGCGTGGACTTCCCGACGTTGGGAAGACCGACGATGCCGATAGAGAGTGCCATTTGAGTCGGCAGAGGTTAGGGATCCCACCCTCCAAGCCCTAGCGTGAGCTGGATGAGACGGGTTTCGGTGATCGGTGCCGGATCGTGGGGCACCACCGTCGCATCTCTTGCCGCCATGAGGGCTGACACGACTCTGTGGGCGCGCCGTGGGGAACTCGCCGAGAAGATCAATCGAACACGGTCGAACCCCGAGTACCTGCCCGATCACGGTCTTCCCGATCATCTCAGCGCGACCGACGACATCGCGCGTGCCGTGTCGGGGGCTGAGGTCCTGATCATGGCGGTTCCCTCCCACGGCTTCCGTCAAGTGTTCGCCGGGGTGTCCACATTCCTCGAGCCAGGAGTCCCCGTCCTCAGCCTCACCAAGGGAATAGAACAGGAGACCCTGGCGCGTATGACCGAAGTGGTCGCCGAGATCTCGCCAACCAGCACCACAGGAGTCATGACCGGGCCCAACCTCGTCGCGGAGATAGTGGCGGGCCAACCAACGGCGACGGTTGTGGCGATGGGTGACGAGGCCGTTGCCCGGGACATCCAGTCTCTCTTCATGGGACCGACATTTCGCGTGTACACCAATGACGATGTCATCGGCTGCGAGCTGGGAGGAGCACTCAAGAACGTCATGGCCATTGCCTCCGGGATGTCGGACGGGCTGGGTTTCGGAGACAACACTCGGGCGACCGTCCTCACTCGTGCTCTCGCCGAGGTGACCCGGCTGGGAACCGCCCTTGGAGGCAGGCACGAGACCTTCGCCGGCCTGGCCGGGATGGGCGACCTGATCGCCACCTGCAGTTCGACGATGTCACGGAATCATCAGGTCGGCCACCGCCTCGCACAGGGGCAGACCACCGAGGAGATCATCGCCGACATGAAGATGGTCGCCGAGGGTGTCAAGACCACGAAGAGCGTTCTCGGCCTTGCCGACCGTGCTGGAGTCGAGATGCCGATCGCTACCCACGTGGGCTTGGTGCTGGACGGCCGCATGAAGCCCAGAGAGGCAGTGATGAGTCTGATGACGCGGGAGGCGAAGGCGGAATCGAGATGAACGACAAAACGACCATAAGACGTCTGCCGGAACGCGCCGTCGAGGATCGCCGGGTGATCGACGCCATCCTCGACGAGGGCTTCGTCTGTCACGTCGCCTACATCGTCGATGGGCGGCCGGTGGTCATACCCACCCTCTACGCCCGAGACGGCGACCGTCTCCTCCTACACGGGTCCAATTCGATGGGCATCGCCCGAGCGGTCCGCCGCGGATCGCCCCTGAGCGTGGCCGTGACCCACGTCGATGGCCTGGTGGTCGCCCGAAGCGGCTTTCACTCGTCGGCCAACTACCGAAGCGTGGTGGTACATGGTGTTGGGAGGATCCTGGAGGGGGAGGATCATGCCGGCGCTTTGGACAAGATCATCGAATCGGTCATTCCAGGCCGCCTGGCCGATCTCCGCCCGTCGACGAGATCCGAGATCGACCAGACCTCAGTGATCGAGCTGAGCCTCGACGAAGTCTCGGCCAAGGTTCGCACGGGAGGGCCGAAAGACGATCCCGAAGACCTCGACAGTGAGGTTTGGGCGGGCATCTTGCCGCTCCACGTGGTGGCCGGTCAACCGATCGCGTCGGACGATCTGACTCCGAACATCGCTCCGCCGGACTATCTGGTCGACTACCGGCGTTGACGCGTCGGCTGCAACCGACTGCACGTGATAGGGGTTCTCTAAGCGATGGCAACCACCAGGCTCATCTCGACTTCCCACGGAACCAACCGCGAAGCTTTCTCCGCGGCCGATTGGAGCCTCTTCATCTCTCTCGCGCTCATTTGGGGAGCCTCATTCCTCTTCATGGCGATCGGGCTCGACGCGTTCCACCCGGGTCTCATCACATGGTTGCGGGTTGGATTCGGCGCAGCTGTTCTCACGGCCCTCCCCAGAACACGACTGGTGAAGATCGACCGCGAGGACTGGGGGCGAATCGTCCTACTGGCCGCGGTATGGGTTGGCATCCCATTCACCCTGTTCCCCATCGCCCAGCAGTGGATCGACTCGGCGATCGCCGGGATGCTCAATGGGGCTACGCCGATATTCACTGCCCTCCTCGCCACATTCCTCCTCCGTGCGCTCCCCGGGCCGATGCAGATAGCCGGATTGTTCATCGGCTTCGCCGGCATCGTCGCCATTGCGTTGCCGTCGGCAGGAGGTGACAGCACCGCGGCCATCGGTGTCTTCCTGGTGCTCTTGGCGACGATCGGCTATGCGGTGTCTCTCAACATGGTCCCACCGCTGCAGCAGAAATACGGGTCGATATCGATCATGGCGCGGGTCGAGTGGGTGGCCCTCCTGATGGTCACGCCGTTCGGGCTGTTCGGGCTCACTCAATCCGAATGGGGCATGCCGTCATTCCTGGCGACGGCGGCCGTCGGAATCCTCGGCACGGGGCTCGCATTCGTCCTCATGGGCACCCTGGCAGGTCGGGTGGGTGCCACCCGTGCTTCGTTTCTCACTTATCTCATCCCCGTCGTGGCCCTGGTCCTGGGTGTGGTGTTCCGCGATGAGACCATCTCCCCGGTGGCGATCGCCGGAGTCAGCCTGGTGATCCTCGGGGCGATCCTGGCCTCACGCCGTGAGTCGAACGGCCGACGCGCGCCTTAAGGCTCGCATCGCCAGCTCCTTGTCGCCGAGACGGTGACGCAGGTCACGCTCCAGACCACCGATCGGGTAGAGGTTCTGGGGTGCTCGGGGATCTTTGTGTCGCGCCGAGGCGTACTTGGGGAGGGTGGCACTGACACGAGTGGCGACCCGCGCCGCGTCGGCGGCGCTCATGTCGGCATCGATCTCGCAGCGGACCAGCCCGCCCGCCGGCCCGGCATGGTTGGCCAGTCTCAGGTACCAGGAGAATCTGCTCCACGAGGTCGTGGTAAGGAACAGGGGCGTGCGATAGCCGGCGGGAAGGGAAGTCAAAACGTGGCGCAACTCGAAAGGCAGATACTGCACCTTCTGGGTCTTGATGTATCCGACTGCATTGTCCAGGTCGCGTGCATGCGACAGCGGGCCGTCGACAACCAGCAGTTCCGCACCGCCACTGCGGTGTGTCACCGCGGCTTCGAGCGAGCCCATGCGCTGCTGTATCCCCAGCCACAACTCCTCGGAGGTCGTCCCCTTGGTCGCCTTGACCTCATAGGTGCCCACCGTCGTAGGGATGTCCACGGCCGGGGCGGAGGTGAAGAGCCCTCGCTCGACCGCAGCCTCCTCGACGACCGCCCTGCCATTGCACCGGACCGCGCCCGCTGCATACGTCGCCGCCAAAGCAAAGCCCGGGAAGTCGGGTGGCTGGTCTATCCACAACGTGGCATCGACCCTGCGCACACCGTCCACGAACAGGATGTCGTCCACCGCGTCTACCTCGGGGAGAAGCGGGCGCCAGTCCTCCGGTCTGAACTCCACCGACACGTCGACGTTCTGACTGGCATCGTCGAGCTCGGGATCGGTCGGTGCCCCATAGTCGGAGTCCCACGCCTCCACGGTGAACTTCACGACACCAGCCTCACCTTCGACCCGGTCGGCTCGCGTCTCACCTCGTAGCGGACAGGGGCTCGGGCCGCGAGCTCTTTGACGTGGGTGATGACCCCCACCATGAACCTGCTGGTCAGCTCTTCCAGCACCGAACCCGCCACGTCGAGCGCCTCGTCGGTGTCCAGGGAGCCGAAACCCTCGTCCACAATGACGGCGTCCAGGCTCGCCTGACCTTCACCGGCGAGGGTCTCGGCCAAGGACAGGGCCATTGCCAGCGAAGCCTGGAATGTCTCGCCCCCGGAGAGTGTGGCGACGGATCTCTCCTCATCGGCGTTGTGATGGTCGATCACCACGAAGGAGCCGGTGTCACTCGACTCGAGGGAGTATCGACCGTCGGAGAGCTGGTCTAGCAGGTCGTTGGCTCCGGCCACCAATCCCTTGAGAGCGCCGTCCATCAGCCACCGCTCGAACCCGGACGCCCTGAGATGGCCGGTGAGGGCCTCGGCGACTGCGGCCTCTTCGGTTGCCTCCTGCAATCGGGTGGTCAGCCTCGCCGACTCCTCGAGGGCCTTCTCATGAGCAACTACCACGCTCCGGGCCGCCTGCAACGCCGTGGCGACCTGCGCTGTGAACGGTTCGATCGGCTCGACGTCATTACTCTCCAGCTCGGCGATCAAGACGAGACGAGCGTCGTCGGCGAAACGGCGAAGCTCGGCGGTCTTCTCCTTGGCTGCGGTTCGCTCCCCCACGAGATGGTCCAACCGCTCCGCCCTCCACTGGAGTAGCTCCTTCCACTGGACTGTGACGTCGTCGGCCTGTGATATGGGAGGGTCGAGATCACCGATCTTCATCTGGGCTGCCGTGAGCAGCTTGGACACCTGTCGCAAGTCGTCCGAGAGGCTGGCCAGCTCGTCGTCTGCCTTCTTGGCCTGTTCCTCCGTCTTGTCGACCGCTCGCTTGGCCTGAAGATGTTCCTGGTCGAGACGTTCCAGATCCGCCTTGATATCGGCCAATTCGTCGACGGAAGGGGCCTGCTCGACTTCTCGTTCCAGGTCGACTCTTTGCTCGACCAGGCCGGCACGCGTCGCCTCGATGGAGACCAGCCTCTCTCGAGCCTTGTCCGCCAAGGCGCCCAGCTCTGCGACGTTGGATTCGACGCCGCGCACTGCTTCTTCGAGCATTGCTATGTCGGGTCCCTCCCCGAGACCGGGGAGGGTGTCGACTCGCTGGGCACAGACCGGGCACGGCTCCCCAACGACAAGGGTTGTCGACAGGAGGTGGGCGGCATGCTCGTCGCGAGCGCCCGTGAGTGCGGATCTCACCTGCTCGAGATCGTCCTTGGCCCGCTTCACTTCTTGGGCCGTCTCCTCCGCGTCGACCGCCGCCGGCTTCGGATCGGACTCCGTGAGCTTCTCCTCGATCTCGGCGAGCCGGTCACGCGCCCGGCTCCAGGACGCCACTTGATCCTTGGAGGGCCGGGCCGCCAACTCCTCCTCCAACTGCTTGAGTCGTAGACCGGCGTCTCTCTGGGCCTCGTCGGCCTCTAGGGCTCGCTCCTGAGCCTGGCTTCTCAGCGACTCCAGCTCTTCGAGCCGGGCAGGTGGGCTGATGGCCTCCAGTCTGGAGACGGCGTCGGCCATTCGATCTTCGATTGCAGCCGCGTTGATCACCTCGGCCGTGCAATCACCGAGAGTCCTCTCGAGACCAGGGAGTCTCTCGGTCAGATCTGTCAGGGAGTCGACCCGGGCGGCCGCCGCCTGTCGGGTGTCCCCGTCGGCGAGGTCGAGGGTCTCGAGGGATCGCCGGGCCGCCTCCCCTCGCTCGGCTGCCACTGCCGCCCTTGTGCGGGCGAGGTCACGCACCGTGATGTAGACATCCATGCCCAAGAGTGTTCTCAGCAGCTCCTGACGCTCACGGGGCGGGGCCTTGAGAAAGCGGGCAAACTCGCCCTGGGGCAGCACCACCGTCTTGGTGAAGTCGTCGAATCGCAACCGGAGAAGGGACTCGACGGCGTTGGTCACGTCCGACGCCCCGCTGGCGAGAACCGTCCCGTCGCGTTGCAGACGGGCTTCCCGCACCGAGGCGCCGCCGCTCGCTGAACGCTCCGCCAGTCTCGCCACGGTGTATCTCTCTCCCGCTACCTCGAAGTCGAAGCGAACCCGGGCGCGATCGGCGCCCGAGGTGATGACAGGCGCCACCGCATTGCCGCCCAGCCGGGGGACGCGGCCGTAGAGGGCGAAGATCATGGCGTCGATGAGGCTCGACTTGCCCGAGCCCGTTGGCCCGGTGACCGAGAAGAAATCGACATTCTCGAAGTCGACCTCGACATGCTCCCGGTAGGCGGAGAAGCCCTCCAACTCGATTCGGAGCGGTCTCACTCCGCCACTCCGCTCATCGCCTCGTCCAACAGCTCTTCGAAGAGTCGCTGCACACGGCTGTCGACCGAGTCTCGATCGTCCAGGTAGCGAGCAAAGGCCTCGGATGGGGCGAGCCCTCGTCTCGGAGGCCCCTGGCGTCTCGGCGTCTGGGGGTTGTCGAGGACCACCTCGACTGCCGTGGGTATGGCCGCTCTGACCTCGTCGGCCAGCCCAACCCGGGCGGTCTCCCTGAGCACCACCCTCGCGTAGCAGCCCTCGGCCTCGCCCGACCTCGCCATGACCTGGTCGAGGGTTCCCGTCATCTCGATCAGCCGCCGCCCGGACACGAGGGGGAGCTCAGTGACCGAGGCGGGCTTGCCAGGCTCGGCGTGGACCAGCAACGCCCCTTTCTGATCGGCGACCTCACCGAAGTCGAGCTGGAGCGGCGATCCCGAGTACCAGACGGGCGAGGAGTGAGGCATTTTCTGCTGTCTGTGAAGGTGGCCAAGGGCGACATAGGAGAGATGCCCGGGAAAGAGCGACGTCGGGATGGCATACCCGAAGATGTGAGCAGAGCGCTCGCCGCCGCCCTGGACGCTCCCGAACACGGTGAGATGGGAGACGAGGACATTGACCGTGTCCATGGTCATCCCCGACGTCAGCGCATCGACGACCCGTCGGAGCCTCTCCTGGTACTGCCCGGCGTGTTGGTCGGGGTCGGACATCATGATGTCCTCCGCCTTGACTATCCCCCGCTGGGAGACGAAAGGCAGCAGAGCCACCGTCAGCCCCAGATCCTCGAAGGAGACCACGCCCCCTTCAGCCGGTGAGCGAGGATCTCCGATCACGGAGACTCCGGCACGCGCCAGGAGAGGGGCGACGGCATCGAGACGCGCCGGGTTGTCGTGATTCCCGGCCACGACCACGACCGGGGAGACCTCGGAAAGTTCGAGAAGAGTCCTCCAGACGATGTGCTCGGCCACCGGCGAGGGTGACGCCGTGTCGAAGACGTCCCCTGCGACCACCGTGAGTTCGACATGGTTGGAATCGGCCAGGCCCACGAGCTCACGGAGCACGTCGCGGTGCTCATCGGAGCGATCGCGCCCCCGTATGCGTCGTCCGACGTGCCAGTCGGATGTGTGCAGGATCTTCACCTGTGACGATCGTAGGAATCGTCAGGGACAGATTCGGGTAGCCCGTCTAAACCTCGGCGGCCCTCTCATGCGTTCATAGGGTGTGAATTGCTCGCAGAACAGTGAGGATGGATGGCCCAATCGGAAGGTTTGCCCGAGGTTCAGGTCCCGGGACCGTTCGAGCTCCTGTATCGAAGCGATTACCCGGCCGTGGTCGGACTGGTGTACGGGCTGACCGGAAGCCGCTGGGTGGCCGAGGACCTCGCTCAGGAGGCCTTCCTGCGCGCTCATCGCGACTGGGGCGTTGTGGCCGACATGACGTCACCCGGTGGATGGGTCCGAAGTGTCGCGGTGAACCTGGCCCGCTCGCGTTGGAGACGCCTCCAGGCCGAGGCGACAGCGAGGTTGAGGGCCGGGTCACACGAGATGACTCCAGACGCGGCACCGGACGCGGCGTCCGATGAGTTCTGGCGTGAGGTGAGACGACTCCCCATCCGCCAGGCGCAAGCAGTCGCCCTCCACTACGTGGAAGACATGCCGGTGTCCGAGATAGCCGGCGTCCTCGGCATCGCCGAGGGCACCGTGAAGGCGCTGCTACATCAGGGACGAGAGCGGCTGCGTCGCCAGCTCGAGGCGAAAGGATTGATCGATGAGATTTGACGATCTGGCATCCCGGGCGGGGAGGGCAGCGACGGACATCGGTCGCACGGCCGACCACCCCACGCTCTCTCGCATGCTCGAGCGACAAAGACGGCGCCGTCACGTCACCGCCTGGTCATCGGCGGGGATCCTCGCCCTGGCAGTCTTCGCCGGTGCCCAACTGACCTCGGGTCAGGCCACCATGCCGCCGGCGGCATCACCGGACACGACCACGACGCTCGTCACGACATCCAGCGAGCTGGCGACTGCCACCACGGTCCCCGTGACGACCACCACCGTCGAGGAGCCGATGCCGGTGGCCCGGGATGAGTGCCCGGTCACCGTGTCTGGTGACACCCCCTTCACCCCGGTTGCAGAGACCCCACAACCACCTCCCCCGGAATCGTTCCAAGCGTCTTGGTTTGGGACACCCGACTTGTGGACTTTCGTATACGACGCCGGCCAGCTGTGGGTGGGCCTCCCGGTCACCCCGGAAGAGACGCGTACTCAGATCACCATGTGGTGGAGTCAGAGCATGGACATCTCGGCGGAGCCCAGTCCCGAGATCTCGATGGTGGCTGAGCACATCCTCGGGTCACCTTCGTCTCGGATCGAGGAAGGGAGGGTCACCACCGGGGGCAATCCCGAGATGGGCCAGTTCGCCCTCGTCCGACTCGACTTTCCTCACGATGGATGCTGGGAGATCACAACGACCTACAAGGGGGCAACGGTCAGCTATATCGCCTGGATCGAGGGTCGCGCCTAGTCGATCCTCACGAACAAACGGTCGAAGGGGTCCTCATCCCGGGATTCCCCATCGCCCAAGGTGTGCAACGCCTCCAACGACTCCCAGATCACCTCATGAGCGATGATGACCGTTGCATCGCTCATCGACGCCGCGACGCCGACGGCCGACAGCATCTGTCGACAATCACCGCGAGAAGGGATCGCAGTTGCCACCACCTCTGCAAGCTTTCGACAAGCCCGATGCACGGGGTCCGACACGCTCCGCCTGATGACAGGGATTGCCCGCTGTCCGGTGACGGGCAGCGACGTCTCTTCAGACTCGATTGCGGCCAGGGCGCTCCCAATTGTTGGATCATCTTCGAACTGTCGGAGGTGCTCAACGGTTCGCTCGTCCCAAACCATGACCAGGGTCGCAGGGCCCTGACGGCGCTCGTTGGTCCCCGCCGACAGGGCTCGGCCGGGGTAGGCCGCCCAGAACGACCCTCGCCAGTTCGGCTCCTCCACCGTCGGCGAAGTTTCCGGGACGCCCCCTTTGTCTCTCAGGACGTCCCACAGCTCTCCGTCGAGGGCGTGACCGAAGACCACGGCACCCAGACTGGCCGACAGGCCCTGCTCCCCGAGCAGCGACTCGATCGATTTGGCCCTCGTGCTCATGCCGTCGATCACTGGTGCGACAGTCTTGCCCACCCGATCGCGCAGTTCACCAATCGCATCAGGAAACAGGACGGGGAATCGGGTCCTAATCGATCGATCGTCCCGCTCCAACAGCCTGAACCTCTCGAGTAGTTGGAGCTGGCTCTCTGTGACACTCACTCCCCTCTCGCCGAGGGCCTCCAACGTCACCCCCTCGACAGCCTGATGGAGGATCACGCCGTTGTTGTCGAGAGCGACGACGCTCTTCGGGTTTGTTCGGGCGCCCAAGCAGTAGCAGTGAAGGCTCCACTCGGATAGGTCCCGAGGGACGGGCTCACCTAGCTGTTGGAGCACTCCTCAGAGGTCCTCGAACGGATCGGCCGGGCCCTCGCCGCCGACGGGAGCCAACGCCTCCGATGCCCTGGTCGCCCAGGCCGGGAACGGGAACTCCACCACGAGTGGGACGGGCAGCTCCGGCTGGCTGAGGATCATCGTCCCCGGTTTCATGATGGTCGCCCGCTGCCGGTGTGGGCCGGGCAAGAACCCATACTCTTCTCGTGATGCTTCAGCCGAATCGAGTCTTCCCACCACCCGGATCGACGAGTTGGCGATGATGCGACGCTCCACCTCCGAGGCAGTCTGTTGAGCGCCGATGAGGATGACACCGAGCGAGCGTCCTCGCTCGGCGATGTCGAGCAGGATCTCCTTGATCGGGCTGGTGCCCTCGCGGGGCGCATACTTGTTGAGCTCGTCGAGCACCACCAGCAGCAACTCGTCCATCTGGCCAGCCCGCTCCTTGTCCTCGAAGGCGCGCTTCAAGGTGACGCCGACCACGAATCGCTTCGCCCGATCGTTCAGATTGTGCAGGTCGACCACGGTCACCTGATCCTCGAGACGTACCCGGTGTCTCTCCGGATCGGGGACATCCGAGCGGATCATGCGGCCGAGATGCCGAACCGACCCCTGAAGCCGGCGAACGAAGGCGTTGATGGTCCCGGTGCCGATCGCCGGCCCCGCCCAGCGGTACCGGTGATCTTCGCCCTGCACCCGCTCGGTGATGAGGTCGGCCAGCTCACGAAACGTGCGCACCTTGACACCGTCGATCACCGCCGCCCCGGTGTCCGTCGGCTCAGCCTGGCGTAGTTGGGCCATCACGTTGTAGACGACGGTCGTGTACTGCGCCCGATCGTCCTCCGCGTCGGCGAACAGGAAGGGAAGCAGGTCCTCGACACAGAACTCATGGATGCTCCAGAAGAATGACGTGACGTCGGACCGAGTTGCCACGTCCGCGGTCGCCCTCGGGTCGTCCAACCGTGGCGGCGCGAACATCCCCACCGACTCGAACGGGGTGCTGGGAAGCCCCAGCTCGGTGTATCGGAGCCGTTGCTCATCGTCCAGCCGGCTGTTGACACGATCGAGATGGAGGAGGTCCTCTCCCTTGACGTTGAAGATGAGGGACTTGGTGTTGACCGCCGCTCGACCGAGTACGCCGGACGTGAACAACGTGTGGAGCAGGAAGGTTGCGTAACTGGTCTTGGTTGCCACACCCGATATGCCGGAGATGTTCACGTGGGCGCCCCGCTCCCCGTTGATGAACTCGAAGTTGACCCAGAGCGGCTCACCGTTCCGTGCCAGGCCGATCGGTACCTTGCGCTCCATGCGATCGAAGAACAAGGCGCGGTCGCGCTCCTCGTCCTGGGCGATGCGGACCGGCGAACCGGGTCTCGGCGGCACGAACACCTCGGGCTCGAACCTGGTGGTGGTCACCTGGGCGGCCTCGGTCACCTCCGCCGGAAGGAGCCCGTCCTCGATGAGGAACACGTCGGAGTCGAAGCGAGCGCCCTCGTGGCGGGCCACCACCTGGCCTACGGTCCCGTACATCCGAACCACCTCACCGGTGGGCAGCACCCGTTCGAGAGCGACGACGTCGTCGAGTTGGAGGAACTCCCCCTCAGCCACACCCACCCAGAATTCGAGTGGTGTCGCGTCCCGTGTGCCGAGTACGCGCCCCACATGTTCGCTCATGTGGCGCGACCCTAGACCCACCTCGTGACAGAAACGCCATGACACTCGTCGTCTTCCCCTTCAAGGAAGAGGCGGTGTCGATCATCGCCGCCAACCTTGCCATCGCAACGCGGCACACGAGGGTGCGGGAGGTCTGGGCGGTGTCCGCCGGCACGGGGAGAACGATGGACGAGGTCGCCGAAGTGGCAGCTCAGCTGGCCTCAGGATCGGTGCCCGTGCGGGTGTTCCCCCAAGCGCGACTGGGCACCTTCCGGCCGGGAAAGGGAGACGGGATGAACACCGCCATCCGCATGGCGGCGGAGCGGGGCTTCGAGCGGACCCACTTCTACGACGCCGACATCACCAACTTCGACCCCTCGTGGATCGACGGGGCCGAAGCCGCGGCCGAGCGCGGTTTCGGAGTGGTGCGACACCGTTTCCCCCGGGCCGCGACCGACGCCATGGTCACCTGGATGATCACCCGCCCCTCGCTGGCTCGTCTCTTCCCGGGGACGATCCTCCCCCGCATCGGCCAGCCCCTGGGCGGAGAGCTGGCGTTGAACCATGCCACTGTGACGGCGCTGGCAGAGGACCCATTTGTCGTCGCCCGATCGGATTGGGGCATCGACACATTGATCACCCACGCCACGACCATCGAAGGGGAACCGATCTATGAGCACAACGTCGCAGATGGCAAACGGCATGCGCTGTACGGGTCACTAACCGAGCTGCGGCCGATGGTGGTGGAATGCCTCGACGCCGTCCGCTCCCTTCGGGGCCGGCCTTCCGTGACGGCGACTCTCGATGCCGACCCACCAGCCGACGCACCGGCCGACCTCAAGACGACAGTCGGCTACGACGAGGAGGCTACTCTCGCCGAGCTCGGTGACAGCCCGGGCAACGCCGAGCGGGTGGTCCTGGAGTCGTTGGGTTTCGACCCCGGCCATCTCGGCGACATCGACGAGAACCGATGGGGCAATGCTCTCGATTTGCTGCTAGCCGATTTCCGCCTGGGCGACCCTGGCTGGGAGACTGCCGTGTTCCGGCTCTGGGCACATCGGGTCCTCCACTACACCCGGAACCACGCCGTCCGCGGCTACGACCATGCCATGGCCTATCTGGAGGCCACGATCCGCCAATACGAGACGACCGCCGACCACCATTGACGGAATGAACGCGTTCGTGATCGTGGTGATCGGAATCCTCGGGGGGCTGGCAGGAGCTGTGCAATCCGGATCTCTTGGGGTCATGGAGGAGCGGGCCGGCACATTGGCGTCCACGTTCGTCACCTACGGCCTCGGCGGCCTTGTTGCGGGCATCGCCATGGTCGTCTTCGGGGGCTCGCGGTTCACCGACATCAAGGACATCCCGTGGTGGGCGTTCAGCGCCGGGATCATGGGAGTGGTGGTCGTCGCCACCTTGGGCATCACGGTCTCACGTCTCGGTTTGGGGGCAGCCCTCACCCTCTTCACCGCCTCGACACTCATCCTCGGCGCCGTCATCGACCACTTCGGCTGGATGTCCCAAGAACGGCCATTCGACATCAGAAAGCTCGTTGGTGTCGCCGTCGTGATCTTCGGCACCTGGCTCGTCGTCGCCGGTGACGGCTAACCAACTGCGATGGCGGCGAGGGCGGCGAGGGTGAGGGCGAGACCAGCTAGCTGCCGCCCCCTGAGATGCTCCCGATTGATCATCCGGGCCATCATCACCGTGACCGCCGGGTAGAAGGAGGCGGCGACTGCCACCGCAGCAAGCGAGCCGCTGCGAAGGCCGGCGAGGAGAGCCACGTTCCCCCCGGCGTCGAGGACCCCATTGGCGACGACGATGGCCCGTGGTGATCGTGCAAAGGAGTGAATCCTCCATACACCGGTCAGCGAAATGACCACGACGATGCCGATTGGGGCGCCGCGGGCAGGTATCAACGGAAGGAGGTTGGAAGTGGAGCTGGTCAGGTCGATGACGACGGTGTAGCTGCCAAAGCCGAGACCGGCCACGACTCCGTACCAGAGCCCGCCGGCCGGGGTATCCCCCGGCTCGGCCACCCACGAGCACAGCACGATCGCGGGTATGGCCACCGTCACTCCCAGCCACGTGAGGGCGGATAGGGAGTCGCCGCGCAGGACCGCCACCGCCACCGGGAAGACAGCTCCCACTGCGGCCGCGGCGGGAGCGACGGCGGCGGCATGCCCCCTGCCGAGACCCGTGAAGAGGGCCACCAGGCCCAAGCCCCCCATCGAGCCGGCGATCGCCCCATACCACCAGTCTCGGGCGACTGTCTCACCACCGATCGACACCGCGACGATCGCGATTACCGGCAGTGAAACGACCCCTGCCCAAACGACAACGGTGGCGGCAGAGACACGTTTGGCACCCTCACCACCGAGGAAGTCACCGACTCCGTAGAGGAGGGAGCTGAGCCCTCCCAGGAACACGCCTATGAGGAGACCCCCGGTGCCCCCATGTCCTCGAGGGCGGAACGGATCGAGGCCGCCTCCGACTCCAGTTCCTCCCGATCGACCGACGCTGCGGCATTGGCGAAGTCGAGGTCACGGACGCCATCTATCGGGACCACATGCAGGTGCAGATGCGGGACCTCCAGCCCGGCGATCATCAGCCCCACCTTCTCCGGGCGGTAGGTCGCATGGAGGGCCTTGCCGATGGTCTGGGCCACCTCCATGAGGTGATCACGCAAATCCGACGGGCAGTCGAGCCAGTGGTCGACTTCTTCCCGCGGCGCCACCAGGACGTGGCCGGCCCGCAGCGGGTTGATCGACAGGAATGCGACGCATCTCTCATCACGCCAGATGAAGGTGCCGGGGATGTCCCCTTCGATGATCTTTGTGAAAACCGTCGGCATGACGGCAACGATATCGGTCGGCCACGAACCGTTCGAGCCCCTCAACCGTATTGACCGGGGAGACCCGGAAAGGATGAAATGAAACATCGCATCGTCGGCCTGCTCCTCGTCGGGCCATTGGCCCTCGTCGCCTGTGGCACCGAAGGCGGCGAAGAGACCACAACTACCGACGACACGGTGGTCACCACGACCAGCGGCGAATCGGAAGCCACTACGACATCGGCCGGACCGGACGAGACGACGACGACCGCGGCCACGGAAGAGATGGACGGCGTGCATGCCTCCGAGACCGATCTCGGGACCATCCTCGTCGACCCCGTGGGCTTCACCCTCTACATCTTCACTCAGGACAGTGACGGCGAGAGCGCCTGCAACGGCGCCTGCGCCGAGCTATGGCCACCGGTGCCCGCAGATACCCCTATCAGCTCTGAACTCGACCAGGCGATGTTCGGCTCCATCGAGCGCGCCGATGGGAGCCAGCAGCTGACCGTCAATGGAATGCCTCTCTACCTCTACACGCCGGATGTGAACCCGGGCGACACCACCGGCCAGGGCTTCAGCGGGGTCTGGTTTGTCGTTGGTGCCGACGGGAATCCCATTCAGGCTGCCGAGGCCACCGATGACGGATACGGCTACTGAGCTGATCGTCAACGATTTCGATCACCCGCGAACCGGAACCACCCTGAGGATCCGGTCGGTGGTGAGAAGGTACATCTCGCCCCAGGTGTCGACCCCGAAACTCGCCACCTGACCGGGGACGCCCACCTGCTCGGTCCAGTCTGTCCCGTCGACTACCTCGCCGTCCTCGTATCTGAAGCTGCGCAGGTACCCACCGCAATAGTCGGAGTAGAAGAAGTGGCCATTGATCTCTGGGATCTCCAGCCCCCTGTACACCATCCCTCCGGTGATCGAGCAGGTCCCGGCATCACCGTGGGCGACCTCGATGACGGGGAGGGTCAACCCGGCGGTGTCACAACCGGATGAGGGCCGGAAACAATGAAGACCCTCGGTGATGGGCCACCCGTAGTTGATGTCGGCCTGAAAGGGAGCGACCGAAACTTCCTCGAATGAGTTCTGCCCCACGTCGGCGATGTAGATCATGGGATCGCCCACCTGATCGATCCAGAAGCGCCAGGGGTTGCGCAACCCGTACTGGAAGAGCTGAGGCTCGGCGGTCTCGTCATGCACGTCGATCCGGACCAGCCCTCCGAGGAGGGTGTCCTGGTTCTGCCCGTTCCCGAACCGGTCCCCACTGCCACCACCGTCACCCAGACCCAAGTAGAGGTCACCATCGGGCCCGAACTGGAGCATCCCCCCGTTGTGGTTCCGTGCTGGCTGGTCGAGCCGCAACCAGACGTGCTCATCGACAAGGGCGCTCCCATCCCAGGTGAACTCGGAGACGACGGTGTCACCATCACTGGCTGAATAGTGAACGAAGACCCGGCTGGGGTCTTCGAACACGGCAATCGACAGCAGCCCCTGCTCGCCCTGATTCCTCACCTGATCGCTGATGTCGAGTATCGGGTTCTCTCTGAGACGCTGCTGCTCCTCGAGCAGATAGATCCGTCCCGCCTTGGTGGCCACCATCTCGAGGTCGCCCATGAACGGCACCATTTGGATGGGGAAGTCGATCCTGGCGATCTCCTCGTAGGCCAGCGACTGGAGCGGTTGGAGCGTGGTCGTCGTCGGTGCTTCGGTGGTGGTGACCGCCTCGGTCGTGCTGGTGGTGTCTTCGACTGTCGTCGTTGTGCTGACTTCGGCCGCCGTTGTCGTCGGTGCCAGGTCGGGCTCGCCGTTGCAGGCAGTCGCCAGTGCGAGGAAAACGAGGAGTGACCGCCGCATGAGTGGTCAGGTTATGTGCGTTCGTCCCCTACGGATCAGCCAAGAGCAGCCTCGAACAGAACTACCCGCCGCGCCCCCACCTCTTCGGTCAGATGGAGTCGCATCGCACGGATGAATCCCACACAATCCGCGTCGCTGGACCCACAGTCCAGACTGGTGTCGATCATGATCGTGATCTCGTTCTCCCCATACTCGACCACGACGCGATGTGGCAGCAACGGTGCGTCACCGGGCCCTCCACAGCTTCCCACCGCGAACACGACGTCCACAGTCTCGGAACCGACATCGCTTATCCCCTCGGGTTCGGAGCTTCCAACAGGCAGAATCTCGATGTCTTCGACTCCCTCAGAGGACGGCAGGTTGTCAGTGTCCTCGGCGCAGGCTGACAGCAGCGTGAAAGCGATGCCGAGCAGGAGCAGGCCCGCGAGACGGCGTGGACAACGCGGCATCTCAGCTTACGTTGGCTTGGATATCCCGATCGGGCCCGCACTACCTCGTGCCGGCATGGATGTTGACGCTCATTACGGCCTCTGAATCACCCCGATGAACGACGAGGGTCCAACATCCAACCTCGGGGAATGTCCAGCCA
>Ga0302046_10001483_pt1 | contig 22015 bp, 18 predicted proteins | sample RVTome_11_FD_200261 | JGI IMG/M metagenome (GOLD analysis project Ga0302046, IMG submission 200261) | Soil microbial communities from uranium-contaminated site in the Upper Colorado River Basin, Wyoming, United States - RVT147D111 (version 2) ...
GTCCTCGTGGAGAGGACGGGTTCCAATCAGATGCCCTTCTCCACGCGGAAGATGGTGTTCCCTCTCCCCCCGGGAGAGGGCCAGGGTGAGGGGCCTTCGATTTCGTCGTGCTTTAGGGCCAGCCCTTAACTCCAACACGTTGCACATCGAGTTTCTTAAGAGGCGGGACTACGAACGCAGGCCGCCATGCCCGTGGTTCCGCCTTCGGGCGGCTTGGGCGTCGCTCGGTTCAAGGCCCCGATATGCGCGCCCCACGTCGTGGGTCCCTCCTCTCCATGAACCAGACAAATCTCGATTTCCGAGTTTCGAAGTCCGAATTCACTGATTCACTGATTCGCACAATCACAACTTCGCTGGTTCATGGTCCCAATGCGCATTCCCTTCGAATGTGGGGCCACCCATGAATCCCCAATCCCTTTCAGGGATGCCACTGCGGATGAAAGCCTTGGGCTGCCGCTCGCCATTCATGATTCCATTCAGGCTCGGCCCGGTTGAGGATTGATCCATCACACCCGCGCAAACAGAGACTTGAGCTTAAAGCGTCCATTCCCCAAACTTGGGCACACTCCATGGGGAATCGAGAAGAGTCCGAATCGAACGTCCAACCGGCGCCCGGCTTGTTTACTGAGACCCGGTGGAGCAAGGTGGTCCTGGCGAGCCAGGGCCACTCCGCCCCTTCACGTCAGGCCCTGGAAGAGCTTTGCCAGCGCTACTGGCATTCCATCTTCGGCTTCCTCCGTCGCGACGGGTGTTCCCCGGAGGATGCGGAGGATCTCACCCAGCAGTTCTTCATGAAGTTCCTGTCCAAGAACGCCCTGGGTGTTGCCGATCCGTCCAAGGGACGGTTCAGGAACTTCCTTCTGCGATCCCTCAAGAACTTCCGGATCGACGAGGCTCGCAAAAGCAACACGCGGAAGCGGGAGGGAGGAAAAACCATCATTGCCACGAACCTCGGTGAAGGGGAGCAACACTATGAACAGCACCCGGATCCCAATCTGACTCCGGAGAAACTGTATGATTGCCAATGGATGATCACCCTTCTGGATCAGGCCCTGGTGCGATTGCGTGATGAATTTGAAAAGGCGGACCAGGTGGCGAAGTTCGAAAAGCTGAAGATCTTTCTCTCCCAGGAACCCGAACCCGGATGCTACGAGGAGTTGGCACGGGAATTGGACATGACCAAGGGGGCGATTGCCAAGTCGGTGTTCCGAATGAGGCAACGCTATGCGCAACTCATCCGGTTGGAAATCCGGGAAACCGTGACCAGTCCGGAAGAGGTGGAATCGGAGCTGCGTGAGTTGTTTGGCTAGTGGTTCCTCCGGAATGCATTCCACCAATACATGTCCCCAATGTGGTGCTCCATTGAGTGAGGTCACCCTGGAGGGGATGTGTCCCCAGTGTGTGAGGCTCTTGGTGGCGGGCTTTGATGTCTCGCCAGAGGAAGACGAGGAAGGGCAGGTCATCATCCCGGAAGAGTCCGCCCCCGTCGCCGGTGAAGATCGTGTCGGCGGGCAGATTGGTCGTTACCGATTGCTGGAACGAATCGGGGAAGGTGGGTTTGGTGTGGTGTATCGGGCCGAGCAGGTGGAGCCGGTGAAGCGGGAGGTGGCGCTCAAGATTCTCAAGCTGGGGATGGACACAAGGCAGGTGGTGGGCCGGTTCGAGTCCGAACGCCAGGCGCTTGCCCTCATGGCACATGAGGGCATTGCCAAGGTGCATGATGCCGGAGCGACGGGGAGCGGCAGGCCTTACTTCGTCATGGAGTTGATTCGGGGCCTGCCCATCACGAGCTTTTGTCAGCAACACCAATTGACGACACGGGAACGGTTGGATCTGTTTGTGCGTGTCTGCCAGGCGATGCAGCACGCTCACCTCAAGGGAATCATCCATCGGGATCTCAAACCCTCAAACATACTCGTGGAACAAGCCGCCGCCGGCGGCTTCGGAATCCCCAAGGTGATTGATTTCGGGATCGCCAAGGCTACGCGGATGGAGCTGACGGAAAAGACCGTCTACACGCAGTTGAGCCAGTTCGTGGGGACGCCGGCCTATGTCAGCCCCGAGCAGGTGATGCCGGGGGCGGCGGATGTGGACACGCGGAGCGACATCTACTCCCTGGGCGTGCTTCTCTACGAGATGTTGACCGGAATGACGCCCTTTGATGCGAATGAGTTGCGACAGTTTGGATACACGGAGATGTCCCGTCGCATTCGCGAGGTGGATCCTCCGACGCCATCCGCACGGGTCAGTCGGTTGAACCAGAGGGATGCGGCCCGGATTGCCCGGAGCCAACACACGTGTCCGGAACGTCTGGCTGTCGCGTTGCGAGGGGACCTGGATTGGGTGGTGATGAAGTCGCTGGAAAAGAGCCCGGCGCGGAGGTACCAGTCGGCCTTGGAGTTCGCGCGCGATATTGAATGCGTTCTCCACGAAAAACCGGTGAGCGCGGTCGCCCCCAGCACGGGATATCGGTTGCGAAAGTATGTCCGCCGGAATCGAGTGTTTCTCGGGGTGACCGGGCTTATCATGACCCTTCTGGTGACGGGAACGGTGGTCAGTTGGAGGCAGGCACTTCGGGCCAGCCAAGCCCAAGGGCGTGAGTTGGCTCAACGGATCGCGGCCCAGGAGGCACTGTTCAACCTGCGATTCCGAAGTGCGGAACGACTCATTCAGTCGGGGGATTCCTCGGCCGGCTTCGCCTACCTGGCCAGGCTGGTTCGCGATCATCCCACCAACCAGATCGCCGCCCAACGCCTGACGTCCATCCTGACGGAGAGAAGTTTTGCCCTTCCCACGCCGGTTCCCGGTCTGGACCCGGCCAGCTGTCAGTATGCCGCGTTCAGTCCTGATGGCAGTCGATTCGCCGTGGTGTTCACCAACCAGAGTGTGAGCGTGCTCGCAGTAAGGGATGGCTCCGTGGTGAGCACGTTGCCCGCGTCATCCAATGTCGTCCAGCACGTGGTTTTTTCACCCGGTGGTCAATGGCTCGTGACCACCGCCAGCCTGACAGTGAGGGTATGGGAGACGGAAACCGGCCGGCCCGTAAGCCCGGATTTTCATCATGCAACGAATCTTTGGGCGACGAAAATCACGCACAACGATCGCTGGCTTTGCGTGGTGAGCAAGGATTATCGGCTTCAGCTTTGGGATCTGAAAACAGGAACAGCGGTGCCGAATCCCATCCTCCACCAGGACGAGATTTTTGAATTCAACCTCAGCCCGGATGGGAAACGCCTGGCCACGGCTTCGTTTGATGGCACCGCAAGGGTTTGGGATCCCGTCACGGGCGAGGCGCTCATGAAGCCGATCAAGCACGACGGACGCATCTATGCCGCCCGTTGGAGTCCGGATGGCACGCGTCTGGCCACGGGTTGCTCCGACGGAGGCGTTCGCGTTTGGGACGCGATCTCCGGAGAGCTGCTGAACGACAACATGCGCCATCGGGGGACGGCGATGATCGTCCGGTTTTCTCCCGATGGACGATGGCTCCTGACCTCCTCCGCCGACGCGACCGCACGCATCTGGGAGGCGCGCACCGGGCTGCCCATCACGGAGCCGCTGCGACACGCAGGGCGTGTTTACGATGCCGAATTCAGTCCTGATGGGCTCAGGGTTGTGACAGGCTCCAGTGACCGCACGGCCCGGGTCTGGGATGCGATGACCGGTCGGGCGCTGACAGAGCCCATGCCTCATGCCGCGCCCCTGGAACATGTTCAGTTCCATCCGGATGGATCCAAGGTGATGACTCTGACGCAGGATTATGAAGCCTGCACCTGGGATGTCCGGCCCGGGCAGGCACTCCGTGAATCGATCCGGCATGGCTCCGAAGTTTACACCGCCCGATTCGACCCAACGGGTGACCGGATGGTTGTGTGCGGCACCGATGGACTCGCGCAGGTCTGGGATGTGTGCAACCGGCGACCGGTGTCCCCTGAACTGCGTCATCGACGGAACGTATGCTTTGCGGTGTTCAGTCCCGATGGGCGTCGCGTGTTGACCGCCTCGTTCGACGCCACGGCGGCGGTCTGGGATGCGGCAACCGGTCAAAAGATGGCGGAGTTTCTCGGGCACACAGAGCCGCTTCGCTGGGCCAGCTTCAGTCCGGACGGCAAGAAGGTGGTGACTGGGTCAACGAGCGGCTCGGTTCGCCTGTGGGATTCGTTCACAGGCCAGGCTGTGTGCGAACCGCTTGGTCACTCAACCTGGGTGACGCCCAACCATCCAGCCCAGTTCACATCCGACGGCAAATTGCTGCTCACGGCCTCCATGGATGGCACCGCGCAGGTTTGGGACACCCTCAGGGGGATGCCGGTGGGACAACCGATCCGGCACACGTTGGGGATCTACAGTGCCCTGTTCAGTGCCGATGGAAGTCGCATCGTCACGGCCTCCCATGACAAGACGGCGCGGATCTGGGACAGCAGCACGAGTCTCCCGTTGACGAAGCCATTGACGCACAACGGAGCGGTCACATATGCCGAGTTTTCCCCTGATGGAAGGAAGGTGCTGACCGCCTCGGAGGATCAGACGGTTCGAATCTGGGATGCCGAAACCGGGCAACCACTCTGTGAGCCCCTCCAACATGGCGCCAGGGTCAACGCGGCCCGCTTCAGCCCGGATGGGAGTCGGCTTGTGATCGGCTCACAGGATGGCTGGGGACGCGTTTGGGACGTGGAAACCGGATTGCCGGTGGGGGAACGGTTTTCTTTCTCCACAGGGATCGGGGATGTCGAATTCAGTCCTGATGGAAGATGGATTTCCGTGGTGGCGGGCGGTGGCAAGGTGGATGTGTTGGAGGTGAAATCTGTCCCGGTGCCGGTCCCAGATTGGGTTGTGTCTTGGGTGAATGCCCTGGCCGGGCAGCAGGTGGACGCCAGCGGTGCCACCTCGACGTTGCCGATGGGCGAGGTTTTGCGAATCAAGGAACGAGTCTTCCAGAGTTATGCAGATGATTATTATACTCGGCTGGCAAGGTGGTTCTTCAGCGATCGATCGATGCGGAAACCTGCTCCCGACGGCTCGGAAGTGCCTTAGCAACCATTGGGGTCAGCCCTCGAAATAACACTTTACGACGGGAATGCGGTTGGGCAAAGTGAGGTCATGGCTCGGCCATTGCGCATTGAGTTTCCTGGGGCCATCTACCATGTCACCAGTCGCATGCTTGGATCTTGGCGGCAGGCTCGGGATCGGCTGTTCCGCGACGAGCGGGATCATGAGCGCTTTCTGGAGCGCCTCGGCGAGGGAGTTGCGGACTTTGGCATCCGCCTCTACCTGTTCACGCTCATGAGCAACCATTACCATCTGGTCCTTGAGACGCCGGAAGGGAATCTCTCCCGATTCATGCAGAGCCTGTCCACGGCCTACACGGTGTCTTTCAACAAGCGGCACCGACGGCATGGGCCCTTGCTGGATGGACGCTACAAGGCCAAGCTGGTCTCCGGAGAGGATTACCTCCTCAGGTTAAGTCGTTATGTGCATCAGAATCCGGTTTGGACCAGCGGATGGAATGGCCGTGCGATCCGGGAGCGCATCGAGCATCTGCGCGCGTATGGGTGGAGCAGCTATCCCGGCTACATTGGCCGGGGCAAGCAATGGGGTTTCGTGGACGAAAGCCCTGTCCTTGCCATGATGGCAGGGGGCATGGCGAGCAAGCGCAAGTCCTACCGGGAATATGTCGAAACGGGGCTGGCCACGGGGGATGAGGAATTCCAGGAAGCGTTGAAGGCTTCCCCTTCAGGGATCGGGGAAGAGTCGTTCCTGAAGTGGGTGGAAGGTTTGCGAGGGAGGAAGCTCAAACGGTCCGCCCGGCCGGAGGACCTGGCGTTCCGCCGTGTGCGGGAGCCCCTCTCCGCATCGGTCGTGTTGCAGACGGTGGCGGAGGTGCTCGGAGTACCTGAGGAAGCCTTTGCTCGGCGCCGGAGAAACTCCCCCTTGCGCGCCGTGGCGAGTCGCGTTCTGATCCGGTACGCCGGCCACACGCAGCGGGAGGTGGCGGGGCTGCTGGGGACGAGCACGGGAGGGGCGATCAGCGCGCAAATGGCGCGTCTGCCGGCACTTCTCAAAGGGGATCCCCGGCTGGCTAGAAAGGTTCGGCGGATCGAGCGCCGGTTGGAGGAACGACGGGAGGAGGCCGCCGGAGAATGGAAGGCGCCGGTCCCTGGCAACACAGGCCGCTAACTATTAATTCGAGGGCTGACCCCCATCACGGTGCATGGCTCTTCCCAATCAGTCCTCAGCCTTTGTGCCAGTCACGCTCAACAACATCCTGGGCGTGCAACCGGACGGCACCGTCGTAAGCAACCTGTTCGCTCAGGCAGGCCGCGTGGTGATCGTCGGAGAGGAACCGTTGCTGGAAATCACCCGAACGGGAAGTGACCAGGTGCAATTCGACCTATACGCACCGACAGACACCACCAATCGGGTCGAAATCACGGAGCATTTGCCCCCCAATGAAGCCTGGACACTCTTGGAATCCATCGGCATGACGAACCTGTTTCATGCCTTGCCACCGTATTCGGTGACAAACCAGTCCCTGTTCATCCGAGCCATTCGTGAAGAATAGGCCTTCAGATCAGCCATGCTGCCCGGTAACCAACTTTAGTAAAAGGCAGCGACGCCCACCGGGTTCGTAGTGAAGCCTTCAGTCGTCCCGCGGCTCACTCGGGCGGGGTCGGCTCCTGAATTGGCTTTGGCGTGAGGCCGACCTGCTCTTGGATCTTTTTCCAGCGCGCCTGCCATTCGGCCCAACTGCTGGCCCATTCAGGCCCGGTCAACGAGGTGCGCGCGCCGTCGAGGATCTTTTGGACCTCGGGAATCGCTTTCTTGACGGTCTCTTCCTCATCCCATTCCAGGAGCGTCTCGAGGTAGGTGATGCGGTTGCCGGGGTAATGGGGAAAGAGTTTGATGGTTCGTTCGAGGTGCTGGCGGGCCTTGGAGCGGTTCCCGATGCTGGCCGGCCAGCCCGGGGCGTCCCGGTAAAGGAGCCCGAGGTTGCGATGGGCACCGGCATGATCGTGCCCCGGATCAAGCGAGATTGCCTTGAGGAATGCGACTTCCATGTCCCGCACGATCGGCAAGGCGCCCAGCGTCTTGGTGCGGGCCAGTTGTCCGAGGTTGAGGCCAAGATAGTAATAGGCGGGCGCCAGGTCAGGGTGGGTGGCGATGAGTTGGCGACAGACCTCCACTCCGCGTGAGCCGCGGTCGGCGCGTTCCTTCTTGGAGGTGGCAAACTCGGCCCAATCGAAGCAGGCCCGGGCGAACTTCCAGGCAACCTCGGGATCATCGGGGTGTTTCTGAACCTCCGCCTGGGCCTCCCGGAAGCGTTTCTCGGCCGCGTGGGCGAAGGCTTCAGGCGGGGCCGCCACTTCGCCCGCGAGAGGGGCGGCCGCCAGAATCAGGCCCGCAACGAGCGCGGCGAGGGCCTGACGACCCGGCCGGATGAGGGTCTGTGGGAAACTCCAATTAATGATTGCCAACATGAACATGCTGCTTGATAGTCGGCCCGTGAAGCTGGTCAGGAAAATTCTGCCGCTGACGTTGTTGTCGGTTTCCGTGCTCATGGGTGCCGGTTGTACAGGCATCAATGCCTCCCACAGCGTTTCGCCGGCAAGCTTTTTCCTGCCCGGTCTGATCCAGGTGGAACCGGAGTACCCGGTTTTGCCGGCGGATCAGGACGCTCAACCCGTCCTGGTGGCCGCCCGCCTTCCCAAGGATGTTCCGACCGAATAATCGATATGCGATTTCCACTCGCGTTGACGGCGAAAATCGCCTCCCACATCATTAAGCACAAGCTGCGTCGCTCTTCCAAGTTTGCCCTCGTCCTGCAGCTCGAACCCCTTCACACCTGCAACCTGACCTGCACCGGGTGCGGCCGCATCCGGGAATACTCCACCAGCCTCAAGGACATGATGTCCCTGGAGGACTGCCTGGGTTCGGCGGTGGAGTGCGACGCGCCGATGGTTTCCATCTGCGGAGGCGAACCGCTCATTTACCCGAAGATCGAGGAATTGGTGGAAGGCCTCCTGGGCCAGGGCCGCATCGTTTACATCTGCACCAACGGGATGTTCATGCGGAAGAAGATGAAGGAGTACCTCGCGGCCACCTATTCCCAAGCCCAGGAACCGACCCTCCAGCAGTTGCTCGAGGAACGGCTCATCTCGGACAAGGACGCCGAGACCATCCGCAAGGGCAAGTCCGACGGCCGCCCTGTCATCTCCCCGACCAAGTGGATGTATTGGAATGTCCACATCGACGGCCTTGAATACACCCACGACCTCATCGTGGAACGCGAGGGCGTCTTCAAGGAATGCGTGGACGCCGTCAAGATGGCCAAGATCCTCGGCTACCAGGTCGCCACCAACACCACCGTTTACAAGGAAACCGACGCCCGCGAGATCGAGGAGATGTTCAAGTTCTTCTCCTGGCTGGGCGTGGACGGACACACCATTTCCCCCGGTTACGACTATGACGCGGCCAAGAAGGACATGGTCAAGCGCCTGGGCAAGCAGCCGAAGGACTTCTTCCTCACCCGGGAGATGACGCGGCAGAAGTTCGCGAAGATCGAGGATTGGGGCCGGCTGTTCACCATCTTCGGGACGCCGGTGTACCAGGAGTTTTTGTCGGGCAAGCGGGAATTGACCTGCACGGCCTGGGCGATTCCGACCCGCAACGTCGCCGGGTGGAAGGCGCCCTGCTACCTGATGACCGACGGGCACTACGACGGCTACGAGGAGATGCTCGACAAGGTCGAGTGGGATCGCTACGGGGTGGTGGACGGCAAGGCGCGTGATGCGCGATGCGAGAATTGCATGGTGCATTGCGGCTACGATCCCAGCGGCGCGCTCGGGACCAACTACCAGTCCGGAGACACCTGGAAGAACATCCGCTACAATTTCGCCCGGCGCCCCAAGCCGTATGCAGAGGGGCAGTCCGTGGAAGCCTTCAACGGGGTGTCCATTGGCAAGGGACACCTCGCGGAAGCCAAGGCGGCCCTCACCCGCAAGGATGCGGAAGCGGCAGAGGGCGGGGGTGGCTGCAGCGGCGAGACAGCCATGGCGCAGCCCTTGTCGGGATCTGTCCCGAGCCGCGAATAACAAAGGAATGAACCTTCTGGGCAACAAGTCCGGACGTCGCAGAATCCTCTGGACTCAACTGGTCAAGATCTCCCTTCTCATGATGCCGTTGGCGGCGGCGTCCTGTTCCCTCGGCTACGTCGCGCTGACCGGCGGCCGTTGGGACCCCCTCGCCGCCTGGTTGGGCCTGGCCGGAGGCGCGTCCATCGTGCTGGTCATCCTCGTCTCGAACCTGTTCACGCCTGTCCACCGGCTGCCGTTCGTCCGGTGACCGGCTTTTTTTTGGCGCTGAGCCGGCCAAGGTTGGGTGGGTGATGAGGGGCGAACTCGCCCGCTTCAAAGCGGGCAAGTCATGGCTTGCATTTTCGGAGGCGGACCGAACAATGCCGGGGCAGTATGTTCGACGATCCAAAGGACTATCAGGTCGCCGCCTTCTTCGCGTTGGTATTGGTGTTTGAGCTCCTTGAACGCGTTCGGCCCGCGCGCGAGGTGGACCGGTGGAAGGACCTGAAAATCGACCTGCTCTCCTTCTCCCTCGCGGTGGTGCTCAATCGCATCAGCCACTTCTGGGTGGCCAGCGCCGCGAAGGCGGTCGCCCCGTCGTTCCTGGTCGGGTGGGTCACCACGCTGCAGGCGCAGTCCAGCCTGGTGAAGATCTGTCTGGCCATTTTCGTGGTCGATTTCGTCATTTACTGGCTGCACCGCGCCCAGCACCGGTTCGACACGCTCTGGCGCACCCACGCCTGGCATCATTCCATCGAGCAGCTCTACTGGTTCAGCGGGTTCCGAACCAGTTTCTTCCATTCCTTTCTCTACGCCATCCCCGCCTCGGCCATTCCCATCCTGCTCTTCGGCCTGACGCCCCTGGAGGCCGGGATCGGCTACTCGCTGGCGCTGCTGATCCAGTTCTGGGAACACACCAACCTCAACGTCAACGTCGGCCCGCTCCGCTGGTTGATCATCACGCCCGACTACCACCGCGTCCACCACGCCACCGCCCATTGCCGATCCAACTACGGCACCACCTTCAGCATCTGGGATCGCCTCTTCGGCACCTACACCGATCCCGCCACCGTTCCCATGTCCGAACCCCTCGGCCTGGGTGAGCCGGTCGAGAAGCGGAAGATTCCCCGCATGCTCGTCGGCATCTGAAGTGTGGCCCGCCGTTGCAAGTCAAGCGCGCGTCAGCCTCCTGAATTGAAAAATATTTTTTGTTTGGTCAGGGCCGGACGCATCTGATTTAATGTCCGGTTGCCTCGGCGTTTGACCCCTGTTCCTCCAAAAAAAGTTCCGCTTTCTGGTTGACCCTCCTTCGCGATCCGTGTGGGAATAATGGCTCATTCCTCTCTAGAGTTGGAAACGACGATGGCGAAAGTTACCGGCAAGAGCGGCCGTACCCCCAGAGCCGCCGGATCAACCAAGTACGATGCACACCACGCGGTGCTCAACGAAACCTATGGAGCCCTCGCCGACCTGCGACGTGAGTTGGCGGATTCCAAAACCAGCAAGGCGGAGCGTGAGGAGATCCTGACGCTCTTCTCGCGCTGCGGGGATTCGCAGCGGGCCTGGCTGCTGCTGGAGGACTACTTCGAGAAGCTCTCCCTTTCCCGCAAGGACTTCACCGAGTCCGATGCCTGGTGGGGACGCGTCAGTGCCGCAACCGGCGAGGCCCGCCTCGAAGAGGTCGCCATGCTGTTCATGCGCGCCCAGCGGCCCGTGCCCACCGAACTGCAGGCCTACGCCAACCCGGCCCGATTCCTCGAGCTTGAGGATGCCAAGCGCCAGCAGCAAGTGCTCGAGCGCATGGAACACTGGCTTTACCCCCCCGCCCTCGAACATCTCGACGCGCCCCGCGCCTCCGTGCAGGTCGCCTGTTCCGTCGTCACCGACGACCAAAGCCCCGCGCTGAGCCGGCTCCTCCTCCAGTTCCTGCTCTCCCGGCCCCGTTCCGGCACGCGTTCCAAGCCGATCGGCGACCTCATCGAGCTCACCCGCCGCGCCGCTCACGAGCGCGAACTGTTCTCCGCGGAGGACTGGCGGTTCATCGAGTGGATGGCCGCCGAATCCGGGGACCAGGATCCCCAGGCCTGCCAGATCCTCCTCTCAGGCACCTCCCTCCTGCAGTGGCTCGCCGTCTGGGGGGACACCTCCCGGCTCGATCTCAAGGGCCGGCCGCTCCGTTTCCACGGGCAGATCGCCTCGCTCCAGCCACGGTTGCACAACGGACACAAGGAACTCGCCCTCACGCATCTGATCGCGTTCCCCGACGGTTCCACGCATCCCATCGAGAAGGCCCACTTCTTCTCCGGCAGCCCGGGTCTTGTCCTTGTCGATCACCAGTTTTTTCTCCTGCGCAACGCGCCCCCCGCCGAGTTGCTCGAGTTCTGGGCTCAGACCCCCGCGGTCCCCGTCCAGCAACTGAGCCACCGCCTGCGCACCCACCTGCGCCGCACCCAATCCGGGGACCACGTCAATTGGGAGGACATCTGTGTCACGCACGCCGCCGTGCCCCGCTTCGTCTTTGAGCTGGGTGGCGAGTCGGTCAAGCTGCGGCTGCTGGCCGTGAGCGAGCGGGACGGCAGCCTCTGGCACTGGACCGGTCAGGAATGGGAGCGTGATCGTCCCACCGAGGGGGGCGACACGCGCCCGGAGATGCTCGAGGATCCTCGCCTCGACGCCGCTGTCACCTGGAAGAATCGTCTGCGCTTTGATCTCCTGCCGGCCACCCAGACCGACGGGCCCCATCCCTCCAGCGTCTGGACCCTGGACATCGTCGACGGGATCCTGGATCGTCTGGCCGCCGCCTGGCCTGACAAGCCGAAGGAGGCCGACTTCCTGGGTAACGCCGCCTTCCAGCGCCTCTTCATCGCCCCCCGCCAACTCCGCCCCAACCTCCGCGTACGCGGCAGCGGCATCGACTGGCTGGCCGTGTCCGCCCAATGGGAAGTCGAGGGCATGAAGCTGAGCGAGGCCGACCTGCAGCGCCTCAGCAGCGCCACCGACCGCTACGTCAAGCTGCCCGACGCCGGGTGGGTCACGCTCGACACGGCCGCGGTGGAGAAGGCGCACGAGACGATGGCCGACCTTGGGCTGGACGACCTGAGCGTGATCGAGCAGCGCGTCGGGTTGGAACAGGCGTCCCACCTCTCCGAGGATGCCCTCGACCGTTTTGGTCGCGACGCCAAGGTCCGCACCCTGCGCGAGCGCCTGGCCAACTTCACCGGTGTGCCTTCGGTCGATATTCCGCCCAACGTGAAGGCCAGCCTGCGTCCCTACCAGAAGGAGGGCTTTGACTTTCTCTGTCACCTGACCAAGGCCCGGTTGGGGGGCATCCTTGCGGACGACATGGGCCTGGGCAAGACGCTGCAGACACTTGGTTGGATTGCCTGGATGAAGCACCGCCAGCCGCGCAGTTTCAAGCCGGCCCTGGTGATCTGTCCGGCCTCCGTGCTCCACAACTGGCGGCGTGAGGCGGAGAAGTTCACCCCCGACCTGAAGGTGCTGGTGCTGGAGAGCGGTTCGGAGCGGCACAACCTCCGCCGGCAGATCCCGCACTTCGACATCATCGTGACGAACTACGCGCTGCTGCGCCGCGACCTGGCCGCGCTGCAGAAGTTCTCGTTCAGCGCCGTCATCCTCGACGAGGCGCAGTTCATCAAGAACCCCGACGCCCAGGTCACGCAGTCGGTCAAGCAACTCAAGGCCGCCCAGCGCCTGGCCCTGACGGGCACGCCGTTGGAGAACCGCCTGCTCGACCTCTGGAGCATCACCGACTTTGTCCAGCCCGGCTACCTCGGCAACCAGGAACGCTTTACCCAGACGTATGACATCCGCGGGGAAGGGGAGGAGGCCGCCACGACCGCGCGCATCGCCCGCCGGCGCCTGTCCGCCAAGCTGCGTCCCCTCATGCTGCGCCGCCTCAAGAAGCAGGTGGCCAAGGATCTGCCCGACCGCATCGAGGAACGGCGCGACTGCGAGCTGGGCGAGGCCCAGCGACAGCTTTACCTCGCCGAGTTGCGCCGCAGCCGCGAGCAGGTCATGAAGGCCGTGGCCGAGAAGGGTCTTCACAAGAGCAAGATGCACGTGCTGGCCGCCCTGACCCGCCTGCGCCAGATCTGCTGTCACCCGCTGCTCGTCGGCAACGACAGCGCCTCGGGCAAGACCGACACCCTCTTCGAGTTGCTCGAGCCGCTCCTGGCTGAGGGGCAAAAGGTGCTTCTCTTCAGCCAGTTCGTGCAGATGCTCAAGCTGCTCGAGACCGAATGCGCCGAGCGCCAGATTCCGACCTATGTGCTCACCGGCGAGACCAAGGAACGCCAGGCCGTCGTCCAGGCATTCCAAAACGAGGAGAATGCCTCGGTCTTCCTACTCAGCCTGCGCGCCGCCGGCACCGGCCTCAACCTGACCACCGCCAGTTACGTCATCCTTTACGATCCCTGGTGGAACCCCGCCGTCGAGGCCCAGGCCATCGACCGGTCCCACCGGATCGGGCAGACGCAGACCGTCAACGCCTATCGCCTGATTGCTCCCGGCACCGTGGAGGAAAAGATCTGGGACCTGCAGCAGCGCAAGGCCCAGACCATTGCCGACGTGCTCGGCGAGGAAGGCTTCGCCCGCAGTCTTTCGCAGAGCGATCTGGAATACCTCTTTGCGGAAGACTAGCACGGCCGGGGGGGGCGCCCATGGATCATGAACATGGCCTCTCGATTACGAGCACGAATACGAGGGAGGGAAGTAGCCGCCGACGGCAGGAGGCGGACTCTGTCGTGATGGATAACGTCACCATCCACCCCCTTACGGGAGGTGGCTACGTGTCCTGTGGCAGATAGCGGTTCATGGGGAGCCTTCCCGTTCAAGGAAACGCCCAGGGACCATGAACCAAGCGGAGGGGAGTAAGAGCAAGAGTAAGAGCAAGAGCAAGAGCAAGAGCAAGAGTGAGAAGGGATTCTGCATTCTGCATCCTTCCTTCCACCTTCCCCGGTTCAAGGAGGGATGCGCTTCAACTGCCTGAAGGACTTACGACCGGAGGCGCCATGCAGACGTGCGCCCCGGGGAATCAGGACTTCTTGCCACCGCCCGGCTTGGTGTAGTCGTCCGGGTCTTCGAGGAGGAAGGATTCGCTGAAGTCCTGGCCGCTGGATGCCAGGATTTTGCGGATGCTCGGATCGAGGGGGATCTTGAATGTGTTGTTTTCGTCCCGCTTGATGCGGTAATGCCCCAGGGGATTGGTTTCGAGAATGCCCTGTTTCTCCAGGCGCTTGAGAAACTTCTTGGCCCACTCCGGATCATCGTTGAACTTCGACTTGCCCCCGGCGCGACGGCAGACCTCCTTGGCGGTCGCGTAGGCTTTCCCGAGCGGCTTCAGATACTCCAGAATGATTTTATCTTCGGCAGAGAGCATCAACGTGTTGGCTGTCCGACTTGGATTCGAACCAAGACTTAATCCTCCAAAGGGATCAGTGCTACCATTACACCATCGGACACACCGGGGCTAGGGTACTGGCCCGCAAGGTTGTCTGCAAAGGAAAAGTTGGAAGCGGCCGGTGAAGCCATGTGGGCAGTCCCATTCTGGGACACGCCAGGCGCCGGTTCGGCGTTCGAAGCGCTTTCAGTTCGGCGCGGGATCCTGGCCCTCCTTTGGCATCGCCTTCAGTTTCACAATCAAAACCTTGTCGATGCGGTGCCGGTCCATGTCCATGATCTCAAAGCGATGCCCCACGGAATCGAAGCATTCCCCTTCGGTGGGAATGCGCCCGAGCTGGTGCAGGGCGAAGCCTGCCAGGGAATGGTAATCCCCGTCCTCCTCTCCCGGCATGGAGTCCACCTGGAGCAGGGATTTTAATTCCACCACCTCCATCATGGCGTCGCACAGGAGGGAACCGTCCTCGCGCCGGTGATATTTCGGGCGGTTGAGTTCCTGGCGCGTGGGCAGTTCCCCAACCACCGCTTCCATCACGTCGATCAACCGCACCATCCCCTGGATGCCGCCGAACTCATCCACCACCAGGGCGACGTGCTGCCCCTGCTTCTTGAACATTTCCAGGAGCCGGGTCGCGGACATGGTGACGGGGATCATGATCGGCTTGGCGACCAGTTCGCGCAGGCTGCGTTGCCCCTGCAGGGCGTGGTTGGCCCAGAGGGACTTGACGGAGATTAGGCCCAGCACGTTGTCCCGGTTGCCCTCAAACACCGGGAAGTAGGAGTGGCCGCTGGAAACAATCCGCGGCCAATTGGTCGAGTCGGGGTCCTTGACGTTGATCCAGACCAGCCGCGCACGAGGCGTCATGAGGTCCTGCACCGAAAGATGGTCCAGGCGAAAAGCCCCCTCGACCATGGCCCGTTCCATGTCGTGGAAGATGCCCGCGTGCAGGCCCTGGTTGACCAGCGTGCGGACTTCGTCCTCGGACACGAGCGGGTCCTGTCGGCGCTGGATGCCCATGATCCGGAGCAGTCCGTCGGTGGTGGCACTCAGCAGCCAGATCACGGGCGAGGTCAGCCGGGAGAGGCGGTTCATGGGGCGGGCCACCAGAAGGGTTGTGCGCAGCGGGTTGTTCAGGCCGATCCGCTTGGGCACGAGTTCGCCGATGATGAGGGAAAGAAAGGTCAGGCCCACCACCACCACGCCCACGCCGATGCTTCGCCGATAAGGCTCCAGCCATCCGATCGGTTCGAGGAATCCGGCGATCTGATCCGCGAGGGTGGCCCCGCCGAAGGCGCCGGCGAGAATCCCGATCAGGGTGATGCCGATCTGGACGGTGGAAAGAAAGCGGTTGGGCGCCTCGGCCAGGGCAAGGGCGCTGATGGCCCGGGCGTCCCCCTCGTCCGCCAGCTTTCTCAGCTGGCTGCGCTTAACCGAGATCAGCGCGATCTCCGCCATGGCGAAGACGCCATTGGCGAGAACGAGCAACAGGATGATGATCAACTCTAAGGGAATCGTCATGCGCGTATCGCCTCTTCCAGACGGGCTAAGATGGCCAGTTTTCCATAAAAGTCACTTCCCATTGTTGCATTTCCGATGCGACGACCTAAGAATCCCCCACGCACGCAAGCTAGCGGGGATCCCTCCCGGACAGCCTTGCCTTGCCGCTCACCCATATGGAAACAACAGCGTCAATGGAAAGGGTAGTGAAGATGATCGGCTGGAAACGCACCATTCATACGATGGCCACCGCCGCGTTGCTTGCCTCGGCCATGCCATCCTACGCACAGGAGGAGCCCGCGGACCCCGCGGCCGCCAAAAAGGATCCCCCCGGCTGGGTAAAAAGCGCCTCACTCGGCTTCACGCTGACCGACGGCAACAGTGACACCGTCCTCTTCACCGCCAAGGCGGAAGCGTCCAGGAAATGGGACGAGAACGAGTTTGCCTCCGGTGCCGGCGTGACTTACGGCGAGGACGACGGCGAGAAGAACAACGAGGCCGTCTATGCCTTCGGCCAATACAACCGGCTCTTCTCCGACCGCTTTTACGGCCTCGTCCGCCTCGCCTTCCTCCATGATGCCATTGCGGATGTCGAATATCGCATTTCCCTCAGCCCGGGCCTCGGGTATTACTTCATCAAGGAAGAGAACACCACGTTTAGCGGGGAGGCCGGTCCGAGCTTCATCTACGAGAAGCAGGGCAGCGAGGAAACGGGCTATTTCGCAGCCCGCCTTGCCGAGCGGTTCGACCACAAGTTCAGTGATCGCGCCCGCGTCTGGCAGTTCGCCGAATTCCTGCCCCAGGTCGATGATCTCGACAACTGGATCCTCAACGCCGAAGTCGGCGGCGAGGCGGCCCTGACCGAGAAGGTCAAGCTGCAGATCTATATCCAGGACAGTTACGACAACGAGCCCGCCCCCGGCCGCACCGAGAACGACCTCAAGGTCGTCAGCGCGCTGGCCATGACCTTCTAAGGCCCCCGGCTTCCTTCGCGACGACCCCGGCACCCGTGCGCCGGGGTCGTTTGCTTGTGGCCGGAGAGGATGCGCTGTCCCGCTTGATGAACCGCCGATGATCGGACCGATCGGTCCGATCCGTCGGATCGGTCCGATGGGAGGATCGGTTCATGGCCCAAGGGCTTGCGCCTACCTTGGACGCATCCCTCCCCCCCTGAACCGGCACAATGGCCGTGCTCTTCAAAGGCCCCTCACCCCTGGCCCTTTCCCGCCTGCGCGGCCGAAGCCGCTACAGCGTGGCGAAGGCCCGCAGGGAGAGGCCTGCGACGAGCTCAGTCGAGCGGAGACCCGTCCTCCCCGCAAAGAAAGGCCCCTGCGCTCAACCCTATCGCCCGTCCCGGCTCGGTGTTCCCTCTCCCCGCGGGAGAGGGTTAGGGTGAGGGGCTTGTGCATCGTACGGTTTATGGTCCATTTGCGCGTCCACACCTCTCCTGCTAGTCTCTGTTCCGGACTGATCATGAGATGCCCCATTGGTTCACGCTCCCGGATCTTGCGTCGCCTGGCGGCGGTCGGGTGCCTGCTCCTTGCGCTGGCTGGAGATGCGAGCTCTCCATTACTCGGGGCCTTCTTGGTCAGTCCCGGGATCCAGATCCTGCCGGGATTCAGAATCCTTCCCTTCGCCGGACCGGAGTTGGCCGACGACATCCGCTCCATGACCGTGGATGCCGAAGGGCGGGTGGTCGTGTCGGGTCCCGGATATGTGCGCCTCCTGCTTGATCCCAATGGGGACGGGATGGCGGATTCCGCCATGGACATGGTTCGTCCTCCGGCCGGGGCCGCGGGGTTGGAGATGCTTGGCGGCGATCTGCTTCTCATGGGGGGAACGGGTCTGCAGCGCTACGCGGACACCGATGGGGACGGCATTCCTGATTCCTTTTCGGCAGTGTGGCTGGCCATGGCGACCGGAGAGTGGGGTGGCCGGGCGGTACATCTCGGCCCGGACGGTTGGGCCTATGCTTCCGCGGGGCACGCGGCCGGACTCGCCGCCCGCCTTACCGGGCTGATTGAATCCCCCATTGCCGAGGTGGAAGGCGGCGCCATCGTGCGTCTGGCCACCCGGGGATCGCGCACCGAGGTGCTGGCGGACGGTTTCTACGACATTCGCGACCTGGCCTTCAGCGCGGAGGGGGATGTGCTCGCGTGGGAGAACGGGCGTGAGCCAGCCGTGCCTCTGCCAGGGTCGCGTCGCCCCCGTCTGGTCATGGTGGAAACCGGCGGGCACCATGGTTGGAGGCATCTCGGTGATGATTCGGGAACGTTCCGTGCCGAGGATGATCCACAGGCGATCCCGGCATTGGCGTCACTGCCGCATGGCCTGGTCAGTGCCGTGCTTTGCTATCGTCACTACCAGTTTCCCGAAGACCTGCGCCAGGGACTCTTCGTTGCCGACTGGGCCGGGGGACATGTGTTTCACGTGACACTGGAACCCGAAGGCGCCGCGTATCGAACTCGAATCCGTCCTTTCCTCGAATCCCTGCCGGGAAGCGGCTTTGCTCCCTCCGCGCTGGCCGTGGCCCGGGACGGGTCCCTGCTGGTGGCCACCGGCGGGCGCAAGGCACGAGGTGGCGTGTTCATGGTGCAATATGTCGCCGAACCCGAATACCTCCTCAACGCCACCAACTGGTCCGCCTTTGCCGTTTCCGATCGGGTGCTGGCGATGGAATCCCCGCAACCCGACGCCTCCTGGTCCAGGCGCCTCTGGATTCCGGTCGCGCAGAACATCGGTGCCGCGGCCTTCGAGGAAGTGGTCATGGATGCCAACCAGGATCCGCTGCGGCGCGTGCGCGCCATCGAGGTGCTGGTGGAAGTGTTCAACGGCTTGTCCGCCCAAGCGGCCGGCGTGGCGGTTGCGCAGGGACCGCCGCCGGTTCGTGCCCGGGTGGCCTGGGCGCTGGGGCGTCATCCCTTGCCGGACGACATCCCTATGCTGGGCGCGCTGGCCGGTGATGCCAGTCCATATGTTCGGCACCATGCCCTTTCGGTGGTGGCGGATCGGGCTCGCGCGTTGCCCCTTCCGTTCGTTCAACAGGTGATTGCCCTGAACCTCGCCGCGCCGGATCGCCGCGTGCAACTGCAATGCGCGCGGCTGGCTTCAAAGCTTCCCGATCCGGCTTGGGAAGCCCTCTGGCAACGCCGGCTTGCCTCCGCCTGGCCTGCCCGCGTCACGCTGCTGCTGGCCCGGCTCGAACGATCCGATGCCTTCGATCCCGATACCGTCGCCGAAGGCCTGGCCTTGCTGGCGGCGGCCACTTCCGCCGAGCAACGGTTCATCGCCTTGCGACTGGCCCAGGCCGGGCTTGGGGTGCGTCACTTGGCGCGGGACGGTGTTCCCGTGCTGCCCGCGGGTGTGGAGGTGCCCGCCGATTTGCGCACGCGCATCGAGGAGGCTGCCCTGAAGTCGGCGGCCATGCCCGATGACCGCGTGTCCCGTGAAGCGGTCCGATTGCTGGGCATGGTCCGCGCCGGTCGCGATGGATTGTCCGCCCAGGTCGCCAGCCGTCTGCCTCGTCAATCCACCAACGAAGCGTTGTTCGATCTGCTGGGTGTGCTGGCCACATTGGAGGACGGCTCCCTTACCAACGCCACCGCCGCCGTCGCCGCTGCGTTGCTCAAGGTGGGCTACATGAACCAAGCGGATCCTCCGGCTTCGAGCCGGCGCTGGGTGGAGGCGCTCCTTCCGGTGGTGCGGTCGTTGGTGAGTCGCGATCCCCGCCTGGGCGCGGCGTTGGTGGCTCACCCGCGGTTCGGACAGCCGGAGCATGTGCGCCTGGTGCCGCTGCTGGGATCGGAACACTTTATCGCCGCGGCCCGCCGCATTCTCGATGCCGCCTCGCGTCCCGGGTATCGTTGGGGTCCCGAGACGGTCGATGCCGTGGCTGGCTTGGCCGAACCCGCCCGACTGGATGTGCTGCGCGGCCAATGGAACCAGGTCATCCTCCGTGACGCGGTGGTGCTGGCCCTGGCGCATGAACCTGTCGAATCGGATCGGCCGTTCTATCTGTGGTGCTTGAACTCCGACCCGGACCAAGTGGTCGAAGCGGCGTTGATGGCCTTGGGCCGGCTGCCCCGGGATACGGATGGCCGGCGGCTGGTGCCGTTGATCCAACTGGTTGAGAGGCTGCAGCGCGAGGCGCGCCGCACCGCCCTCCTTCCCCGGGCGCTCGATCTGTTGGCCCGGCAAACCGGACTTCCCTTGGACCAGCGCGAACCCGACGCCGCCATGCGCCAGGCGCTGGATTGGTTCGGACAACTCCATCCCGAGCTGCTCCGGGAGCTCGACGGACCGGCCACACCCCATCGCGTCACGTGGGCCTCGCGCATGAACAGTGCCCGATGGGAACGCGGCAATCCACGGCACGGCGCGGAACTGTTCCAGCAACTTGGTTGCGCCTACTGCCATGAGGGGAGCCGGGAGATGGGCGCCTACCTGGGCGGCTATGCCTCTTCCCGTTCACCCGAAGAAGTGCTCGAAGCCGTGGCCTATCCTGACCGGGAATGCGACCCCCATGACCGCACCACCGTGGTGTTGATGAAGGACGGGACCCGTCATGAAGGCGTGGTGATCCATGAATCCGCCGAGGTCCTGATCGTGCAGACGGGTGCCGCGGCCACGGTGCGGCTCGCGGTGCGGGATGTCGCCCAGCAATTCCGCAGCCGCCATTCCGTCATGCCGGCCGGATTGGTGAACGACCTGCGCCCCGCCGATTTGGCCGACCTTTACGCCTACCTGCAGTCCCTGCCGCCTCCGGCCACCTCCGCCCCGCTCCGCTGACCATTCGTACCAGTAGCCGCCGACGTCAGGAGGCGGACTCCAACGAGGCGGACTCCAACGAGGCGGACTCCAACGGGTCGGATTCCAACGGGTCGGATTCCAACGGGGTGGAGCCCGTGGAAATACCACCCCCAACCGCCTCCTGACGTCGGCGGCTACCACCTTGCCATGTCACGTGGCGGGGATGAAGCGCTGGAAGAACAGGGCCAGGCCGAAGAAGCCCAGCAGCGTCATGGTGGGGCCGATCGCCGCGGCCCCGATGCCCAACAGGTCCACCAGGACAATGCCTGCCAGCAACACCGACACGGCCCGCCCGATGTTGGGGGTCTTGGTCCAGTACACATGTCGGAGCGCGTTGGCAATCCAGCCCAGCAGCACCAGGCCCAGGAGTATGCCCCGCCACTGGTCCGGGCCGCGAAAATGAATGAGGGCCAACACCACCGGCGCCATCAGCAGGAGGCATGGCCAGTAATCCAGAGGCCGAGCCTGGCTTTCACCCCGCGCCAGGTAACTAAGGCCCACGATGTAGAGCGCCAGCACGAGCGCCGCCCAGATGGTGTAGCCGGTCAGACCGGTGACCGTGGCGGCGCCGGCGGTCATGACCAGAAGGAAACGGCACGCCGCCATCAACGCCGGGGCAAAGATCACGACCTTGTGCACGGCGTCGTAGAGGAGAATGCAGGCCGCCAGTCCCAGCGCCCAAAGGAACGGTTTCATCCCCAGGTAGCCGAAGCAGAAAAGGCCCAGCAACATGCAGCTCAATCCCCATTGCCACACGGAGGCCTGGCTGATGCGCCCCGCAGGGATCGGGCGCTCCGGCCGGTAGCGCCGATCAAACGACGCATCCATCGCGTCGTTGAGGAACATCCCCGACACATAGAGCAGCGTGCCGCCCAGCATCGTCAGGAACAGTCGCTGCGCCTCAACCCCGTCGGCCATCCACCATCCCGCCAGGCAATTCGACCAGACGGTTGGAAGGTTGGATACCCGGCCGAGGATCAGCAGGGCGTTCAGGTATGAGCGGATGCCGTGGGCGTTCCCGTGTATCACGCGCCTGCAGGAAACCAACTTCACCCGCAAAAGAAAAGCCATCATGAACAAAAAGAAGGGCACGAGGTCCGGCGGAAGGAGGACGTATCGCTTGAGTGCCCCCATGAGTAAGGCACAACGGTCGGCGCGCGGCTCTCCTGAGCCGCAGCAGATGGGCCAGCCCGCTGCGGCTCAGGAGAGCCGCGCG
>Ga0302046_10001486_pt1 | contig 21993 bp, 14 predicted proteins | sample RVTome_11_FD_200261 | JGI IMG/M metagenome (GOLD analysis project Ga0302046, IMG submission 200261) | Soil microbial communities from uranium-contaminated site in the Upper Colorado River Basin, Wyoming, United States - RVT147D111 (version 2) ...
AGCAGGGCTACGAGCTGGTCGACGACGTGGAGCGCGCGGACACGGTCCTGGTGAACACCTGCGGGTTCGTCGAGGAGGCGCGCGAGGAATCGATCGACGCCATCCTCGAGGCCGCCGCGCGCAAGGGAAGGGGAGTGGAGAGGGTTCTGGTGGCCGGCTGTATGGTGAACAGGTACGGTCCGGAGCTGGCTCGCGAGATTCCCGAGATCGACGGCTTCATCGGGCTGGACGACCTCGAGCGTGTCGCCGACGTGGTGCAGCTCGGCGGCTCGGCGCCCCTGCCGGCGCCCTCGCACCTGGTCTTCGACCACACACAGCCGCGCCTGCTCACGACCCGCGGCTACGCCTACCTCAAAGTGGCCGAGGGCTGCGACAACCCCTGCACCTTCTGCGCCATCCCCCAATGGCGCGGGCGCTTCCGCAGCCGCTCGCTCGAGAGCCTCCTGGCCGAGGCCCGCGCCCTCGAGGCGCAGGGGGTGCGCGAGCTGATCCTGATCGCCCAGGACACCACACGGTACGGCGAGGACCTCGGCCTCGGGCGGCACGGCCTCCTGCGCCTGGTCGAGCGCCTCCTGGCGGGCACCTCGATCCCCTGGATCCGCTTTCTCTATGCCTATCCGACGACCCTGGACGAGGCTCTCCTGCGACTGATCGGGGAGGAGGAGCGGTTCGTCTCCTACATCGACATCCCCCTGCAGCACGCCGACCGCGACGTCCTGCGCGCCATGCGCCGGGGCGGCAGCGCCGAGCGCTACCTGCGGCTGCTCGAGCGGGCGCGGGAGCTGGCGCCGGGGATCTTCCTGCGCTCCACCTTCATCGTCGGCTTCCCGGGAGAGAGCGAGGCGCAGTTCGGGACCCTTCTGGACTTCGTCGAGTCCGCCCGCTTCGACCACCTCGGTGCCTTCGTGTACAGCCCGGAGCCGGGCACGCCCGGCGCCGACCTGCCGGGTCGCGTGCCCCGAGGCGTCGCCCGGCGGCGGCACGAGCAGCTCCTCGAGCGCCAGCGGCCGATCTCGCTGGCCAGCCGGCAGCGGCTCGTCGGCACGACCGTCGAGGCCCTCGTCGAGGGCGTCTGCGAGGAGACCGAGCACCTGCTGCAGGGGCGGCATCGGGGAATGGGCCCGGAGATGGACGGCCGGCTGCTCCTGAACGAAGGTCTCGCGCCCGCCGGCAGCCTCGTACAGGTGGAGATCACCGAAGCGTACCCGGACGATCTCGTCGGCCGCATCGTCGGTCCGGCCGGCGATCCCTCGATTCGGATCGCGGCGGCCTGAAAGGACCGGCCATGGTCTGGATCGAGAACGCCTGGGCCCGCGAGGACCTGTTCGGACCGGCCGTGGCCACGGTCGGCAACTACGACGGCGTCCACGTGGGACAACGGGTCATCCTCGCCCGGGTGGTGACGCGGGCCAGGGAGCTGGGCGTGCCGGCGGCGGTGGTGACCTTCGATCCCCATCCCCTCCGCGTGCTCCGGCCCGGGGCCGCTCCGCTCCGGATCTCGACGCCCGAGCAGAAGCGCTGCCTGCTGCGCGAGCTGGGGATCGACCTCGTCGCCGTGATCCGCTTCGACGACGGCTTCGCCCGCACCACCGCGGCGCGGTTCGTGTGCGACTTCCTGGTCGCGAGGCTTGCGGTCCGTGAGGTCTTCGTCGGGTCGCGGTTCGTCTTCGGGCGCGAGCGCGAGGGAGACGTCGATCTCCTGCGGGTGCTGGGCGAGGACCACGGCTTCTCGACGCACGGTGTGGACGAAGTGGTGCTCGACGGGGTCGCGGTCTCCAGCACCCGGGTGCGCCGGGCGGTCGCCGACGGTGACGTGCGGCTGGCCGAGCGCCTGCTCGGGCGGCCGTTTGACATCCTCGGTACAATAGTGCGCGGGGAGGATCGCGGGGCGGCCCTGGGCTGGCCCACGATCAACCTCGAGACCGAGAACGAGCTGCTGCCGGCGAACGGCGTCTACACGACGACTGTCCGCTTTCGCCGATCCGGCGACAGACACGGCGGCGTGACCAATGTGGGAGTTCGACCGACCTTCGGTGGCTCCGCGACGGAGCCCGTCGCCGAGAGTCACATCCTCGATTTCGCCGGAAGCGTATACGGAGAGCCCGTGGAGATCGCCTTCCACAGCCGCCTGCGAGCGGAGGAGACCTTCTCCTCCGCGGCGGCGCTGAGCCGTCAGATCGGCCGGGACGTCGCCGAAGCCCGTCGTTTCTTCTCCGCCCAGCCTCACTGACCGACGGGGTCGGAGGACGACCCCCACCCTCACCAGGAGACACTCCTCCATCATGGCAACCGACAACATCGTGACCGTCAGCGACGACAACTTCCAGGACGAGGTGCTCGGCTCCGACAAGCCGGTCCTCGTCGACTTCTGGGCCGAGTGGTGCGGGCCCTGCCGCATGGTGGCGCCCGTGCTGGAGGAGCTCGCCGTGGAGATGAACGACAAGGTCCGCATCGCCAAGCTCAACGTCGACGAGTCGCAGGCGCTGGCGATGCGCTACCAGGTGTCGAGCATTCCCACCTTCATCCTCTTCAAGGAGGGGCAGGTCGCCGACCGCATGATGGGCGCCATGCCCAAAGGCGTCTTCCAGGACTTCTTGGGCCGACACGTCTGAGGCCACCGGCGATGGAGCTGGCGGCGGCGCTGCGCGCGGCCGGGTGCGACCTCCTCGTCGTCCTCGCCCAGAGCGCGCGGGACCCGGCCCTTGCGCCCTTCGTGGGCGCTGTACACCTGGGAAGCGCCCTGCTCATCGTCCCGGCCGGTGAGAGGCCCCTTCTGGGCCCCTTCACGGACATGGAACGGGAGGAGGCGGCGCGCACCGGCTGCGCCGTCCTCACGCCGGAGAGTCTGCGCCTGCCCGAGAGCCTGCGCGCCGGGCTGGCCGCCGCCGAGCTCTGGGCGGCCTCGGCCGGGGCGGCGCTCGAGAGTGCCCACATCGCTGCGGGAGGCCGCGCAGCGCTCGCGGGGAGCCCGCCGGCCGGCGCCGCCGTGGCGGTGGCCCGCGAGCTCGAACGGCGCGGCTGGGAGGTGGTCGACGGTACCGAGCTGGTCCGCCTCGCCCGCAAACGCAAGAGCGCGGCCCAGCGGCGGGCGGTCGAGCGCTCGGCAGGCGGCGTCGCCGATGCCTTCCGGGCCGTCGCCCGCATCCTCGCTGCATCCGCGGCCGACGCCGAGGGCCGGCTGTGGATCGGCGGGGAGCGGCTGCGGGCCGGGCACCTGCGCGACGGGGTGGCGCGGGCCCTGGTGCCCTGGGGCCTGGATCAGCCGGAAGGGAGCATCGTGGCGGCCGGACGCGATGCGGGCGTCCCCCACACCCAGGGCGACTCGGCGCGCGAGCTCGCGGCCGGCGAGGCCCTGGTCGTCGACCTCTTCCCCAAGGGGGAGCTCTTCGCCGATTGCACCCGCACCTTCTGCGTCGGGAGGCCGCCGCAAGCCCTGCGTGACGCCCACGAGCTGGTGGTCGCGACCCTGCGCGACACGCACGCGGCGGCCCGGCCGGGCGTCCGCGGCCGCGACCTGCAGGAGGCCGCCTGCGCCCGCTTCCACGTGGCCGGCTGGCCGACCCCGCTCCACGACGAGGGGACCCTGCGCGGATACGTCCACAACCTCGGCCACGGCGTCGGGTACGAGCTCCACGAGCTGCCTTCCTTCGCCCGCACGGCGGGGGAGGAGGGGAGGCTCGAGGAGGGCGACGTCCTCACCCTCGAGCCGGGCCTGTACGAGCCGGACGAGGGCTGGGGGGTACGCGTGGAGGATCTGGTGGCGGTGGGGGCGGACGGCGTGGAGAACCTCACGCCGCTGCCGTACTCGATGGATCCGGCCGAGTGGGCAGAGGAGTCGTAGGGGAGGGGCTTGCCCCCTCCCGGGCGGGGGCGAGCCCGCCCCTACCTGAGCCCTTTCCTAGCGCTCGACCCAGTAATTCGGCGCTTCCTTGGTGATCGTCACGTCGTGGGCGTGGCTCTCCTTGAGCCCAGCGGCGGTGACCTGGAGGAAGCGGGCCTTCTGGCGCAGCTCCTGGATGGAGGCGCAGCCGGCCAGACCCATGCCGGAGCGCAGGCCCCCGGTGAGCTGGTCGAGCATCTGGTGGACGCTCCCCTTGTAGGGGACCATCCCCTCGATCCCCTCGGGAACCATCTTGGCGAGGCTCCCGTTCTCCGGGACCTCCTGGAAATAGCGATCGGCGCTGCCGCTGGCCATGGCGGAGAGCGAGCCCATTCCACGGTAGGCCTTGTAGGTCCGTCCCTGGTAGAGGATGGTCTCCCCGGGACTCTCCTCGGTGCCGGCGAAGAGCGAGCCGATCATCACCGAGCGGGCACCGGCTGCGATCGCCTTGCTCACGTCGCCGGAGAACTTCACCCCTCCGTCGGCGATCACCGGGATGTCCTTCTCCGCGGCAGCCCGTACGCAGTCGAGGATCGCGGTGACCTGGGGCACGCCGGCGCCGGTGACCACGCGCGTCGTGCAGATGGAACCGGGACCGATGCCCACCTTGATGGCGTCGGCGCCGCGCTCGACGAGCGCCCGCGCCCCCTCCGCTGTGGCCACGTTGCCGGCGATGAGCTTCACTTCCGGCAGAGCCTCGCGAAGGGTCGCCAGGGCCTGGAGCACGCCGCGGCTGTGGCCGTGGGAGGAGTCGAGCACGAGCACGTCCGCCTTGGCGTCGACCAGCGCCCGGGCGCGGTCGAGGTGGGAGCCGGAGGCGCCGACCGCCGCGCCCACGCGCAGGCGGCCCAGCTCGTCTTTGCAGGCGTCCGGGAACTGCACCGCCTTCTGGATGTCCTTCACCGTGATCAGGCCCTTGAGGTTGCGGTCCTCGTCGACCACCAGCAGCTTCTCGATCTTGTGCCTGTGGAGGAGCGCCTTGGCCTCCTCGAGCGAGATCCCCTCGGGCACCGTGACCAGCGGCTCGCGCGTCATCAGGGCCTCTATCGGCTGCTCGAGGTCGGTCTCGAAGCGCAGGTCCCGGTTGGTGAGGATGCCGACCAGCTTGCCGTTCTCGTCGGTGACGGGAACGCCCGAGATCTTGTAGCGGGCCATGACGTCGAGCGCCTCGCGGATCCTCTGACGGGGGCGCATGGTCACCGGGTCGACGATCATCCCCGCCTCGCTGCGCTTGACCTGATCCACCTGCTCGGCCTGCTCGTCGATGGAGAGATTCTTGTGGATGACGCCGAGGCCACCGGCCTGCGCCAGCGCGATCGCCAGGCGCGACTCGGTCACCGTATCCATCGCCGCCGAGAGCAGCGGGATCCGCATCTCGATGCCGCGGCAGAGCCGGGTGGAGAGGTCGACCTGCGCCGGGTGCACCTCGCTCAGCCCGGGCTCGATGAGAACGTCGTCGAAGGTGAGCGCCAGGCGGGCGGTCTTCTGTTCGTGGCTCATCCGGTCACCTGTGCGGCCGTGCGGCCGTGACACTTCTTGTACTTCTTGCCCGATCCGCACGGGCAGGGATCGTTGCGCCCGACCTTCTCACCCTCCCGCTGCAACGTCACCGTCTTCGGCGGACCGGCCGCCTTGGGCGGAGCCGAGAGATCCATCGGCGCACGCTGGCGGCGTCGCAGGCGCTGCTCCGCGAGCTGCTCGACCGAGACCGGCTCGACGCGGAACACGGTCTTCAGCACCGTGTCCTCGATGCGCTCCTTCATCGCCTGGAAGAGCTCGAAGCTTTCGCGCTTGTACTCGTTCTTCGGGTCGCGCTGGCCGTAGCCGCGCAGGCCGATGCCCTCCTTGAGGTGATCGAGCGCGAGGAGATGGTCCTTCCACGACTGGTCCACGACCCGCAGCATCACGTCGCGCTCGAAGGCCCGCATCAGCCCCTCGCCGAGACGCTCCTCCTTCTCCACGTACTTGCGCTCGACCGCCTTCTGGAGCTGCTCCTTGAGCTCGTCGACGCCCAGATCGTCCAGGCGGACACCCAGCTCCTCCACCGGAATGTCGAAGTAGGCGAGCATGTCGGTGTCGACCGCACTGATCTCCCAGTCGCGGGGGTCGCTCTTGGCCGGACAGTGTGCTTCGACGATGAACTCGACCACGTCGTTGGCCACGTCCAGCACGTACTGCCGTCCCTCGCGGCCGTCGAGGATGTCCTGGCGCAGCTGGTAGATCGCCTCCCGCTGCTTGTTCATCACGTCGTCGTACTCGAGCAGGTTCTTGCGGATCTCGAAGTTCCGCGCCTCGACCTGCTTCTGGGCTCGCTCGATGGCCCTGGTGACCATCCGGGCCTCGATCGGCTCGCCCTCCTCCATGCCCATCCTGCCGAGCAGGCCCTGGATGCGATCGGAGCCGAAGATGCGCATCAGGTCGTCCTCGAGGGAGAGGAAGAACCGGGACGCCCCGGGGTCCCCCTGGCGCCCCGAGCGGCCGCGCAGCTGATTGTCGATCCGGCGGGACTCGTGGCGCTCGGTGCCGAGGATGTAGACACCGCCCGCCTCCAGCACCGCGGCCTTCTCCTCCCGACAGAGCTCCCGGTAACGCGCGAGCGAGCGCTGGAAGTCCTCCGGCTCGGTCTCGGGATCGGCCTCGGCGCGGGTCAGGCCCTCGGGGTTGCCGCCGAGGACGATGTCGGTGCCGCGTCCGGCCATGTTGGTGGCGATGGTGACCGCGCCCTTGCGGCCCGCCTGGGCGACGATCGAGGCCTCGCGCTCGTGGTATTTGGCGTTGAGGACGACGTGCGGCACGCCGCGGCGCTTGAGCAGCTTCGCGAGCATCTCGCTGTTCTCGATCGAGATCGTCCCGACCAGCGTCGGCTGACCCCGCCCGTGGGCGTCCTGGATCTCTTCGACGACGGCGTCCCACTTCTCGCGCGCGGTCCGGTAGATCAGGTCGTCCCGGTCCTCCCGGATCATCGGCTGGTTGGTCGGCATCACCACCACGTCGAGGCCGTAGATCTCGCCGAACTCGGTCGCCTCGGTCTCCGCCGTGCCGGTCATCCCCGCCAGCTTGTCGTACATGCGGAAGTAGTTCTGGAAGGTGATGGTGGCGAGGGTCTGGTTCTCGCGCTCGATGCGCACGCCCTCCTTGGCCTCGACCGCCTGATGCAGCCCGTCCGACCAGCGGCGCCCCGGCATCATCCGCCCGGTGAACTCGTCGACGATGACGACCTGGTTGTCCTTGACCAGGTAGGCGACGTCGCACTTGTAGAGGTGGTGGGCGCGCAGCCCCTGGTTGACGCCGTGGAGCAGCTCCATGTTGGCGACGTCGTAGAGGTTCTCGATGCCGAGCAACTCCTCGGCCTTGGCCACGCCTTCCTCGGTGAGGGTCACGGTGTGGGCCTTCTCGTCGACGAGGAAGTCCCCCGTCGTGTACTTGTGCTCGCCCTCCTCGATCTCCTCGCCGCGCTCGAAGCGGGGGATGATGCGATCGATGGTGTAGTACTTGTCGACCGACTCCTCGGAGGCGCCGGAGATGATGAGCGGCGTCCGCGCCTCGTCGACCAGGATCGAGTCGACCTCGTCGACGATGGCGTAGCTGTGGCCGCGTTGCACCATCGAGGCGCGATCGAACTTCATGTTGTCGCGCAGGTAGTCGAAGCCGAGCTCGTTGTTCGTCCCGTAGGTGATCTCCGCGGCGTACGCCTCCTTGCGCGCGGCGTCCGACATGTCGTGCTGGATGGTGCCGACCGACAGCCCGAGGAAGCGGTAGATCTCTCCCATCCACTCGGCGTCCCGGCGCGCCAGGTAGTCGTTGACGGTGACCACGTGCACGCCGTTGCCGGAGAGCGCGTTGAGCACGACGGGAAGGGTCGCGACCAGCGTCTTGCCCTCGCCGGTCTTCATCTCGGCGATCTTGCCCTCGTGGAGGACGATCCCACCGGCCAGCTGGACGTCGAACGGCCTCATGCCGACCGCCCGCCGGGCCGCCTCACGGACGGTCGCGAAGACCGGAACCAGCATCTCGTCGAGGGTCGCTCCCTGCTCGACCTGCTGACGGTACTGGACGATGCGGGAGCGCAGGCGCTCGTCGGAGATCTGCTCGAGCTCGGGCTCCAGCTCGCTGATCGCCGCGATCTGCGGCTGCATCCGGTTCCAGTCGCGTTCGTGCTTGGTACCGAAGACCTTGCCGAGTAGCTCGTTCAGCATCGTGTTTCGCTCGTGGGGACGGGGAGAAGAGCTCTCCCCGGAGGAGGGACCGCGACCATGCGGAAGTCTAGCAGAGAACCACTGCTCGACCGGCCATGCGGCGCGCTGTCGCACGACCGCCGCGACGGCCGTCGCCGGGGCGTGGGGCCCGTGAGAACCGCGCTCCGCCTCAGGAGGCCGGAGAGGTCCCGTCGAGGATGTAGGCCAGCGGGTTGACCGCCTGGCCCTCCTCGAAGACCTGATAGTGCAGGTGGTAGCCCGTCGAGCGCCCCGTGTTGCCCACGGTGCCGATGACGTCGCCGCGGCGCAGGCGCTGTCCGACCCCTACCGACACGCTCGTCATGTGCCCGTAGCGTGTCGTCAGGCCGTAGCCGTGGGAGATCGTCACGGCGTTGCCCAGGCCGCTGTCGCGCCCCGCCTCGAGGACGATCCCGTCCCCGGTCGCGCGGACGGGCTGCCCGGGCTGGGTCGAGATGTCGATCGCGGGATGGCTGGCGCGGCGGCCGGTGAAGGGGTCCGTGCGCTGCCCGAAACCGCTGGTCAGCACTCCCTTGACCGGAGCGATCGTCGGAGCCGCGGCGCTCCAGCGCTCCTGCTCGACGAGACCGTCCTCGACCGCCGCGAGCTGCGAGGCCAGGCGACCGGTCCGCTCTTCGAGTGTGGGGAGGGCGCCCGTGGCGGGCAGCTCCTCGCCCCCTACTCCCGCCACGTCGTCGTCGCCGTCGCGCTCCAGGCCGGCAACGATCGCCAGTTGACGGGCTCGGGACTCGAACTCGCCGAGCTGCTGCTCGAGCTGCAGGACGCTCTCCTCGAACTCGTGGTTGACCTTGCGCAGCTCGTCGTTCTCCTCCCGCACGCGCTCGAGCTGCGTGCGGTCGACCTGGTTGGTGAAGAAGGTCCAGGTGGTGAAGAGGGAGAGAGCGAGGACGGCGACGAACAGGCCGGTGGCCACGCCGATCTGCCGGTTGCTGACGCGCAGCTTCCGGAAGCGCGCGCGAGCATGCGGAACGAAGATGATGGTGTGGTGCTTCAGACCCATCGTCCGATGGCTACGTCCCAAAGTCCCTCTGATTGTTCCAGTTGCCCCCGGAGAGGCCCGTGCATTGTACCCACCGTCACTCGACTGTCAAGGGAATGTTCCGTTCGGGAGAAACGGTGCCGGCCGCTCAGTCCGACGCCACGACGACGCGATCCCGACCCGACTCCTTGGCCGCATAGAGGGCACGGTCCGCGCGGGCGAGGAGGACCTCGGGGCGCTGGTCCTTGAGCGGGTGCGCGGTGGCCACGCCGACGCTGAGCGTCACCACGTCTGCGACCGTGGAAGCCCGGTTCTCGAGCTGCAGGCGGAAGACGGCCTTGCGCATCCGCTCGCCGAAGGCGGCGGCCTCGGGCGTCTCGACCTCAGCCAGGATCACCCCGAACTCCTCACCGCCGTAGCGCGCCACCAGGTCGGTCGTTCGCTGCGCCAGCGACTGCAGGCGGTGGGCGACCCGGCGCAGGCAGTCGTCGCCGTGCAGGTGGCCGTGTGCGTCGTTGAGCGCCTTGAAGCAGTCGAGGTCGGCGAGCAGGACGCTCAGCGGGCTGCCGGTCCGGGCGGCGCGGCTCCACTCCTGATCGAGCGCCTCGTCGAAGCGCCGCCGGTTGGCGATACCGGTCAGGGCGTCCTGGAGCGAGAGGCGCTGGAGCTCCCGGTTGGCGCGCGCGAGCCGCCGGTTGACGTCGGCCAGGTGGATGGCGCCGGCAACCTGGTCGGCAAGGGCGTCGAAGACGCGGCAGGCGTAGGAGGTGAAGGTGTCGTGCCGCGTGCTCTCGAGGTTCAGCACGCCGAGGGTCCGCTTCCGGTAGCGGATCGGGACCATGTACTCGGACCGCACCGCCTCGTTGCCGACGACGTAGTCCGGGTCCGACCGCACGTCGAGGACCAGCTGCGGCTCGCCGGTCCGCGCGCAGCGACCGCAGGCGCCGACCGTCACCGGCCAGCCGTCTCCAACGGGCAGCCGCAGCTCCAGCTCGCCCGAGTAGGCCTCGACGACGAAGCTCTCCTCCTCCTCGTCGAGCAGCAGGATCGACGCGATCGCCACCGGGAGCTTCTGGGCGATGAAGTCGACCGTGCTCTGCATCAGGTGGTAGAGGTCGTCGGACTCGAGGGCGACGCGCGAGACCTGGCTCAGGATCTCGAACAGGGCGAGGTCCCTGGCGTCCGGTTCCTGCGTCGCGGTCAGCGTGCCCATGGCGTTGCCTCTCCCACCCTCGGCCCTCGGGGCGGGCCCTCAATCTACTACGCCGGCCCCACGCGCCCGCCGAGGCGCCTGGTCAGCCGTGGTCGAGGACCCGGTACTGGATGGCCTCGGCGACGTGGGCGGGGAGGATCGGGTCGGAGGCGGCGAGGTCGGCGATGGTGCGGGCGACCTTGACGATGCGGTGGAGGGCGCGGGCGGAGAGGCCGAGGCCGTCGTAGGCGCGGTCGAGGAGGGCCCGGCCGGCGGCGTCGAGGCGGCAGGTCCGCTCGAGGTCGCGGGCCGGAAGGGTCGCGTTGGTGGCGGCGGCCTCGCCCTGGCGGCGGCGCTGGCGGACGCGGGCGGCCACGACCCGCTCGCGCACCCCGTGGCTCGACTCTCCCACCGCGCCGCGCAGCTCGCGGAGGCTGATCGACGGCACCTCGATCTGCAGGTCGATGCGATCGAGCAGGGGCCCTGACAGCCGCGCGCGGTAGCTTTCCACCGCGTGCGGCGGACAGGAGCACTCGTGCCGCGGGTCGCCGAGGTGGCCGCAGCGGCAGGGGTTCATCGCCGCCAGCAGGGCGAAGCGGGCGGGATAGCGGAAGCGACCGGCGGCGCGCGAGATGAGCACCTCCCCGTCCTCGAGCGGCTGGCGCAGGGCCTCCAGCACATCGCGCCGGAACTCCGGCAGCTCGTCGAGGAAGAGGACGCCGTGGTGGGCGAGCGTGACCTCGCCGGGGCTGGGGGAGCCCGAGCCGCCGCCGACCAGGGCCGCCGTGCTGGCGTTGTGGTGGGGGCTGCGGAAGGGACGCTCCGTCAGCAGGCCGGCGGGCGTGGCAAGGCCGGCGAGCGAGTGGATCTTGGTCACCTCGAGCGCCTCGCCGTTCGACAGGGGCGGCAGGACTCCGGGCAGGCGCCGGGCGAGCATCGTCTTGCCCGAGCCCGGTGGCCCGACGAAGAGGAGGTTGTGGCCGCCGGCCGCGGCGATCTCGAGCGCCCGCTTGGCGCCCTCCTGCCCGCGCACGTCGGCCAGGTCGAGCGATCGCTCGATCGCGGTACCCGGCGGGGCCGGCCGGCTCGCCTCCAACGCCCGCGAGCCGACCAGGTGGGCGACGACCTCCGCCAGGTGGGTCACCGGGATCACGGTCGCCCCGTCGAGGGCTGCCGCCTCGCCGGCGCTCGGACCAGGGAGCAGGAGCTCGCGGGCGCCCGTGCGGCGGGCCAGCTCCGCCATCGCCAGCGCGCCGCGCACCGGCCGTAGCGCGCCGTCGAGGCCGAGCTCGCCGACGAAGAGGCGACCCTCCGCGGCCTCCTCGGGCAGCAGGCCGAAGGCGGAGAGCAGCGCCACGGCGATGGCCAGGTCGAGGTGGTTGCCCTTCTTCGGCACGTCCGCCGGTGCCAGGTTGATGATCACCGCCCGCGGCGGCACGTCGAAGCCGCAGTTCTTGATCGCCGCCCGCACCCGCTCCCGGCTCTCCTTCACCGCGGCGTCGGCCAGCCCCACGATCTGCATCTGGGGCAGCCCGTTGCGCACGTCGGCCTCCACCTGGATGGCGAGGGCGTCGATCCCCCAGGGTGTCGCCCCCATGACTCGCGCCAGCATCCCTCCTAGGACGGATTCCGTCGCCGGAAACTGGCAGGCGGAAGGCGACGGTCGAAGATCTAGGGGCAGCTCTCCGCGGGCGGGAGGGGGAGGGGCGTCCCGTTCCAGCTGACCGCGAGGAGGCCACGCGGGGCCGCCGGCGAGAGCTCTCCGTCGCTCCAGGCAGCGAGGTCCGCCGCTTCCAGCCGCACCCGCAGCTCGTCCCAGGGGTGCCCTCCCATCCAGAGGCCGGCGAGACTCTCGCTGGGGCCCGCGAGGAGGCTCCCGGCGTCGAAGCCGCCTCCGAGCGGCGGATCCGGGGGAGCCGCCACGGGGTCCGGCTCCGGCGGAGTCAGCAGGCGGAGATCGAGGGCGAGGGCGTAGCCGTGCTCCGCGAGGCCCTCGCCGACGGCCCCCGCGAGCCCGAGGACCCGGGCGCCGACGACGCGGGCGGCCCAGCAGGGGAGGGGGTGCTCGAGCGGACGCTCCAGCTTGAGGTCGACGCGCAGCGTGGGGGAGGCGGCCGTGGTGTCGAGGGCGATTCGCGGCCAGTCGTCGCGCGGCCGCAGGAGCCAGAGGAGGCCGGCCTGGAGCCGGGGGTCGAGCCCCAGCACCCCCTCACCGAGGCGACCGCCCAGGATCGCGGCGGCGTGCGGCGCGAGGTCGGCCAGGGGGTCCTCCTCCGGCCCCAGGGTCAGCCGCGCCAGGGCCCGCGAGGCCGCGGCCGCGTCGAGGCCGGGCAGGTCGATCGTCAGCCGCCCGCAGCGACTGCCCGGCGGCCGCTCCTCCGGCGGCGCCAGGCTCGGCTCGCACACGACCTCCAGGGAGGCCACCGACCCGTCGCCCCGCCGACGCACCCGCAGCGGCCGGACGGCGACCCACGAAGGAGCGCCGCGGCGTCGCCACTCGGGGTCCCCCGCGACCAGCAGGCGATCCGCCTCGCCCGCCGCCACCGTCAGCTCGAGGCGCAGCTCCTCACCGGCGCCCCGCTGCTCGTCGAGCAGCTCCCAAGGAACCAGCAGCAGGGGGTCCGCGGTCGCGATCGGCGGACCGCCGAGGGCCAGGGCGAGGAGCAGCGCCGGCATCGGGGCAAGCGTACCCGAGCCCTGAGAGGCAAGACAGGCCGCCACGCCGGGAGGCGCGGCGGCTCGAAGGGCCCGACAGCGACGGTCAGCTCGCGGTCACGGTCCAGGCCGACGTGTCGCCGGACTCGAAGCCGTCGGCGAAGATGCCGTTGACCAGGAAGGCCGCGACCCGCGTGCTCCACTGGTTCGCCGGGGTGATGTACTCCTGCGTGTACCAGAACGTCCGGTCGTCGGCGGGGTCGACGGTCATCGCGCTGTAGTCGCCCCAGCGGCGCGACGTGCTGGGCTGGAGCCCCTCGCCCTCCTTGATCGAGAACTCGGGTCCCATCGTTCCGACAGGATCGTCTGCCCTCCGCCCGGTCCAGCGGATCCCGGGGAAGACCGACCCGGAGATGCTGTAGCCCAGGGCGATGTCACCGTCGCCGTTCATCGCGATCCCGCCCATCCAGCGGTGCTCGGCGTCGGGGCCGTAGACGCTCTGCTGAGCGATCGACCAGGAGACCGGCCCGCCGACGGCCGAACGGGTCAGCTCGAACCAGAGATGGCCCCAGTCGTCCAGCGCCCCCTCGTCGAGGGCCCCCTGCGTCTCCACCATGTGGAAGGTGTCCGTCCCCGAGAAATAGCGGAAGTGGCTGTGCATCAGGGACCGCCCCGGCAAGGCGTCGACGTAGATGGCCGTCCCGGGCTGCGGCAGAATCTGATAATCTGATTCCGAGATGAGCTCGAGCGCTACCGTCACGGACGTCGCGCGACACTTCGCGGCATACATCAACCGGGTCGCCCTGCGGGGAGAGCGCTTCATTCTCACGCGCGGCAAGAAGCCGGTGGCCGAGCTGCGCCCGGTGCCGGTGGGGAAGCGACTAGGCGAGCTGCCCGCGTTGCTTGCCTCGCTTCCTCGCCTCTCCGAGGATGAGGCCGCGGCCTGGCGGAGCGAGATGGAGAGCGCCCGGGCGGAGGTCGCAGAGCAGCCGCCGAGAGATCCGTGGGAGTCCTGATCGACGCCAGCGTGCTGATCGAGCACGAGAGGCGCCGCCTGGACGTCCGCCGGCACCTCGACGGCCGCGAGGAGGAGGCCTTCTTCCTCTCGGCGGTCACGGCGAGCGAGCTGCTCCACGGCGTCCACCGCGCGTGCGATGCACGCACGCGGGCGCGGCGGTCGGCGTGGGTCGAAGGCGTCCTCGAGGCCCTTCCAATCCTCCCGGTCGACCTGGGGACAGCCCGCGCCCATGCGCGTCTCTGGGCCGAGCTGGCCGCAGAGGGCCGCCTGATCGGACCGCACGATCTCTGGCTGGCCGCCAGCTGCATCGCGCACGGCCTCGGCATCGTCACCGCCAACGCCCGGGAGTTCGGCAGGGTCGAGGGCCTCCGTGTGGAGACCTGGGCCGTTGATGCCTGAGGTCTCACCGAGGGGCGGACGCAGGGACCGGGGTTCGTACCGCCTGCACGGCCGCTGGGTAGAATTGCCGATGGGAGCGAGGGCCGCAAGGGCGGCTCCGGGTCCGCCGGCGTCTATGCGACGAGCTGTCACAACCATGGGGAGGGTCCGGTCCCGGCCGGGCGGCAGGGGTACGTCCGGGTGCCGGCCGGGAGCGGGGGAGCGGTGATCGAGATCGATGGCCGCTCGCTCGATCTGGCGGCGCTTCGCGCGGTGGTGCGCGGTGGCGAGGGCTGTTCGCTGAGCGACGAGGCGCGCGAGCGCGTGGCGGCGGCGCGGGCCGTGATCGATCGGGTGGTGGCGTCGGGGGAGGCGACCTACGGGGTGAACACCGGCTTCGGGGACCTGGCCGGGATCTCGATCCCGGCGGCGAGAGTGCGCGAGCTGCAGCATCGGCTGCTGCTCTCCCACGCCGCCGGAGTGGGGGAGCCGCTGCCGGACTCCGTGGTGCGCGGCATGCTGCTGTTGCGCGCCAACGCCCTGGCGGCGGGGCACTCCGGCGTGCGGGTGGAGGTGGTCGAGCGGCTCCTGGCGCTGCTCTCGCACGACGTGCTGCCGGTGGTGCCGAGCCGTGGGTCGGTGGGGGCGAGCGGGGACCTGGCGCCCCTGGCTCACCTGGCGCTGCCCCTGATCGGGAGGGGGCGGGTGCGCGTCCGTGGAGCAGAGACGGGAGCGGCGGAGGCGCTCGGCGGGCTCGGTCTCGAGCCGCTGGCCCTCGAGGCCAAGGAGGGGCTGGCGCTGATCAACGGGACCCAGGCGATGACCTCGCTGCTTGCCCTGGCCTGCCTCGACCTCGGGCGTCTGGTGAGGCTGGCGGACCTGGTCGGCGCGCTCTCGACCGACGCCCTGCGCGGCACCGACACGGCCTTCGACCCGCGCCTCCACGCCGTGCGGCCCCATCCCGGACAGGTGGCGAGCGCCGCCAACCTCCGCGGATTGATGCGAGGCTCGGCGATCCGGGAGTCGCACCGCCACGGTGACGTGCGCATCCAGGATCCGTACTCGATCCGCTGCATGCCGCAGGTCCACGGCGCCGTCCGCGACGCCCTGACCGACGCGGTGCGCCGCGTCGAGATCGAGATGAACGCGGTGACCGACAACCCGCTCGTCTTCACCGCGGAAAACGGGGCCGCCGAGGGGGAGGTCCTCTCCGGCGGCAACTTCCACGGCGCCCCGATGGCGCAGGCGGCGGACCTGCTGGCGATCGCGGCGACCGACCTCGGCTCGATCGCCGAGCGCCGCATCGAGAAGCTCACCAACGCCCACTTCTCGGGCCTGCCGGCCTTCCTGGTCGAGGACGCCGGCGTCAACTCCGGCTTCATGATCGCGCAGGTGACCGCCGCCGCCCTGGTCGCCGAGTGTCGGGTGTTCGCCCATCCGGCCTCGGTGGACTCGGTGCCGACCTCGGCCGACAAGGAGGACCACGTCTCGATGGGGATGGGCGCCGCCCTCAAGCTCGCCGAGGTGGTCGCTCTGGTCGAGCGCATCCTCGCCATCGAGCTGCTAGCAGCGGCCCAGGGCGTCGACCTGCTCCGCCCCCTGCGCTCGAGCCGGCCGCTGGAAGGCCTCCACGCCGTCGTGCGCGGCCGCGTCGCGCGCTGGGACGGCGACCGCGAGATGGCGCCCGACCTCGACGCCGCCCACCGACTGATCACCACCGGCGAGCTGGATCCGCTCCTCGCCGAGCTCCAGTGAGGTAGACCATGCCCGCATCGACCCTCGTCGCCGGCCCTCGTCCCGTTCGCGCTCCCCACGGGACCGAGCTCTCCTGCCGCGGCTGGCTGCAGGAGGCGGCCCTGCGCATGTTGATGAACAACCTCGATCCCGAGGTGGCGGAGAAGCCCGACGAGCTGATCGTCTACGGGGGATACGGCAAGGCGGCGCGCGATTGGGAGTGCTTCGAGGCGATCGTCGAGACGCTGCGCCGCCTGGAGGGCGACGAGACCCTGCTGGTGCAGTCGGGCAAACCCGTGGCCGTCTTCAAGAGCCACCCCGACGCGCCGCGGGTCCTGATCTCGAACGCCATGCTGGTCCCCAGGTGGGCCACCGACGACGAGTTCCGTCGTCTCGATGCCCTCGGCCTCACCATGTACGGGCAGATGACCGCCGGCTCGTGGATCTACATCGGCACCCAGGGGATCCTCCAGGGCACCTTCGAGACGCTGGCCGAATGCGCCCGGCAGCGCTTCGGCGGGACCCTGGCCGGCACCCTCACGGTCACCGCCGGCCTCGGTGGCATGGGCGGCGCCCAGCCCCTGGCGGCGACCATGAACGAGGGCGTCTGCCTGGTCGCGGAGGTCGACCGGCACCGCATCGAGCGGCGGCTCGAGACCCGCTACCTCGACCGGGTGGCCGACGGCGTCGAAGCGGGCGTCGCCGAGGCCCTGGCGGCCCGGGAGAGGCGCGAGGCGGTGTCGATCGCCGTCGAGGCCAACGCGGTCGACCTCCTCGAGCACCTGCTGGCGGCCGGCGTCGCGCCCGACGTGCTGACCGACCAGACCTCCGCCCATGACGACCTCAACGGCTACGTGCCGCACGGCATCCCGTACGGCGAGGCTCTCGAGTTGCGGGCCCGGGATCCGCGCGCCTACGTCGAGCGCGCCCGCCGCTCGATGGCGGCACACGTGCGGGCGATGCTGGCCCTCCAGGAGCGCGGTGCGGTGACCTTCGACTACGGCAACAACCTGCGCGGCCAGGCCAAGGAGGCCGGCGTCGCCGACGCCTTCGACTTCGCGGGCTTCGTGCCGCTCTTCATCCGCCCGCTCTTCTGCCAGGGGCAGGGGCCGTTCCGCTGGGCCGTCCTCTCGGGCGATGCGGCCGACCTGCGGACGACCGACGAGGCGATCCTCGAGCTCTTCCCCGACGACGGCAAGCTGGCGCGCTGGATCCGCATGGCTCAGGAGAGAGTGGCGTTCCAGGGGTTGCCCGCGCGCATCTGCTGGCTCGGCTACGGCGATCGCGCGAAGGCCGGCCGGGCCTTCAACGAGCTGGTCGCCACCGGCCGCGTCTCGGCCCCGATCGTCATCGGACGCGACCACCTCGACTGCGGCTCGGTGGCCTCGCCGAACCGCGAGACCGAGGGGATGAGGGACGGCTCCGACGCCATCGGCGACTGGCCGATCCTCAACGCCCTGATCAACGCCGTCAACGGCGCGACCTGGATCTCGGTCCATCACGGCGGAGGCGTGGGCATCGGCTACTCGCTGCACGCCGGGATGGTGATCGTCGCCGACGGTACCGAGGCGGCCGCGGCGCGCCTCGAGCGGGTCCTGACCAGCGATCCGGGGATGGGCATCGCCCGCCATGCCGACGCCGGCTACGAGGAGGCCGTCGCCTGCGGGCGCCGGCACGGGATCGACCTGCCGATGGTGCGCTGAGCGGTGCCTCCCCCGTGAACCCGGAGCCGAGCCGGCCCCACCGCCTGGGTCAGCGCCTCGCCCTGGCGCTGACGGCCGCCTCCGCGGCCTTCGGCATTACCGCCGCCCTGCGCTCCGGTCCGGATCGGCCGCAGGACCTCACACCCGAGATCGAGCGCCGGTGGATCGAGCTCTGGAGCGGGCTCGACGCCCTGGCCGCGCGGTCGGCGTCGGCGCTCGCGGGCCCGCTCGAGCCCACCGAGCCGGCCGCCTTCCGCCGCCTCGAGCGGCTCCTGCCGGAGGAGGAGGATCGCTCACTGTTCCTGCTCGACGCCTTCGGTCTGCCCCTGGCCTGGGCCGGCGGCGGGCTCGCGCACGAGGTCACGGCCAGGGCCCTGCCGCCCACGGGACACGCCGTCCGCGCCAGCTTCACGACGGTGACCCTCCTCTCGGTGGCGCCGATCGCCGAGACGACGCCGGCCTATAGGGTGGCCGCGGCGGTGAGCTTCCCAACCGACCGCTTGCCCTTTCCGATCGCCGGCCGGGGGTCGGTGGCCTGGCGGTGGAGCGCCGTCACCTCCGAAGACGCCGTCGGCGAAGGCACGGAGTGGGTGCTCCGCGGTCCCGAGACCCCGCTGCTGCTGCTCTCGGCGGCGCCCGACGGGCCGATCCGGAGGTCCAACGTCCCGCTGCTGCGCGGCGCGGCCCTGGCGACGCTCGGCCTCGCCAGCCTGCTCTGGGCCTGGATGCGCCACGACCGGCGGCGGGGCCCGAGGATCGCGGGCTCCCTGGCCGCCGTCGGCCTCCTCGCGCTCGCCGCCGGGGCGGCGGCGCCGGGTCTCGTCGCCATCGCCGGCTTGGCCGGGGCGGCTGCCGTCTGGGGACCGCGCCGACCTCCGCGCCTCGCCGCGGCGCCCGCCCTGCTCGGTGGCCTCGCCGGCACCATCGTCCTCGGCGCAGCGTGGAGCCTGCAGCGGGCGGCAGGCCCCGTCGACCTCGGCCACGGCTTCCTCGGCGGCGCCGAGGCGGTCTGCTACCGGCTCGCGCTCTGGGGCCTGGCGTTCGCCCTTCTCGGCCTGATCACCGGGGGCCGGTCGTCGCGGCGCCCGCCGCCCCCCTGGCCGGGAGCGCTCCTGCTGCTCCTCGCCGCCGCCACGGTCGACGTCACCCTCCCAGCCGTCGCGGCCCTGCTCGCCGGCGCGGCGCTCGTGGGCCCGTCCTTGGCCCGCGGGAGCGGGCGCCCGCGCGGCGGGCGGTTGGCCGCCGTCGCCCTGCTCGCCGCGCTGCTCCCCGCCATCGCCTCGGAGGCGGCCTACCGCGACCGCGTCCGGACGACGGCCTTGGCCCGCCTCGCCCGGCTCGAGCCGCCCACCCGCGAGCAGCTCGAGGCGGCCGACGGCAAGCTGATCCGGTTCTTCGCCGGCACCGACGTCACGGAGCTCTCTCCGGCCGCCGCCGATACCCTCGAAAGCGGGGACCTCGCCTACGCGATCTGGCGGCGCGCTCCGCTGCGTCACGATCGCGCGCTCTCGGGCGTGGCGGTGGCGCCGGCCGGAGCCGCGGGCTCGAGCTTCGCCCTCGGGCTGTCGATCGCCGACGGCGAGCTGATCGACTGGCCGACGACCGGCGCGGGCGCGGCCGGCGTGCACCTCTGGGACTACACGCTGCTGACCGAGGAGGCGTCGCTCGCCCTGCGCGGCAGTCCCTGGGCCGGTGTCCGCTACTGGCTCCTGCCACAGCCGGGCTTCGGAGTCGAGGAGGCGCGCGACGAGTCGCTCTCGCGCCGCCTGCTGCGGGGCGGGCCGGGCATGCCGCGGACCGTCGAAGCCTGGCTTTCGCCGCTCCGCTACGCCTTCTACGACCTCGACGGTCCGGCGCTGGTCGCCCCCTGGAAGGCGCCGCCGCCGCTGCCGGCGAGCCTGGCGCAGGGGGGAACCGGCCTCGTCGCGACGCCGGCGGGACGGGCGCAGGCCTGGACGGCGGCGGAGCCGGACGGCGTGCGGGCCCTCTTCCTGCCGCGCCTGGGCCCGCTCGCCGCGCTCGAGAGGGTCGGCACCGACGCCACCGGCGCCCTCTTCGCGGCCCTCGCCCTGGCCCTCGTGGGACTCGCGGCCCAGAACGTCCAGCCTGCGGCGCGCGCCCGTCTCTGGCGGCCGATGCGCTCCTATTCCGTGCGGCTGATGGTGCTCTTCGCGCTCCTCCTGCTGGTCCCCGCCGTGGTGGTCAACCTGCTCCTGTTGCGCACCACCGCGACCCGCCTCGAGGCCGACCGGCTGACGGCCGGCGAGGACGCCCTGGAGGCGGCCGAGCGGGTGCTCGGCGACTACGCCGCGGCGCAGGCTCCCGGCGTCGCCTTCGACACCGTCCTCGACGACCAGCTGCTGGACTGGCTGGCGAGCGTCGTCCGTTACGAGGTGAACCTCTACTTCGGCGGCACCCTCTACGCAACCAGCAAGCGGGCGCTGTTCACTGCCGGCCTGCTCCCGGAGAGGATTCCCGGCGGGGTCTACTCGCGCCTCGCGGTCGAGGGCCACGAGCACGCCATCCGGCGGAGCCGCGTCGGCGACCTCTCCTACCGCGAGATCTACGCGCCGCTGCCCCTGCCCGGGCCGCGCCGCGGCTCCTCCAGCCTCGTGGTCTCGGTGCCCATGCTGGGTCAGGAGGAGGAGATCCGGCGCGAGCTCGGCGACATCCAGCGGAAGATCCTGCTGGCGACCGTCGGCCTGCTCCTCCTCCTCGCCGCGCTGGGAGCGCGTCTGGCGCGAAGCTTCACCACGCCGCTCACCGACATCCTGGAGGGCACCCGACGCATCGCCGGCGGTTCGGCCAGCCTCGGAGTGCGGCCGCCGCCGCTGGACGAGCTGGCGACGCTGGTCGACGCCATCGATCGGATGGCGGTGCGCATCGCCCAGACGCGCAGCGCCCTCGAGCGCGAGAAGCAGGTCATGTCGAGCATGCTCGAGAGCATCACCTCCGCCGTCGTCTCCCTCGACTCGCGCCACCGGGTGATGATGCAGAACGAGGTGGCCGGCGCGCTGCTGGGGTCGTCGTTCGATCGTCCGCTGGACGAGGCGCTGGCGGCGGATCCACGACTGGCCGTCGTGCGCGAGTTCGTCGCCGGTCCCGCACAGGCCCTGCGCAGCGCCACCGTCCGCCTGCCGCCCCGGGGCGAGGAGGAGCCGGAGGAGTGGACCCTCTCCTGGGTGCCGGTCGCGGCCGAGGGAGACCCGGCGGCGCTGCTCGTCGTCGAGGACGTCTCGGAGGTCCTGCGCGGCCAACGCCTGGCGGCGTGGGCCGAGATGGCCCGCATGATCGCGCACGAGATCAAGAATCCGCTGACCCCCATCCGTCTCTCCGCCGAGCACATGCGCGAGGTCCGCCTGCGTGATCCGGAGAGCTTCGACGAGGTCTTCGCGCGCTGCACCCGAAACATCCTGGCCCACGTCGACGAGCTCCAGGAGATCGCCTCCGACTTCTCGATCTACAGCCGCATCCCCCGCATCGAGCGCGAGGAGGGCGATCTGTCCGCCTTCACGGAGAGGCTGGTGGACGGCTACCGGACCGCGCCGCCGCCGGGCGTGCAGCTCGTCTACGAAGGGCCGGCAGGACCCCTCACCCTCTCCTTCGATCCCAAGCTCCTGGGGCGCGCCCTGCGCAACCTCATCGAGAACGCCCTGCGCGCGGTGGCGGAGGGGGGTACCGTCGCCGTCCGCCTCGAGCGCACGGGGGAGGACGAGGCCCTGCTGCAGGTCGAGGACGACGGGCCGGGGGTGCCCGAGGGGGACCTCGATCGCATCTTCGAGCCCTACTTCTCGACCCACGACACCGGCACCGGCCTCGGCCTGCCCATCGCCCGGCGGGTGGTGGAGGAGCACGGGGGCCGGATCGCCGCCCGCAACGTCCCCGGGGGCGGGCTGCGGGTGCTCCTGCGCCTTCCCGCCGGCGGCCCGTCCTGAGGGCGCTGGGTTAGGATCGGCAGCCGCCACCGGGGAACCCGGCCCACCGCCGGCGACATCGCACGGCGCTTCGCGAGAACGGAGATCGACATGCGCACGGCCCGCCTCCTTCTACCCTTCCTCGCCGTCGGCTGCGTGAGCGCCGGCGCCCCGGCGCCGCCGGCCGGCGCGCCGGGAGGTCCCCCGCGCGACGGCGCGGAGGACGCCACCTGGACGGAGGCGATCGAGGGCCTGGAGCGCCGGGAGGGCCTGATGCCCTTCTACCTCGACCGCGACGGGCACCG
>Ga0302046_10001488_pt1 | contig 21984 bp, 17 predicted proteins | sample RVTome_11_FD_200261 | JGI IMG/M metagenome (GOLD analysis project Ga0302046, IMG submission 200261) | Soil microbial communities from uranium-contaminated site in the Upper Colorado River Basin, Wyoming, United States - RVT147D111 (version 2) ...
CGTGGTGGGTCAACTGGGTAATGGTTGCCATGTACGGGATGACAGTTCTCTACGCACCCCACCTCGGCCCTAACTATCTGGGGCCAGCGATTGCCATGGCCGTTGCTCAGCTGCTGACCTGGCCAGCCTTCCGTAAAACCGGTCGGATCGAGCGCGTGGGCTGACAAACGTCCCATCAGCGCATAAACGGCATTCGGCGCTAACGGTGATCTGTCAGTCTTCTGCCGTACGCTGGATTGAGTGATACCGCCTGGTCTATCGGATCTCGGTCGGTCAGTCGTGGTTGGCGCAAGAGCATCGACGCCCAATCCCTGGACTGGCACCGATAGCTATGTGATAGACGCTGGCCTCCTCGACGATCCGGACTTGCTTGCGAAGACGGTCGATGAGCTCCAACGTCGCTACGTCGCCCGCATCCCCACCGTCTTCGTCCTCGACGTCGACCCCGAGGCGTTGAATCGCCTCGAGACCACAGACGCCCCTCCCTATGAGCTCGGCGCGACCTTCAGCTTCCTCCGGGAGCGGCTGAGCAAGATGGTGTGGCACAACTCGTATGACGCCAGGTTGGGTGAGCTCATCTGGTGGTGGGCGCACAAGGCGGCCGCACGCCTCAACGTCACCGCCGGTGGGCCGGCGGACGTGATCGCCGAGGACGGGACACCTATGTGGATCGATGGCGGGCCAAGGCAGCCGCTCGACATCGATGGCGTGGTCGTCCATCACGAATCGGTCGAACTTGGCAACCTCACGCCCGTACCGCAACCCACGCCACCCAACGCCGACCTCGCCCCCGACCAGCTCGATGCCGTCTCCCACGGGGTCGGGCCGGCACGGGTGATTGCACCGGCGGGGTCGGGGAAGACCCGGGTCCTCACGGCACGGGTGCGGCATCTCATCGAAGACCGGGGCATCGAGCCCGAGCTGGTCACCGCACTCGCCTACAACCGGCGGGCTGCCCGGGAGATGGTCGAACGCCTGCCCGAAGGCGAGGCGCTCAACGTCCGCACCATCCACTCCATGGGCTGGGAGATCCTCCGCATGGGCAAGCCTGGACTGCGACTCATCGACGAGGCCGAGCAGCGCCGCCGTCTCGAGCCGATCTCCACCGCACCGCCGCGGGCGAACACCGACGTCATCGGCCCCTACATCGAAGCACTCGACGAGGTCCGCATCGGGCTCCGTCATCCCGACGAGGTCGAGGCCAGTCGTGACGACGTGCCCGGGTTCGCCGACACCTTCCGCCGCTATCGGGAGTATCTGGAACGGACCGGCGAGGCCGACCACGCCGAGCAGATCTACGGCGCCATCGAAGTCCTGTGCCGCAACGCCGACATCCGCGCCCACTGGCAGGCGAAGTGCCGCCATCTCCTCGTCGACGAGTTCCAGGATCTCACCCCCTCTTACCTGCTCTTGATACGTCTCGTCGCATCGCCCGGGATGAACGTGTTCGGGGTCGGTGACGACGACCAGGTCATCTACGGCTACTCCGGCGCCGACCCCTCCTACCTGATCGACTTCGATGACCTCTTCCCCGGCGCCGGCCCCCACGCCCTCGAGGTCAACTACCGCTGCCCCGCCGACGTGGTCGAAGCCGCCACCAACCTGGTCGGATACAACCTGCGCCGGGTCGACAAGAAGATCACCGCAGATACCGACCGCACTGGGCTCGACGTCGTCACCGCGCCGGGAGATGAGCTGGCCGTCGTCGTCGCCGACCGGATGGCCGAGCTGATCGAGGGGGGAGTGGCACCTACGTCCATCGCCGTTCTGTCCCGGGTCAACTCCGGTCTCCTCCCCGTCCGCATCGCCCTCGCCGAGCGGGAAATCCCCTTCGATTCGGTTCTGACGGCGAGCATCCTCGATCGCACCCTGCTCCGTGCCGCGCTTGCCTGGATTCGCATCGGTCTCGAACCCGACACGATGACACGCAACGACCTCTTCGAGGTGATCAGACGTCCCGGCCGGGGGATCACCCGGGTCTTCTCCGAGACGATCGGGCGACGCCGGGGCCCGTTCGCCCTCGGCGAGCTGGCACGGATGGGTGAGAACCTCGATGGGCGACGACGTGACCGCTGGGACGGGTTCTGCGACGACGTCGTCACCGCCGCCGGGGCCACCAGCTCGACACCGCGTCTTCTCGAGGTGCTCTCCGATGTGATTGGTCTCGACCGGGCCGCAGCAGCCCTCGACGCCGGACGCACCCGGGCCGACCGCTCCGCCCAGGGCGACGACCTCACCGCCCTCCGTCGCGCCGCGGCCCTCGGTCCTGGCCCGGCCGACTTCGAGCCCTGGCTGCGCCAAAGTCTTTCCATCCCGGGCACGTCCGACGGGATGATGCTGTCCACGGTCCACCGGGTCAAAGGTCTGGAATGGGACCACGTGATCGTCTTCGGGGCCGACCGGGGCTCGATGCCCCACGACCTCGCCGAAGATGTCGAAGAGGAGCGACGGGTGTTCCACGTCGCTCTGACCAGAGGACGGGAGACGGTGACCGTTCTCGCCGATCGCGATCGGCCTTCCCGCTTCCTCACCGAGATCGACGGCAGGGCACCACATCCGACCGAGCCACCACCGAAACGGGAAGACCGTCAGGCGGCCTCCACCCCCACCGACGGTATTCACGTGGCGGTGGGCGACCTGATCGAGATCAGTGGCGGCTACCGGGGAACCATCGCCGAGATCTTGGTCACCGGTGTTCTGGTCGGTCTGGACACCGGCGCCACCATGGCGGTGCCTTGGGGTGAGCGCGTGATGAAGTCGGGAGTCAACGGACGGATCGCACCGGCGGCCGGAGAGGCTGACGCCGGTCTCGCCGAACGACTCCGCGACTGGCGACGCCGGCAAGCACAGGCCCAAGGTGTGCCCGCCTATGTGGTCTTCAACGACAAGACCTTAGAGGCGTTGGCCGCATTGCGTCCTTCCACCACCGAGGCACTGCTGGCTGTCCCGGGAATCGGGCCCGCAAAGCTGGACGCCTACGGCGACGAGCTGATCGACCTGATCACGTTCGAATAGGTTCAGCCAACATGCGGGTCGATGTCGGCGGAATGCGCCTCTGGTTCGATGTCGGGGGAGCCGGCCTTGAGCCACACGGATCAGACATGCGTTCGCGGCCCACACTCCTGCTCTTGCATGGAGGTCCGGGGGGTTTCGACCACTCCTACTTCAAGCCCGACTTCGCCGCCGCGGCAAGCTTCGCCCAGGTGGTGTACCTGGACCTCCCCGGGCACGGCCGATCCGATTGGGGGGATGCCGAGGCCTGGGGCTTCGAGATGGCCGGTGACGCGGTGCATGGGTTCTGTCAGAGGCTGGGGATCGACCGGCCGGTGGTTCTGGGGCATTCGTTCGGTGGACCGGTGGCCATCGCTTATGCCAGTCGGCATCCCGACCATCCAGCTGGCTTGGTGCTGCAATCGACTTTCGCCCGATTCGACTTCGACCGTGTCGTCGAGGGATTCCGCGACCTCGCCGGTGACGATATCGCCGCCATCGTGCGACGCTCCTATAAGGGCGATCCAACCGTCACATCCGAAGAGTGGGAGCGATGCTGGAAGCTGTTCGGCCCTTGGGTGCCCGGCGAGGTCGAGAAATCCCGTATCCCCCGGAACGAAGCATTGAATGAGGCGGGTGGCCGTCTCATGCTGGAGTTCGACCTGAGGGCCGATCTGGCAGGTATCCGCTGCCCGACACTGGTCAGCGTGGGAGCTCTCGACCCGATCTCCCCGGTGTGGGCTGGTCAGGAAATGATCGATGGGTTGACGGGGGCGGATGTCGAACTCGATGTGATCGAGGATGCCGGGCACTTCCCCTGGCGTGATCGTCCCAAGCGGTATTGGGAAAGTCTCGAGGCGTTCGTCGCCTACATCGACGGTCCGTGGTGACGAAGCCGAAAGGCGGTCGCTTGTCACATGAAGAAGGCGATCCAGGTCGGGTTCGTCGTCTGGTCCAGCTCGTCGTCGCCCTATCGGCGCTGATTGGCGTCTGGCTGGTCGTCAGCCTCACCCATGTCGCCGACTCAGTCGGTCCCTCCGATCCCGGCGTGTATTGCTACCTCGCCGACGACTCGGCGGTGATCCACGTTCGGTTGACGATCGGCGATTCCGGCAGGGTCTCGGGGATCTCCAAGTGGAGCGGTGACCGAGGCGCGAACTTCGATCACACTGTCTCTTTCGTTGGCACTTTGCGGCGTGACACCACCGGAGCCAGCATGATCCTCGATTTGCATTGGCGGAGTGAAGGTGAGCTCGTCGAGGTCACAGAGTCCTGGACGTTCGTCCAAGCTGGATTCCGAACCGGCAACCGGATCTACGAACAGGTCGACTGTTCGGTCGTCGATGGCACATTCGCCGGTCGAGGTTGACCGGTAGGGTCGGCATATGGCCGCCAAAGCCAAGTAACAGGGGACGTGGAGCGTGTCGAGTTGTACGAACGCCGCCTGCTGAGTTCGGTCGCGGGAGTTGAGCGCACAGGTGTCGGCAATCCGTACACCTTGCGCAATGGCTGGATGACCAGCTCCTCGACAAGGACGGCGAGGTGTCGATTCGGCTGGGCAAGGACCAGCTCGAGGAGTTCATCGATGAGTACGACTCGAGTACCTCCTTTCAGTACGGACGTGAGATGAAGGTCTTCGTGGTGATGCCGGGCTCGATGCTCGAGGACCTCGACTCCGCCAGCAGCTGATTCATGCACAGCTGGGAACACGCCGGCAGCTTGAAACCGAAGTGACAAGGGGTGGCTGGTCAATCCTCGTGAGCTTCACCTACCCAGCAGCGTCCGTCCGTCGTCGGTGATCGTCCAGAACGGGTTGTGAGCGATCTCCCACGGATGCCCGTCTGGATCGATGAATACCGCGGAGTAGCCACCCCAGAACGTCTCGTCCGGCTCTCGGCCGATCGTCGCCCCGGCGGCGCGAGCCTGCTCGATCACGGCGTCCACTTCGTCGGTGCTGCGCAAATTCTGGGCGAGCGTGGTCCCGCCCCAGCCGGTGCCGACCTCGACCGCGCTGTCGTGAGCGAGCTTCTCCTTGTTCCACAGCCCGACGACCATGCTTCCGGTCTGGAAGAACACCACGTCGTCGTCTGTGCCAGGCCCCTCCTCCCAACCGAGGTCGGTGTAGAACCTCTTCGAGCGAGGGAGATCGGTCACGCCCAGAGTGATGAGGCTGATTCGCTGTTCCATACCCGGGAACATACGTTGCCCTACCGACAGAAACGGACGGTCAAGCTGACCGAACCATGCGCAGGAAACCCCCGTGACGGGGAAACACTGCACACGGGATCACGACGTGGTCCCAACCGAGAGAGGCGATGAGCCGACCCGAGGCCCCATCATCAGGAGTAACGTCGTCTGGTGGTGGGTTCGCTTCTCCAGTCGTTGTTCGATTCGTTGCAAAAGGCGCCCAGCGCCACCCCGGTGCAGCTCGAACGCAGCGAGGCCCTCATCACGGAGGGAGATGTGTCCGACACCGTCTATCTCCTCATCGACGGCTCGCTCCAGGTTTCGAGAGTTCTCGACGGCGTGACCGCGGTCATCGCCAACGTCGACGCGCCGGGCAGTTTCGTCGGCGAGATGGTCGCCATGGGTGGGGGGAGTCGCACTGCCACGGTGATCGCCAACGCGCACTCGGAACTGATCGCAGTCTCGATGTCCGACTTCGGCCAGTTGCTGGATGAAGACCCAACATTGGCTGATCTGCTGGTCCAGATCGCCCTCCGACGGGCCGAAGAGGGCGAGCTCGCCGAGCTGCTCGCCAACCATTTCGGGTTGGTCGACGAGGACACCGTAATCGCCACGTGCAGCGCCGTCCGCTGGCATCGTCTCTCCGCCGGCGACACTCTCTTCTCCGAAGGAGAGCCGTCGAACTCGGTCTACTTCGTCATACGCGGACGGCTGGCCACCACGCGCATCGACCCCGGTGAGGGCCAGATCAAGCTGGGCGAAGTGGGGCGTGGCGACGTTGTAGGTGAGATCGGCCTGCTCCAGCATCAACCCCGGTCGGGCACTGTGACTGCCACGAGAGACAGCGTTGTCGCGGAGATGTCGGAGGTGACCTTCCTCGGCCTGATCGATCGTCAGCCCCGGATGATGGTCGAGCTGTTCCTCGACGCCCTGGCCCGGTCGAAGAGCCCCCGCTGGCACTCCGCTCCCAGCACGGTGCTGGGGATTCTGACCGGTCCCGGGATCAGCGCCGAGCCTCTTGTGGCCGCCCTGCAAGAGGAATTGCAGCGCAACGGGGAGGTGCGCAATCTCTCCCGCCACCACGTAGAGCGCGCGCTGGACCATCCTGGCATCGCCAACGCCGAGCCGGGAGCCCTCGAGGAAGTCCGACTGGGTCGCTTTATTCACGAGACAGAGCTTGCGGCCGACTTCGTCGTCATCGAGGTAGGAGATGAACCAGACGAATGGGCCAGACGCGCTCTGCGCATGGTCGAGGAGCTCCTCGTCATCGTCCCGCCCGACATCGGCGTCGGCGAAGTCTCTCGGCTCGAAGCCCTCGCCTCGCTCGAGAGCACCACCCCAGCCCGGACTGTGGTCGTCGTGAGTCGCCGCGCCCCAACCCCGACCGGGTCGTCGGCTTTGCGCCAAGCGCTCGGGGCATCTCGGGTGGTGCATCTACGCGACGGTGACGCCGGCGATCTCGGGCGTCTCGCCCGAGTCATCACAGGTCGCGCCAACTCCCTCGTGCTCAGCGGAGGGGGTGGACGTGGTTTCGCCCACTTAGGCGTCTACCGGGCCCTTTCGCAGCTGGGCTTCCCCCTCGACCTGGTCGCCGGGTCGTCGATGGGAGCTGTGCTCGGGGCGGCCATCGCCGATCGCTCCACGCCGGAGGAGGTGATCGGCTGGGCAGAGGCCAGGTTTGCCGATTCCCTCGACTACACGATCCCGATCGTGTCCCTCGTCAAAGGCGAGCGGATAGCGCGTTTCGCTCGGGAGAGGTTCGGCGAGCGGGACATCGAGGATCTTCGTCTCGGCTACCTCGCCGTCTCCACCGATCTCACGGCGTCGCGGATCCACGTCCATGACACCGGTTCGGTTGTCATGGCCATACGAGCCACGAGCGCCATCCCCGGAGTCATGCCACCGGTACCCCATGGCAATGCCCTCCTCGTCGATGGGGGGGTTCTCAACAATCTGCCACTCGATGTCGCCCGAGCCAATGCCCCGCTGGGCCTGCTGGTGGCCTCCGACGTGGCCCCACCACGGGGCCCGGGAGCCCACGGGGACTACGGGCTGTCGGCAACCGGTTGGCAGGCCCTCAGCTCGCGATGGCGAAAAGGCGGCCCGGTGTACCCCAGGATGTCCGCGGTGCTCATGCGGTCGATGATCACCGCCTCCATGAGGGAACGCGATGCCCAGGTGCACGACGGTCTCGCCGACTGCTACCTCGACCTCGACATCCGCGGGGTCTCGATGCTCGACTTCGACACGCCTCGAGCCGTGGCCGCCCGTGGCTACGACGCGGCGATGCCCATCTTGGAGCAGTGGCTGCACGGCCTCGAATCACCATCAGCGTTGCCCCAGGATCGCAAGATAGCGTCGCCGACTTCGACCTGAGGCGGCGCACTGAAGATGGGGAACGAGTTCGTGCCGGCGGATTGGGAGCCTCCGGTCTCCTTCGATGGGCTTGGCTTTCGTCTGGAACCTCTCAGTCCGGCGCACAACGAGCGGGACCACGAGGCGTGGTCTTCGAGCATGCACCACATCCATTCGACGCCGGGGGAGTGGGGTGATTGGCCCCGACCGATGACACTCGCCCAGAACCTCGTCGACCTCGAGCGACACGCCCGCGAGTTTGCCGACAAGGAGGCGTTCACCTACTCGATTCTCGATGGCGATGTGATCGGGTGCCCCTACATCTACCCCGACGATGATGGTGAGACCGACGCATACAACAGCTCGTGGGTGACCGCTCGCCGGTCGGACATTGACGCTGTCGTCTGGGGCAGCGTTTCCGCCTGGCTGGCCCAGGACTGGCCGTTCCGAGAGTTCAGGTACTCAGCGCGTCCTGAGAGATCCAATCCTCTGGTCGACGACGTGATCAGTCGGTAGGCGGGTCACTGAGCGGAGGTCCGCGGGATACCTGTTGTCCCCAATCGAGTGTTGATGGAAAACCGGCACCGTTACCCTTGAAGGGCGATGAGTCGAGACATCCCCGAGAAACCGAGCCTCGACGGGCTCGAAGCCAAGTGGGACACCCGGTGGGAAGCAGACGGGACCTACCGCTTCGACCGCTCCAAGGCTCGCCACGAGATCTTCGCCATCGACACCCCGCCACCGACAGTGTCGGGGTCACTTCACATGGGGTCGGTATACGGGTATGTCCAGACCGACTGTCATGCCCGCTACCGGCGCATGTCGGGCAACGAGGTCTTCTACCCGATGGGGTGGGACGACAACGGCCTGCCCACCGAGCGCCGGGTGCAGAACTACTACGGCGTCCGCTGCGACCCCTCTTTGCCCTACCAGGACGACTTCGAGCCACCGACCACCCCCCACGACCCGCCGATCTCCATCAGTCGGCGCAACTTCGTCGAGCTGTGTCACATCCTCACCGCCGAGGACGAGAAGGTCTTCGAGCACGTCTGGCGCATGCACGGCCTCTCGGTGGACTGGACACAGACGTATGCCACGATCGACGAGCACAGTCAGAGGACCTCCCAACGTGCCTTTCTGGAGAACCTGGCTCGCGGTGAGGCGTACTCCCAAGACGCTCCGGTCCTCTGGGACGTCGACTTCCAGACGGCCGTCGCCCAGGCCGAGCTGGAGGAGAGGGAGAAGGGCGGCTCCTATCACCGCGTCGCCTTCCACCGACCCGACGGTGATCTGATTCATATCGAGACGACACGACCCGAGCTGATCTGCTCGTGTGTCGCCCTCGTCGCCCATCCCGACGACGAGCGCTACCACGACCTCTTCGGCACCACCGTCACCTCACCGCTGTTCGGTGTCGCGCTGCCCATCGTGGCCCACGACCTGGCCGATCCGGAGAAGGGGACCGGTGCCGCAATGATCTGCACGTTCGGTGACACCACCGACGTCACCTGGTGGCGAGAGCTCGATCTGCCCATGCGAGCCGTCATCCAGCACGACGGCCGATTCCAGGAGGAGACACCCGAGTGGTTGAGCGGCGCCGGCGCTGAGGCCTATGCGGAGATCGCCGGGCTGTTCGCCAACCAGGCGAGGAAGAAGATGGCCGAGATGCTCGCTGAGTCGGGGGACCTCGAGGGTGAGCCCCGTCAAGTCATGCACAAGGTGAAGTTCTATGAGAAGGGTGACCGCCCGCTCGAGATCGTCACCAGCCGACAGTGGTACATCAAGAACGGCGCCCGTGACGACGAGCTCAAGAGAGAGCTACTGGCTCGCGGAGAGGAGCTCAACTGGGTTCCCGACTACATGGGAGTCAGGTTCAAGCACTGGGTCGACGGTCTCAACGGCGACTGGCTGATCTCCCGGCAACGCTTCTTCGGGGTTCCGATTCCGCTGTGGTACCGGCTCGATGACGACGGCCAGCCCGACTACGACGACCCCATCGTCCCTGACACCGCTCTTCTCCCCATCGACCCGTCGTCACACGTGCCCGACGGCTATGAACAGGCGCAGAGGGGCCGGCCTGGGGGTTTCACTGGTGACCCGGACATCATGGACACCTGGGCCACATCGTCTCTGACACCCCAGATCGGCGGCCATTGGGACGACGACTCCGATCTGTGGGAGCGGGTGTTCCCATTCGACATGAGACCCCAGGGTCACGATATCATCCGCACCTGGCTGTTCTCGACTGTCGTCCGCTCCCATCTCGAGCACGACGTGCTCCCCTGGCGCACCGCCACCATCAACGGCTGGATCCTCGACCCGGACCGCAAGAAGATGTCCAAATCGAAGGGGAACGTGGTGACACCCCTCGACTTCGTCGAGCAGTACAGCGCCGATGGCGTCAGGTATTGGGCGGCCAGCGGTCGGCCGGGCGCTGATGCCGCATTCGAGGAGAACCAGCTTCGAATAGGTCGGCGTCTCGCCATCAAGGTCCTCAACGCCTCCCGGTTTGCACTCGGGTTCACCGACGACGACGTCGATTCATCAGCCATCACCGAACCGATCGACAAGGCGATGCTGGCCAAGCTGTCTGATGCCGTCTCGGTGGCCACCGCGGCGTTCGAGCGCTTCGACTATGCCCGGGGCATCGAGGCTGTTGAACGGCTGTTCTGGCATTGGACCGACGACTACCTCGAGTTGGTCAAGGGGCGCGCCTACGAGGACGGCCCCGACGCTCAGTCTGCTCGTGCGGCGCTTCAACTTGCCCTCGATGTCTTCCTGCGTCTTTTCGCCCCTTTCCTCCCCTTCGTCACCGAGGAGGTGTGGAGCTGGTGGAGAACCGGGTCGATCCATCGGACGTCGTGGCCCACGGTCGGCGAGCTGGCTCCGCATGCGGGTGATCCCGGAGTGCTCGACGCCGTCACCGCGGTGCTGGCCGAGGTGAGGAAGGCGAAGTCGGACGCCCAGGCTTCGATGAGGGCAGAAGTCGACTCCCTGGCCGTCAGTGGCGACTCGGCCTTCGAGGAGCAGCTACGGGCTGCAGAAGGCGATCTACTCGCCGCGGCAAGGGCCGGCTCGATCGACTTCTCAGAAGGTGAGCCCTCGGTTCACGTGACCCTCAGCGAGGACTGACGCGGGGGCACTCTGTCTGTGCCCTGGTTCGGGATTAGTCGATCCGCGCCTTATCCGTGGAGGACTTCACCGGGTGGCCACCACCACCACGATCCGCTCCAACCGTCTCAACGGCCAGGACTCAACCTAGAGATTCCCACCCCTCGATCTAACCCCCGAGTCCACTGCGCCGGTTGCGTTCACTCGGCCATCCATATCAAGTCCAATTCGAGTCGGAGTTATCGTGCGACCATGGGTTTTGACCGTCTCTCGCCCGTGTTCCCGGTCCGGGACATCGAGTTGGCGGTCGAGCACTACCGCAAGCTCGGATTCACGGTCCGCCCCTTCGAAGGCACGGACCGCTACGCGTTCGCCGAGCGTGACGGAATCGAGCTCCATCTCACCCAGGTGGATGATCTGAAACCGAGACGGAACATGAGTGCGGTGTACCTCTATGTTGATGATGCGGATGCCCTCTATCGAGAATGGAGTCGAGCCCGGATCGATGGACGTCTGGTAGAGCCGAGCGACACCAGCTACGGGCTGCGAGAAGGGGCCTGTCTCGATCGGGACGCCAACCTCATCCGATTTGGATCCGGAATCGCCAGCGGCGATTCGGGCACCTGAGTTCGGGGGCTGAGGAAGCGAGGCTCACTCCGAGACTCCTTCGGGTAGAAGGGGCGTCACTCGAAGTGCTTGATGTCGGGTGGACTCGACAAATAGGGATTCAGTATCTCGAGGAACTCGTCCACATGAGCTTGCCGCCATGCCTCATGATCACCTACGGAATCCCATTTGGCGAGGAGTAAGAAACGGTCGGTGGCTTCGATGCCCCGGAGTAGGTCGAAACCGTGAAAGCCTTCGACATTCTCGAACAGATGCCCGGTGGTGCCCAGTACATCGCCGAATCCCTCAGGGTCAGAGGTGTCGAGGTAGATCACAGCTGTGACCATCTGGTCCTTCTCCTTGTTGTCGGACGTTGGACCTGAGTCAAGCAGGTCCTCACTCTGAGACCCACGAGAGGCTGAGATGAGGCGTCTCCTCTCCCTGAACGCTCGATGTACTCCCGCGTCGCGACCGCGGAGTTAGGACAAGGGGATAGGCTCGGAAGGCGAATAGCAATACATCCACTTTCTTGTGTGTGCCAATTTGCTGTTCTGGCGGGCAATACCAGGAATGTGACGGTGGCCGAGAACGAAGAAATCTGGCACGCGCTGTTCTCTGAAGGGAAAGCTGTGCTCGACAAGGGCAGGGCGGTGTTGGGAGCGATTCCCTCCGATCCTCGCTGCATGTTCTGTCATAGCCCTTTCAAAGGTCCCGGGGGCCGTGTGATGTCGATGGTGGGGAGAGGCCAGTCCCGTGAGGATCCGCGTATCTGTAACTCGTGTATCAAACAAGGTCAGGACCATCCAGGAGGCACCCATGTCGATATCGCGACTGTGTTCGCCGACATGAGGGGATCTACACCAACCGCCGAACGTCTTGGTGACCGTGCCTTCACGGAGTTGATCAATCGATTCTTTCAGACCTCCTCCAAAGTGTTGATCGATGCGGGTGCTCTGCTCGGTCGGTTGGCCGGCGATGAAGCCATCGGATACTTCGTTCCCGGACTCGCCGGACCCGACTACGCCCAGGCTGCCCTGGACGGCGCAGTCGAACTCCTTCGCGCTACCGGGCACACCGACGAGGATGGGCCGTGGATTCCGCTCGGCGTCGGCGTACACGCAGGTAACGCCTTTGTCGGGATGCTGGGTAAGCACGGCGGGTCGATGGAATTGACCGCTCTCGGTGACGACATCAATGTTGGTGCACGGCTAGCCGATGCAGCCGGAGTTGGCGAGATACTGGCAAGCCTGCAACTCGTCCAAGAGGCCGGCCTCGGCACTGATGGTCTCGAACATCGAAAGCTCGATCTGAAAGGCAAGTCGGCGCCCTTCGAAGTCGTCGTAATCAAACCAATCGGATGATCCACGCGTAGCCGGCCATCACCGACGGCTGTCTCTCGGTCCGACGCGTCGTGTCGTCAGGGTGGACGCTCCAGTAGATCCACCAGCCGGTCGTAGTCGGCGTCGACCGAACGCTGTGCCTGTCTGGCGATCAGCGGCTCCAACAGCTTGGCGATGCCCTTCTCCGGTCCGCCCGAGATACGGCACTGACCCGGCACGTGCTCTCGTCGATTGCCTCGACCGTCCGGATCACGTGGATGGGGAATGTCGACTCCACCGTCTCGATCTCGATGAGCCGACCCGGCTCAAGAGCCTTCACGACGAACGTCGAGACCACGGGTCGACCCATGAAGCGGGCTCGCTGCTGGTACCGCGACCCGACCTCCATCGGCTCGCCCAAGACCCACTCGCAGCTGACCATTCCCTTCTGCCACCTCGGGTTGTTGGTGGCGTCGGCGAAGAACTCGAAGACCGCGCCCGCCGGTCGACCGATCGTGCGGGTGGCGGTCATCTGCATCAGCGACCTTCGCGTTTGAGGATTCCGTCGATCTGGCGGAGACGTTCGGCGATCTCGGCTTCCCTTCCCTGGTCACCGGGTCGGTAGAAGGCGGCCGGTGGCACCCCATCGGGGAAGTACTGCTGTTCGACGACGCTCCCCGGGAAGTCGTGGGCGTACCGGTAACCCTTGCCGTGCCCCAGATCACCCGCCCCGCGATACCCGCTCGAGCGCAGAGGAAGCGGAACGCTCGGTGTCGGCCCCTCCTGGACGGCGCTTCGCGCAGCCGTAATCGCTCCGGCGACCGAGTTCGACTTGGGGGCGGTAGCCAGGAAGAGGGTGGCATGTGCCAGGTGGTAGGTGGCTTCGGGAAGACCGACATAGGCAAGAGCATCAGCCGCAGCGACGGCGACTCGAAGTCCCTCCGAGTCGGCCAGGCCGACGTCCTCGGAGGCGAGGATGACCAGACGACGGACGATGAACTCGGGGTCCTCGCCACCCTCGAGCATCAACATCAGCCAGTACATCGCGGCGTCGGGATCCGATCCTCGCACCGACTTGATGAACGCAGATATGACGTCGTAGTGGGAGTCTCCAGCTTTGTCGTAGCGAACCAGACGGCGTTGCAGCGCCTCGGAAACGTGTTCCTCCCCAATCGTGGTGGCGCCATCGGCCACGGCGAGACGGGCCGCCACCTCAAGGGCGTTCAAAGACTGGCGGGCATCCCCACCTGTTCTCGTGGCCAGTTCGAGAGCCGTCTCGGTGCTGATGTCCAACTCGTGCTTGCCCAAGCCACGCATGTCGTCGGATAGGGATCTGCGCAGGAGGCCCTCGATGTCACCGGGCTGAAGCGGCTCGAGGCGAAAGAGCGTCATCCGGCTCATCAGGGGGCTGTTTACCTCGAAGTACGGGTTCTCGGTAGTGGCCCCTATGAGTATCAGAGTGCCGTCTTCGACACCAGGCAGGAGCGCGTCTTGCTGGTTCTTGGCGAAACGGTGGATCTCGTCGAGGAATAGAACCGTCCGACGCTCTTCGGTGGCGAGGCGTTCCCACGCCTCTGCAAGCACCTCCCTGATGTCCTTCACTCCTGCCGATGTGGCCGACAGAGTTCGAAAGGCGGCGTCGGCGTGGTTGGCGACGAGGCGGGCAAGGGTGGTCTTGCCGGTTCCCGGCGGTCCCCACAAGAGCATCGAAATCGGCTCGCCCGACTCGACGATGTGACGGAATGCCGCACCCGGATCGAGCAGATGGGGCTGTCCGGCCACTTCGTCGAGACTCGCCGGGCGCATACGTGTGGCCAGTGGAGCCGACATCGCCGCCAGCTGTTCAGCCCTCGACTCGAAGAGATCGGTCATCCCCGACGACGGTACCCCGCCCGGGTAGGTTTGAGCCATGGCGCGCAACCCCGAGGTCGATGCCTGGTTCGACGAATACGAGCACCCTGCCAAGGAGGCGATGCTGGCGGCTCGGGACATCGTCCTCAGCGATGAGCGCATGACCGAGACGATCAAGTGGAAGAGCCCGACCTTCACGTTCGAGGGGAACATGGCGAGCTTCAACCCTCGCACGAAATCCCACGTCAGCCTGATGTTCCACACCGGCGCGCTGATCCCCGGTGAGCACCCGATGCTTCAGGGCGGTGGCGAGACCGCCCGCTACATGAAGTTCGAGGACATCGACGCCGTGAAGGCGGCCCGAGGCGATCTGATCAGGATCGTGAAAGCATGGTGTGACTCCCGGGACTCATAGGGGCTAGCCGGCCTCCGAAAGTACGATCGGCCGGTGAGTTCGGCGACCTTGGGCACGGTTGCCCTGTGGGTGTCGGTTGTCCTTGCCATGGGAGCGGTCGTCCACCCGGTGCGACTTCTCCTTCGCCTCGCTGCGATTGCGGCGACATTCGCCACTGGGACACTCGGCTTCGCCCTACTGACCCACGACTTCTCGCTGGCCTATGTGGCCGAGACAACCAGTTTCGCCACCCCGTGGCCCTATCGTCTCGCCGCGATCTGGGGAGGCATGAACGGCTCGATGCTGTTCTATACCGCCATGACCCTGTCGGTCGGCGCCTTCGCGGTGAGCCGTCGGACTCCCTTGCGGGTCGTCGGGGCCTACTCCGTGTTTCTCTGTGTGCTGACCCTCGGTTTCGCCAACCCATTCCAGACTCTGGCCATCCCCGCGGTCGACGGGGTGGGCCTGCTGGCGATCTTGCAGCACCCGGCGATGATCTATCACCCGCCCATCCTCTATGCCGGTCTTGCCTTCCTGGTCGTCCCATTCGCTCATCTGGTCGAAACGGCGGTCGAGGCACGTCCGGAGTGGCTCACCACGACGAGACGGCACCTCTACGTCGCCTGGACACTTCTCACGGTGGGCATGGCCGCCGGGGCGAACTGGGCGTATATCGAGCTGGGGTGGGGTGGGTTCTGGGCATGGGACCCGGTGGAGAACACGGCTCTGATGCCCTGGCTGGCCATCACCATATTCCTCCATAGCTCACGTCTCGAGGAGAAGAGAGGGCGAATGAGGCGGTGGAACGCGACAGCCGTGGGTACCGCCTTCGCACTCTCGGTGGTCGGGGTCTATCTCACCCGCTCCGGCGCCACCGGATCGATTCACTCCTTCGCAGAGGACCCGATCGTGGGACGTGTCCTGTTCGGGGCCGCTGTCGTGGTGGTAGGTGTGGTAGCTGTCGTAGCCCTTCGTCGTGAGCGAGGTACCGGATGGGGCACCGTGAAGCTCGACACCGACGGTTGGCTGGCCGTCAACAGCATCGTGCTGAGCATCGCGCTGGTCTTCATCGCAGCCGGCACGATCTATCCTGCCGCGGCGTCGGTCTTCCAGGGCGAATCGCTGCTGGTCGACTCGAGGTTCTTCGTCACGACGGTGCTGCCCCTCGCCGTGATCATCGGCATGTCACTGGCGATCTCCTTGGGCAGTGCGTGGCTCAGGTGGGGCACTGTGGTGCTGCTAGCAGCGATCGGGACACTTCTGATTGTGGGCGCAAAACCCGGCGTCGCCTTGTTCGCCCCGGCGCTGGCCTCCCTCGGTGGCCTCACGTTCAGGTTGGGACGGCGTGTTCCGTCGGGGCGCCGGCTGATCGCCCACATCGGCCATATCGGGATGACCATCGTGCTGGTCGCCTTCGCCGGCTCCTCGTTCGGTGATGACTTCTCCGGCTCGATGCGGGCTGGTGACAGTGTCGAGGTGTCCGGTCACACGATCGTCGTGCAATCGATAACGACCGGTGAGGCAGACCGCTACATCTACGCGCGGGCGGACATCGATGTGGACGGACGACGGCTCACCCCCGAGATTCGGGCCTATGAGGACCAGAGGCTGCCGGTCGCCGAGCCGGCGATCAGAAGCACGGTGGTCGACGACGTGATCGTCGCCGTGTCGCTTCTGTTCCCAGACGGTGAGACGGTCGATGTCAGTGTGTTTGTGCGCCCAATGGTTCTGTGGGTGTGGGTTGGCGCGGCGATTGTGGCTCTCGCGGGTCTGGTTTCTCTCTTCGGGAGAGTCGGAGACGGCGGAGTGCGACGTCGAATGGCCAGAGGAGAGCTGCAGCCAGGAGGAACCACCACCGGTACTGCTTCTCGGTGAGGCCTTCTTCGAGCCCTTCCCGCGAGAAGGCCTCGTCGACGGCGATCTCGCCGCGACCTCCCGTGTTCGAGGAGATACTGGCCATCAGGTCGGGGTCGGGATCACCGGGGAGGAACTCGGCGGCGAACGATCGGGTGGCCAGGGAGGAGAGCACCACCGCCTCGCCTTCATCGTTGGCGACGCTCACCCCCACCGCATAGGTGCCTCCCTGACGGGCGGGAACGACCGCGGAGAACTCGAAGTCGGAAACCCGGTCGAGTCGAATCTCCTCCGAGGTCCCATCGGGATAGCTGACCCTGGCTGCGGGCTCTGTGCCGGCCGGCCATTCCTCGGCACCCTCCAGGGTGATGGTCATCAACTCGTCGGCAATGGATGCCTCCACCCGCTGGCCCTCCGATCCCGTCAGCGGGAAGGTGTCTCGCACCAACGTCGACCAGAAGTCGGCGTACCCCTCCCAACCAGCCCAGGCCGCGGCCCACTTGTCCCCGCCGTCACTGGTCCACGCGGTCACCTTGCCCAGACCAACCCGCCAGGCGGCGAGAAGGGGATCGGCGAGCTCACCGACCTGGAGTTGGACGTCTGAAGTCGGCTTCGGGGTCGTGGCGACATATCCCAGGATGGCCGGCGAGGAGGCGATGTCGCGAACGGCATCGGCAGTCGAGGTGACCACCGGGTAGAACTCGCCCTCGTTGATGAACGTGCGTGAGGCGAGTCGTGCCTCCTTGACGAAGATCTCCGGGATCTCGTTGAGGTCGCGGCCCGGGTAGAAGCGCCCGTTGCCCACTTCGGCCACCTTCTCCAGGGCGGGGATGGCTCCCTCACCGGTCCCGACGACCGATACGGTGATTCCCTGGTCGGCGATCTTCTGCACGGCATCCAGGAGATCGCGTGCGAACGGCTGACCGACGAACTCTGCCCCGATCTCGAGCTCGGACGTGAAGCCATCCGTGAACAGGATGATGTGCTTCAGCTCCTTGTCCGATTCGAGAAGAGCCTCAGCGGCTTCTTCGATTGCCGGCACGATGAACGTTCCACCCAAGGGACGCAGGCTGCCGATGCCGGAGTCGATCGTCTCCCGATCTGGGAACACCTGTAGGGGCACGACCCACTTTCGTGAGTCGCTGAATGCGAGCACGCCCACTTCGTCATTGCTCCCCAGCGCCTCGATGGCCTTGATGGCGCCGGCCTTGGATATGTCGGTCTTGTTGACGCCCCCCTCGAAGCTGTTCATCCCCGCCTCGTCACAGTGACATGCGCCCATCGACTCGCTGGAGTCGATCAAGAGCACTTCGGCGACCTCCGCCTCGCGCTCGGTGTCAGGGGCCTCCGAGTCGACGGGAAGCAGGGCTTCGAGCGGTGTGTCGCGGTAACCGCCCAGGCCGTAGGCGTGTGTTCCCCCCACGACCGCCAGGCCCCGACCGAGGTCGCGCACGAACGTGTCGAGGACCTTCACCTTCTCGTCCGGCAGGTCACGGGCGCTCACGTCGACGAGCACGGCGGCGCGATGCACCGACAGCTGCTCGAGCCCGGGCATGTCGGACACATGGAGGCGCTCGACTACCAGGCCTTGGGACTCGAGTGCGTCCTGGAGGATCTCAGCGTTGTCTTCTTGTCCCTCGATGATCATCACCGAAGCAGGCCCACGAACCTCCACCCCAGCGCGGTGTTCGTTGTTCTCGTCGACGGCGTCGCCGGCGAGCCTGACACGTGCGGTGAACTGCTGCAGGCCGGGATCGCCCGCCACGACGCCGAATGTGACGGTGTTGGCCCCGGGAACGAGAGAGACGGTCTTGCTCTCAACAAGCCCCTCGTCACCGAGGAGATCGACGGTCGCCTCCCCACTGATGGTGGCGAGAATCTCGACTTCGACGTCGAATGCCTCGCCGGTGTTGACCGAGGAGGGCATGTCGAGACTGGCCACAGCGGCATCCGTCGACAAGGCGCCACTCACGGTGTGGACGTCGACTACAACGCCGAGAGTCTTCAGACGATCGATCTCGGCTTGCAGATCACCGGTGTTGCCCCTGCCGTCGGAGACCAAGACCAGACGCTGCCTGGTCTGTCCTGTGAGGACCGACTCTGCCAGCCGCAGGCCCCTGGAGATGTTGGTGGCTTCGGTGTCAACTCCCCGTGCCCGCTGATAGGGGTCGGTGCCCACGGGAGTCCCCACACGGGCGTCCGAGCCGAACTCCACCACTGCCCATGACCCGCCGTCGGCGTCGGTGAACGTGGCCTCAACCCAATCCCGCGCAGCCTGTTTTGCCGCATCGCCCATCGACGCCGACACGTCGACCACGAACACGGTGGTCACATCGTCGGACCCCCGGGTGAAGACAGGATTCACCAGCGCCAGCACCACGAGGCCGACGATCGTCGCCCGAGCGATCATTCCCAGACGCCACTGTCGGATTGAGACACCACGATTGCGGTAGCTCACGTACAGCTCGACCGCCAACACCACCAGCAATGCCGCTATGAACCAGGGGAGGAGTGTCCGAGCGATGGTCGTAGTTGCATCGACCAATTCCGGTCCCTGTGGTTTTGGCCTGATCTCGGGCAGGGAGTCGGCGGGCTCCAATTGCGACTCGGCGGCGTCGGCGTTGACGGCGATGTCGATCGGGTCTGCGTCCCCCCGCTGAATGGTCCAGAAGCCGGCCAGGTCGGCTACCGGCTCTGAGTCTCCGATCTCGACTGCGAAGGAGTTGCCGCGTGGGTCGGTGATGGTGCCGCCGGTGTTCCCCACCGGGAGTCGGTCGCCAACGATCAATGCATCGGCGACTCCTTCGGCGGTGGCGAGCCCACCCACCATGCGGGCTCCGATGATCGGGAACGCCACATTGATGGGAAGATTCGACTGTTCGAGGGTGAAGGCGATGTAATAGAAGGGGACACCGGCGGCCTCGCTCTCGATGATCAGCGGGGCACCCGGCGCGCCCAGCACAACCTCCCCGCTGGTGACCTGAAGCGCCTGGGCCTCGGCAATGGCGATCCGGCTCACATCGACGTCGTCTAGGAGTGGATGGTCGGCGACCAGCGTGGGGATGGGGTTCTCCACACGCCCGAAAGCCGTGATACCGGGTGCGCCACCGGGCACGTCGATCGCGATGAAGGGGACTGTTGGCTCCGATGGCAACGGGACTCCGGCGTAGATCTCGAAGTCGACTTCTTCGGTGAGCGCCACATCGGTGTCGACGTCGGGTATGGCCGACAGCAGTTGATCTATGAAGAAGTGAGCTTCCCCGTGGACCCTCGCCTTCAGGGACCCGACGACAGGCGCTCCCACGAAACGCTGGTTGTCGTAGGCGAGGAGATCCTGACCATCGAGATATGCGGCAACCCGGGTACCGCTGGGGAGCTCGAACGTCTCTTCGAACACACCACGGCCGGGGATCTCGATCTCCTCGCTGAGGACGGTGATCCCGTCGACATCGAGGCGGAGCACCTGCACGGCGTCGGGTCCCCCGGTCGACTCCACGGTGACCAGTGCCTGCAAGCCGCCCGGGCCCGAGTTGACCGACAGGCCGGTGATGGCCCGGTTCGTGTCGGTTTGGCCAACCGGGACGTAGCGAGTCCCCAGCGGGGCGAGCTTCTGGGAGGACTCGTCGAGCTGGCCGTCGGACACCAGCACGAAGTCGGTGTCACGGTCGGGCAGGACGAGCGACTCGGCGAGAGCGAATGTCGATTCGAAGTCTGCTGGGCCGGCCGTGGTCCTTATCGTGTCTATGGCCCTGCTGAACTCACCCTCGTCGCCGCTCTGGGTGACGAGCACCGTGGGGTGAGGCGATGCCACCACCAAACTGGCGATCCCCGCGTCAGGCAGCTCTTCACGGAGAGCCTTGGCCTGTTCGACCGCAGAGGCGAGTCGGTCAGGCGTGCCGTCGATGGCGGCCATCGACCCCGAGGCGTCGACGATGAAGACCGTGTGCTCGGCGAGCTCTGCCTCCTCGAGGACAGCCGGCCGGGATAGCGCTACTGCGAATAGGACGACGGCGAGGAGTTGAAGGATCAGCAGAAGGCTCCAGCGCAATCTCTGCCATGGCTCGGCGGCCGTGATCGAATGGCGCAGGCCATCCCAGTGCAGCAGCGAGGAGACGGGGGTGTTGGGCCGTCTCGGGGTGAGCATGTGAAGGATGACGATCGGTATCGACAGGAGGACCGCGGCCAGCCCTGCGGGGAGCAGCAGGCTCAACGCAAGACTCCGGCGGCCCGCCAACTCTGCAGGAGAAGGGTCTCCACGTCGTCTTCGGCGTCAACCGGCATGTAGAGGGCCCCGGTGCCCCGGGCCGACGCCGCCACCTCGGTGCGCCACGCCCTCACCCGGGCCCGGTACGTGCTGGCCACGTCGTCGGTGACGCTCACGGTCAGCCGTTCGCCGAGCTCTCTATCGACCAGCTCGAGGTCTCCACTGAATTGCGGGTCGAGGTCCTCCTCACACAGGATGTGCATGATCGAGACGTCCGAGCCGGAGGCGCGCAACTGGATGAGCGATCGCCACTCGGAGGTCAGCAGGTCGGAGAGGACGACAGTCAGGCCGGGGAGGCTGCTCCGGCCGAGGAGGTGTGCGGCCGCTTCGGCGAAAGGGGTGTGACCCGTCGCCTCGAGTGGCTCCATGTAGGCGAGAAACGCCGGTATGGCTGCTCTCCCGGCGAATCGAGGTGCCGGGCCCCGCGCGGGGAAGGTATGGACTGTCACCGAGTCGTGTGCGGTCAGGGCCACGAAGCCGAGGGCTGCCCCGAGACGTTTCGCCTGCAGCATCTTCGCCCCGGTGCGCATGGAGCCGGATGTGTCGATGAGGAGCCGAACGGTGATCTCGTCGTCGGCCTCGAAGAGCTTGATGAGGACCTGGTCCAGACGGGCCAAAACGTGGTAGTCGATACGCCGGAAGTCGTCACCAGGTGTGTATTCACGGAAGTCGGCGAAGTCGACGGTGTTGCCGTATCTCTTCGACTTGTGCTCCCCGCCGAATCGGCCCATCAGCCGGTGACGGCTGGCTAACTGGAGACTCTCGAGCCTGGCCATCAGTGCCGGGCTGAGAAGGGTCAAGGGGAGCCCCGCATCCCCGGTCTCGGTTCAGGGACTTCGTGGAGGAGCTCGTCGATGATGGCGTCGGCGCGGACACCTTCCGCGGTCGCCTCGTAACCGAGGACCAGTCGATGGCGGAGTGCCGCAGGCGCAGCCCAACGGATGTCTTCGGCTGTCACGTTGGGTCTCCCATCGATCATTGCCGCTGCCTTGGAGGCGAGGACGATCGCCTGGGCGCCTCGGGGTGACGAGCCCCATCGGACATAACGTTTG
>Ga0302046_10001491_pt1 | contig 21967 bp, 18 predicted proteins | sample RVTome_11_FD_200261 | JGI IMG/M metagenome (GOLD analysis project Ga0302046, IMG submission 200261) | Soil microbial communities from uranium-contaminated site in the Upper Colorado River Basin, Wyoming, United States - RVT147D111 (version 2) ...
CCGTTCGTGTCGTCCTCGAAGCTCGAGTTCAGTAACAGGTTCTCCTGCGCGAGCGTCGTCGCGGCCGCCGGCCCCGCCGCTGCCGAATCGCCGGCGTTGTTGAACGCTCGCACCCGGTACGAGTACGTCGTGTCCGGCTCGAGTCCGAGGTCGGAGTACGTCGTGATCCCGGCCCCCACCGTCGCGATCTCGCCGAAGTCGGCCTCGCCGCAGCTCTCGGCCGGGCCTGGGCACTGCTCGATGCTGAAGCCGCTCTCGTTGTCCGAGTTGTCCGTCCACGCCAGGTCGATGCGGCTGCCCGAGATCGCCGTTGCCGTGAGACCGCTCGGCGGCGCCGGCGGCCCGGCCGTCGTCGTGGCTGTGTTCGAGAAACCCGAGAACACGCTGCCGCCGAACGCCCGCATCCGGTACGTGAAGGTCTCTCCGTCGATCGGGTCCAGATCCGAGTACGCGGTCGCGTCAGGGCCGGCGGTTGCGATCACGACAAAGTTGCTGTCGATACCACAGGTGGTCGCGACGGTCCCGATGCACCGCTGGATCTCGACGCCGTCCTCCCCGGTGGCGTTGTCCGTCCAGGTCAGGTCGATCTGTCCGCTCCCGGCGATGGCTGTCAGATTGGTCGGGGCCGCGAGGCCCGCGACGATGTTGAACACGGTCACACTGAGATCACCAGCTCCGTCGAGCACGAATAGCTGGCCATTGATGATGTCCACGGCCCGCCCGTCGGTGATCCCGTGAGCGAGAAGGTCGAACGCATGGCCCGGCACGACCGTCTTCGATGCCCAATCGATGCGGTACACCTTGTCGGCGCTCGACACCGCCCAGAGATCCTTCCCGTCCGTGGAAAAGCCCATCCCGAAGATATTATTCGCGATCTGCTCGTCGAGCGGGACCGGCGGGCCGAGGGTGTTGGTGACGTAGTCGTACGGCCTGATGTTGTCCCCGTCGGACACGTACAGGCCCTCGGTCGGATGAAATGCCGCCCCGGTGTAGCCGAACCCGGACTGCAACGGCTGAAACGTCTCGACCTGAAACGCCTGGGTCGGGCTGCTCCGCACCAGACGGAATACGGCGGGCGGACTCGGACAACAGTCCGTCGAGAACACGTAGAGGATATCGTTCGCCGGGTCGTAGGCCAGGCCCTCGATGTCCGAGGCTCGAGCCGATCCAGCCAGTGTCGTGCCGTCGAACTGCACCGCGTTGGCCAGCGCGGACTTCGAAATGACGGAGAGAAGATTGCCCGAGGCGCGGTCCACCTCGTAGATCTTGTCGTCGTTGTCGTCCCCCAGCCAGAGGGTGTCGTTCACCGGGACGTGGGTCATGCCTTCCCCGTCTCCGATGCTCACCGAGGAGTTGGCGAATGGCGTCGTCTGGATTACCCGGTCCACCTCCAGAGTGACCTCTGCCCGAGCCTGACCGGCATACGCGACAGCCGCCAGCACCGCGCCCACAACGACCATGGAGGTCGAAACCCGTGACATGATTCCCCCTTCCGGGAGCTCCACCCTATGCACGGCGGCCCCTCCAGAACGTGCTCCGGCTGCCGCGCACGTGCGCGGCTCAGGTGCGGGCAGTCGACAGCCTTGGCCGCCAGGTCCCGCCTCTCCTTCCGCCGGCCTGTCGCTTCGCAACAACCTCCCTGATCTTCTGCAGCGCTTCTGTCACACTGGCGGCGCTCCTGTCACACTCCCGCCGATGGTCTCGGTCTCCAGCGTCGTTCCGGTGTCTCTTGACAGCCGGTAGGCGCATCGGATCAGCCACCGGCACCGGAGTGCTCAGCTCGAACCTCGTGGCAGGGTTGTCCGTCTCATCCACTTCGCTGCCGTCGAGCCCTGCCTTCGCAGTCGCCTCAACGTGCTCCTCACCGCGTCGATGACCCTGGCCACGTCCTCATCCGACATCCTCGGGTAGATCGGCAGCGAGACCACGCGCTGGAACACGTGCTCCGCGACCGGGCATGCGCCCCTCCGATAGCCGAACGCCGCCTGATACGCCGGATGCAGGTGAAGCGGTATGAAGTGCACCGACGTCCCGATTCCGCTCTCTCCCAGACAGCGAATCACCTCGTCGCGCCCGCCGTCCAGCGCGGCTCGATTGATCTCCAGGATGTAGAGGTGCCACGCGTGCGTTCCATAGGACGCTTCGCGCGGCACGGCGCAGGTATCGAGGTCGGACAGCCCCTCGGTGTACATCGAGGCGATCTCTCGACGCCGCTTGTGAAGTGAATCCACCTTCCTCAGCTGGCGAATGCCAATGGCTGCCGCGATGTCCGTCATGTTGTACTTGAAGCCGAACTCGAGCGCCTGGTAATACCAGCTGCCCTTCTCGGAGTACCGCTGCCAGGCGTCGGCGCTGAGCCCGTGGAGGCTCATCATCCTCATCCTGCTCTCGCGGTCCTCTCGTTGGACGGTGATCATCCCGCCCTCTCCAGTCGTGAGCGCCTTCGCCGCGTAGAAGCTGAACGCCGTCACATCGCCCACGCTCCCGATGCTCGTGTCCTTGTAGCGACACGGAAGCGCATGCGCCGCATCCTCGACAACGGCGATCCCGTGCTCCCGAGCCAGCATAAGGATAGGGTCCATGTCGCAAGCCTGCCCGGCGATGTGAACCGGCACGATGGCCCGCGTCCGCTTGGTAATCAGCGGCGCCACGGTCGCGACGTCGATGTTGAACGTGTCCGGCCGACAATCCGCCAGGACCGGCCGCGCCCCGAGATACGTGACTACTTCTCCCGTCGCGGTGAACGTATACGTCGGGACGATCACCTCGTCCCCGGCTCTGACGCCGACGGCTTCCAGCGCGAGGTGGAGGGCGGCGGTACAGGAGTTCACCGCCACGGCATGTTGGGCGCCCACGTAAGCGGCGAACTCTCGCTCGAACTGGCGAACCCGTGGCCCCGTTGTGAGCCAGCCCGACTGGAGCGTATCTACGACCTCTGCGATCTCTTCTTCGCCAATCGACGGCAGATGGAAGGGGATCCGGCCGTGGGTCGAGCCCGATGCTCTCAATTCCACCTCCCTCGAGGCCGCTGGACGGCATCCCGGGCGTCCCGTGACTCTTCCCGGGCCCGACGTTCGGCCGAAGCAGCTCCGCGTTCTCTCCGTTCGTGGACCGCCGTCATACGCCCCCGCCCCGCTCCCCGCCTCTTGGCCGCGGATTGCCTCAGGGCGCGCATGCGGACACCATGTGGGGAGCAATCGGGGTGCCAAGGGGAGCCGCCCGGAAGGCGTCGCCGGAGTGCGTCGCCGGAGTGAGGTTGCCTACTGTCGCGGGAGCGGGCCGAGGAGCACCGAATCACTCACGGCTGCCCCCGCGCGAAAAGCGCTCTCTTCAGAGGCTCTTTGCCGCCGGGGCCGGGCGAGTTGCCCCACCGTTCCTCACGCGAGGAAGAAAGGGATCCAGACTCCGGCCGTAGGGACGGGGTTGTCGCTTACCCCGTGGAATCCGATGGGGCGGGGGTCGGCCATCTTTCCTTTGTTTGCCATTGGGAACAACATCCTTGTACTCATTTGACAAACATTTTTGTCGTGGCTCCCGGCGGGGCCTCCGGCTGATGCTCCTCGTGTGGGGCCCGACCACCGCTTCGAGGCCAAACTCCTCCCGAGTCTCGAGAATCACGCTCCCCAGGATCCCTCTGCCCGGGGCGAATCCCGAACACTCGCCACCGCGGCCCTGGCATTGATATTGCGCTACTCCTTCGCCAAGACCGTGCAAGCGCTCGATCAGCTTGGCGGCATTCCTGGACCTTGGGGGGCAGCTCATGCGCAGTTACGGTGAGATCTTGCAGGACATGCGCGGAGCCTTGATTCCCGGCATGAGCCTCCTCCTCCTCCCAGCGACACTACTCGGCTGCGGGGCTCCGATCACCGTCCGCCCTATCTCTCCTGAGGAGATCGCAAGTCTCCGGATGGCGGGTGACCCCACTCCTCAGGCCTATGGGATTGAGCCCGGGGACACGATAGCGCTCAACTACACCTACCACCCGGAGATGAAGCAGGAAGAGGTGGTTCGACCCGACGGAAAGATCACGGCGAACCGAGTCGGCGAGATCCACGTGGCCGGTATGACGACCGCCCAGCTCGAGCAGGTGCTGGAACGCGCCACGGCCGATCGTCTTCGCGCGCCCGAGGTCACCGTCCGGATCTTGCGGCACGGCGACAAGCACGTCTACGTCGGCGGCGAAGTTGGGAAGCCCGGCCTCATCCCGTACCACCGAGGTTTGACGGCGCTACAAGCTATCCTGGCCGCAGGGGGCTTCCAGGATACCGCCCGCCTGGATAGTGTCATCCTGGTTCGAACAGATGCCTCGGGACAGAATGTCGTGAGCCGCACGCTCAACCTCCAGGAAGTCGTGACATCTGGCGTGAAGGACTTACTTGTGCTGGCGCCTCAGGACGTGTTGTATGTGCCGCGAAGCGGCATCGCCGAGGCGGATCTCTGGGTCCGTCAGCACATCACAGAGCTCATCCCGTTCATCCGCGGCGCGGGCGCGACGCTTCCAGTCGCATGGTGAGCCTTCGTGACGACCGAGCGTTCTCCTGACCCCCGGCCTCGCGAGCTTCCGGTGATTCCAGGCGGCCGCGGCCTCTTCAGGGCGTCTCTCTTCACCGTCGCCAGATGGAAATGGCTGATTCTGGCGATCACGCTCATCTCCACCCTGGCAGGCGCTGTCTACCTCGTCCTGCAGCCACGGACCCGTTTGGCCGTGGCGCGGATCCTTCTGACCGGCAACCCTGTCCACACGGCCCAGGCCACCCGCGTCGAGGCCTCGCGCCTGACGAGTCGCGAGGTTCTCAGACCAGTGGCCCAGATCCTTCTCGGCGAGGATACCAGCCGTGGCGAGGTCGACGCGGTGATCGAAGCGCTCTTCCGGGACCTTCGGGCCAGAACACTCGCGCAACCGATCGGCGAGACCAACATCATCCAGCTCTCTCACTCCGTGGCGCCGCCTGACGACCCGGCTCACATCCTCCGCCTGATCATCGACAGATATCTCGAAGTCTACGCCAAGACGAACAGTCCTTCTCAAGCGCTCCTCACGTTTGCCACCCAGGAGCACGCCAAAGTCATCCGCGACCTGGAGGACAGCGAGGAACGCCTCGATCGCTGGCGCAAGGCGAACGGAATCGTGTCGGTCGATGCCGCCACCACCAACCAGCTCGAGGTGCTGGCCCGTGGCGAGGCCGCTCTCCACGACACCCAGGCCGAAGCCGCGGCCGTGATGTCGAAGATTGACGTCTTGAAGCAGCAGCTCTCGGCCCACCCGAAGCACGTGACCCTCCACCGCGAGCACGTGACCAATCCTTCGATCGCGACCCTCCGGGCCGAACTGGCTAACGCCGAGGCGGCCGTCGCTGCGGATCGGAACTCCGCCCTTCTCACCAAACTGAGAGGCGACCTGGTGGCGGCAGAACTCGCACTCCACGAGCTACGCCAGCGCTACATGGACAAGGACCGCGTTGTCCAAGAGAGACTGGAGCAGGTCGCGCTCCTCAAGCGAGAGCTGGCCTCCGCCCAGGAGGAAGCAGACGTCACCGCCCGAAGCAAGGTCGCGCGGTTGAAGGAAGAGTTGGCCACGGCCGAGGGCCAGGCCGAAATCCTCGGCCGGCAGACGGTGGGTCTGAACCCCGTGCGAGAACAGCTCGACAGGGAGCTTGCCAGCGCCGAGGCGCTCCTTGCCTCTCTCGGCTCCCGACAGGCCGCCCTCAAAGCCCAGGCCCGGGACGCACGCGACGCCCTGGCCCACTTGAGGGCGAAGAAGCTCGCGGAAGAGCGCCTATCGAGCTCCGTAGCGTTGGCCCGGGAGTCACTTCACCTCCATGCGAAGAAGCTCGACGAGGCGCGGCTTACCGCCGGTGCCCAGCACGAGTTGATCCGTCTCTCCGTCATCGAACAGCCTTATCAGCTGCCGGATCCGCGTCTCCCCTCAGGCCTCAACGTCGTTCTTCTCTCGTCCGTGGCTGGCCTCATGATCAGCTTCGGCGTTGCCGTTGGGTCCGACTTCTCCAAGAACGCGCTGCGCGATCGGGAGGACGTCGAGCACCATCTCGCGGTCCCTCTCCTGGCCGCGATTCCTGACCACACGCGGGCCGACGACCGTTAGCCGCATCCGAGGGCGTCCTTCACGTGTACCATCCTTTCACGAACTCCCGTCGCCTTCCGAAGGGCAATGACCCCCAGGGGTCGGCGAGGTCTGACCCACCGCCGCGGCCGATTCGGCGTTACGGCAGCCCGAGCGGATCACCGACCCCCTGCGTTCCGCTCGAGCTAAACCGGCGCGAACGCGCGCGCGACCAAGTCCCGACCTCCTCGCTTCCAGATCTCGCGCGCTCGGCGCGGGAACACCGCGGGCTGTGAGCAAGTTCTTCGAGGCGCTGGAGCAGGCGCGGCGCGACCAAGCGATGGACGCCAGCGCTGCGGACTGGGACGGGGCTCGCCATCGAGCCGCCACGACGGCTACCGTTCCGGATCACGCCGAGGAGGCCCGCTTCACGACGACGCCGCGGTCCCAGGAGGCCAGCTCTGAGGACTACGCTGGTCTCGACACGCGCCTCAGCCTCATCACCCAGAGGCTCCGGCTCCTGCTGAACGGCGCGGCGCCCCAGAGCGACGCCCTGCGGGCGCTCATGGTCGTTGGCTGTCGAGCTTCGACGGGGACCACCACCACGGCCGCTCTTCTCGCGAGAACGCTCGCCGAAGAGAACCGACGCCGCGTCTTGCTCGTCGACGCGAACCTCCGCAAACCGGCGCTCGATATCCTCTTCGGGGTTTCGAACCGGAGTGGGCTGTGCAACGTTGTCTCTGAGGGAGCCCATCGGGACGCTCCGATCCACGAGACCCGCTGGCCCAATGTCTCTCTCTTGACGGCGGGACGCTTCCGGGCATCGCCAGAGGCCGTGTTCGAGGACAAGCGCTTCGATCAACTCCTCTCCGACCTCAAGCAGAAATTCGACTTGGTCATCTTCGACTGCGCCCCCCTCCTGGAGTTCCCCGATGCCCACGGGCTCGCGCCGAAAGTCGACGGGGTCGTCCTGGTCGTCGAGGCCGAGCGGACACCCGTTCACGACGCGCAGCAAGCGAAACGCGACCTGGAGCTGGCAGGGGGCCGCCTGATTGGAGCGGTCCTGAACCGCGAACGCGACTACATCCCCCGCGTTCTAAGGAGTCTTTCCCGCTGGCGCCCTGGCGCGGACCGGTAAACGGCCACGTTCGCCCTGCCGTCGCCATCGTAGGATTCTCGTCGAAACCGTGAAGATCGTGCTCTTCGGACGGGACGCCCGATAACAGCCGTGTTGGTTTCGCATTACGTCTTCTGGAGCTCCCTGAAGTGGCCCACAGGTGCCCAGCCTCCCCGGCGCCTCTCCGTCCTCGATGCGCTGGCGCGGGGTGCGCGCGCCTGGCGGTACCTACTCGCCGCCGTGGCGCTCACCCGCCCTGGTGGCGGGTCGGACCCGTCGAGCCGCCCCAGGCGATCGGCCCGGATGGCCGGCGACGTGCGTTGCACGAGCGGACTGAAACCTTCAACAGGTGGAACCGTGAGAGGGGAGGACGCAGGATGAGGACAGGACCAGCGAGGCTCTTTCTGGCGGTGTTCGTTGTCTTGGCTCTGGCCAGCGCGTCGTTCGCGGCAGACGTGGGTCTCATCACCGGAGGCGAGAAGGGGACGTACTACCAGTTCGGCTTGAATCTGCAGCGCCTGGTGAAGCCGGCCGGCATCAACCTCAACGTCTACAACTCCAAGGGCTCGGTCGAGAACATCTTCGCCGTCTACCAGCGGCCGGCCACGCAGCTCGGGATCGTTCAGGCGGACGTCCTGGCCTTCGTCGCGCGGGTGCACACCGACCCGGTGCTGAAGCGGGTCGCCAAGAAGATCAGGATGGTCTTCCCCCTGTACAACGAGGAGGTCCACCTGCTGGCCCGGCGCGAGATCTCGGACTTCGACGACCTCACTGACCGGCGGGTGGCCATCGGACGGGAGGGGAGCGGGACGTACCTCACCGCCCGGCTGCTGTTCAAGGTGTCCGAGGTCGCACCCCGGGAGATGGTCCTGATCGATACCGATGAGGCGCTGACCGAGCTGAAGGCCGGGCGCATCGACGCCATGTTCTACGTGGCCGGGCACCCGGTGAAGCTCTTCACCGAGAACGTGAGCGAGGCGGACGGGCTGGCGCTGATCCCGATCCTGAACAAGAGCATCACGGAGTTCTACCCGAGCGCGGAGATCCCCGCAAGCACCTACAACTGGCAGACCACCCCCATCAGCACCGTCGCGGTGAAGGCCGTGCTGGTGTCCTTCGACTTCAGGCGAGCGGATTGCGACAACGTCGGGAAGTTCGCCCAGGTCATGTCCGAGAACGTGGACTGGCTCAAGAGGAACGGCCACCCGAAGTGGAAGGTGGTGGACCTGGAGTATCCGCTGAAGGGGTGGGAGCAGTACGACTGCGTGCGGAAGTATCTGCGGAAGCCCGGGCGGGCCTCGGCAGAGCGGCCGGCGTCGGGAGCCAATCCCGTTCTGGATGCGATCAAGGAGGCTCTAAGCGAGTAGCGACGTGGGTCGCCCGCCAGCCGCTTCCGCACGCGCGAGCAGAAGCGGCGGGTCGTGGGGCGCGAACGCCTTCTGACCAGAAGCTCGGAAGCGGGCGTCGTCCTGACAGGTATGGGTGCGCGGCGGCCACGAGCGGTGAGCGCGATCATGAGAGGCCGGTCCGCCGCGTCCTGCGCCTGATGGTCCCCCGCGGGATCTCGTGGTGAGGCTCGGTTCGGTCCGCGACGAGGTAGGGGACGCAGTGGCTGGGCGGCAGCCCTCGGGAGGGGCGGGGTGATGCTCTTCGCAGGATGGACGATCAAGGGACGGTACCGGATGATACACCGCCTGGCCAGTGGCGAGACGGCGACGACGTATCTGGCCGAGGAGGTGAGCACCGGGCACCAGGTGGTCTTGAACGTATGGCCTGGGCCGTCCGAGAACGGCGAAGGCGAGGCGAGCCGGTTTCTCGAGCGGGCTTCGCGGCTCGTGGCCCTGTCCAAGGCCCATCACGGCATCGCCAGGGTCTACGAGTGCGATCGTGCCGACGACGGCCGGCCCTTCATCGCGATGGAGCACCTCGACGGACGGAGCCTCGACGAGTTGATGCGCCAGGACGGGCCCGTGGCCGTGGGCAGAGCGCTTCGCCTGGCCATCGAGATCGGGGAAGCTCTGGAAGCCGCCCACAACCTGGGCATCATCCACGCGAATCTCGATCCGCAACACGTGCTCGTTGTCGGGCCCGAGGAGACCATCAAGCTCCAGGGATTCGAGATCGCCGGCTTGAGCGAGAAGGGAGGCGCGGATCGGGCGGCCGGTGGCGCCACGATGGGGGCGTCGGAGTACATGGCGCCGGAGCAGCTCCAGGGGAGCCAGATCACCGAGCGGACAGACATCTATGCCCTGGGCGTCCTTCTCCACCAGATGCTGACGGGCGTGGGGCCGTTCAGCGCGTCGACGCGGGGGACCGTGCTCGCGGAGCACCTTCAGGAGGCACCCGTCCCGTTGCGCAAGGCCCGCCCCGACGTCCCTCCGTCGGTGGAGCAGATCGTGATGCGGGCGCTGGAAGAGAAGCCCGACCGGCGCCAGCCGGACATGAGCTACGTCGTCAACAGCCTGTGGATCGAGATGGGCCGGCTGGAGGGCGGGCGCCGGACCCCAGGAGGCTTCCGGCCGCCGATCGTCGGAGCCAACGAGGGCAAGAAGGACAGGTCCGCGACGCGGTGGAAGCTCCTCGGGGCGGGCAGCCTGCTCGTCCTGGTCGCCGTCCTGGGATCGATCACGGTGAACCCCTCGGGGATTCTCGGGTTCCGGGAGGCTCCAGATCCCGCCGTGCCGGCGCCAGCACCGGCCCGGAGCGGGCTCGGGGCGGAGGGGAGCAAGCCTCAACCCGCAGTGAGCACGTCTGAACGGCCTCGGGGCCTGCCCGACGCGGCTGCCGGAGAGCCGCGACCGCTCGTGAGCACGCCTGGGCCACCAGTGAGCAAGCCTGAGGCGGCCGTAAGGGGGCCTGGATCGTTCCCCAAGCCCGAAGCGCCCGGGAGCACGCCAGAGCTCGCCGGGAGCGCGTCCCGACCCTCCGTGAGCAAGCCCAAAGTGAGCCTGACGAGACCGGGCCAGGGCGGGGCGTTCCCCGACCTGCCGCCGCGGCCACCCGACTCATATCTCAAAAGGGTCACTGCGCAGGATCGGGAGAATGTCGTGCGCCGCAGCCTGCCCGTCGTCTCCGGGGACGACCCGGACGCCACGCGCAGTGCGAGCTCCCCGGCCCCTTCGCGAGGCCGGGTCTCCGGGGAGGAGGCCGACGCCCCCGATCCGGGCGCCATCATCGACTGGCTTCTGAACGAGGGATCGGCCAGGGGGCGGTGAGCGTGCTCGACGCAGGTACAACCGGCCTTTCGATCGCATGCCGGAACGGCGAGCTCGCCAGCATCACCTCCCACGCCAGCGACGTCCACTTCGCGCCGCTTCCTGGCTGGTCCCGTACGCGGAGCCGGGGGACTCCCCACCATGACGGCTCCTCACGGTCCCTTGCTCCACGTGCGATGATCGGAATGTCTCCGTCCGGGCGTGCCCCCCGAGGCGGCCCGGAGGTTCAGGGTGCGGCCGGGCATGGTCCGGTGGCTTCTCACGCAGGCGACGCTCCGCTACGATCTCCGCGGCACGGGAGTTTTCTCACGGGAGCGGGTCGCCCTCGTCCGGCTGGCGATTCACGGAGCCATCCTCCTGGCGCTGCTCCTGGTCTTCTACTTCCTGGTCCTGCCACCTCCGCCGGCGCCGCGAGATCCGCTCATTCGCGACAAAGGCCGGCTGGCCGGCCCCGCGCACGTCCTCCCCTGCGTACCAGCGCTCCGCTCAGTCCTGACGACGGGCCGCCCAGCCCGGCCATGTGGCCCGGGCGGCCCGGCGCTCGATGGCCCGAAATCATGCCCCGTCGGCAGCGGGAACGGCCGCCACGGCTACCAGCCGTCCGCGGCTGCCCCGCCGATGAGAAAAGAAGAGATCCAGCCGGCACGCGGTGCAGAGCCGCAGGTTGGCGATGCGGTCCGGCCTGAGGCCGGCGGCCTGCAGCTGATCCTCGTTGGCGGCCCAGAGATCCAGCATCCAGCGCGCCCCTGGCCTCGCCGCTACCCAGGCATCCCAGCCCCCAGGGAACGCCGCCTCCAGGCGATCGATCACGGGCCGGTCCACCTCGTAGCAGCACGGGCCGATCGAGGGCCCGATCACCGCGATCAGGTCCTCGGCCCTGCTGCCCGCCTGGATCAGCGCGCCCGCAGCCTCCCGGGCCACTGACCGCACGGTGCCCCGCCAGCCGGCATGGACCACGGCCAGCCGCCGGTGGGTGGGATCGTACACGATGATGGGCAGGCAGTCGGCCGTGAAGATCGCCAGCGGCAACCCCGGCCGGTCCGTCACCAGGACGTCCGCGGCGCCGGCCCGGCCAGGACTGCTGGCCACGACGATGTCGGCGCCATGCACCTGCCTCAGGAATGCGACGGGCTCGCGCGCGAGTTCGCGCGGACCGAGGATCGCCATGGCGTCGGGGCCGAAGAGAGGCTGGGCATCGGAGGGGGACGCGATGCCTGGGAAATGGCGCGTGGTGAAGAGATGGGACAGGCCTGTCTGCTCGAGGAAGGGCGAGGTCAGGAAGGCGGGGGGATCGCCACCGTGGAAGTGCCGAGCCTCACGGCTCACGAGCCGGCCACCGCGACCTGCTGATCCCGGAGGGTGGACGGGGCGGAGGGTCGCACGAGCGCCATTGTCTCACGATCCCCGCCGGTCCCTGCGCGACGCCGCCTCGGGTCATACGGTGGACTACATCGGCGCGCTGCCGACGATCGATGCCGTGCGATCGCGACGGACGGGCCCGGGGAGGGCCGTGTCGCTGGCGGGAGCAGGCCAGACGGTCGCGCCGTCCCTCCCGGGCCGAGGTGAAGACCTAGTTGACGAGGAAGGTCGTGCTGCCGCGGGACACGCGCTCGCCCATGGCCACCGTGGTGGTCACCTCGTAATCACCAGCACGGCGAGCCGGGCCGGCACGTTACGCATGGCCACCCTCCCCTCAGAGCCTCTGCAGGGCCTCGATCCGGTCGTCGGTCCCCGGGTGCGTCGAGAAGAACCCGCCGCCGCCGCTCCCCGACGTCCGCATCAGCCAGGTCAGCGTGTTGATCATCACGTCCTTGGGCAGCCCGACCCGCCTCAGCAGCTCCACCGCGTGGCGGTCCGCCGCCAGCTCGTCCTGGCGGCTGTAGCTGCGCGCGATCAGGGTCCCGGCGATCGGAGTCACCGCGCTGCTGCCAGGGATGATCTGGTCCAGGATGATCATGCCGATATTCAGCCCCGCCGCCCGCGCCTGCGCCTTGGCGACATGCCCGAGGTCGTCGTGCGCGACCTCGTGCGCCAGCACCCCGGTGAGCTGCTCGTCGTTCGCCTTCTGGAGCAGGCCGGTCGTCACGTAGAACTCGCCGCCGCCGGCACTGGCGGCATTGATCTGGGGGTCGTCGATGACTCCGAGCTTGATCTGGTTCAGGGGACGGGAATTGTCGGTGGCCCGGACCAGCGGCACCATGATCCGCTTCAGGCGATCCACCTGGGCCGGGTCGAGAGTTGTCGTCGAGGGGCGTTGCGCCGTCTCCGGCGGCCTGGACGGCGGAGCGGTCTCGATGGCACAGCCGCCGGCGAGGATGCCCGCCAGCGCCGCAGCCATGAGGAACCTGAGCCGTATCCTCGAGCGCATATTGTCCTCCTTTGGCACGGTCGACGGCGCGCGCGCCGCCTCAGATGGATGCGCCGGGTCCTGCAGCCGTTCCAACTGCAGCCCGTGTGCCACGACCGGCTGGCTTGCCAACCGCGCGTGTCATCGTCCGGTGGAGTGATGGCCGACCTCGTCCCGTCCAGCCGGGCGTGTAAGTCTTTCCGTCTCCGGCCGGTAAGAACTACGCGCGTCGCAGTCGGGTCGAGGAAGCCGCGCTCGCGCCGATGGCGCACACCGCCGGCGTTGGCTCACAGCCAGTAGTACTCGCGGATGACCGTCTTGATCTTCGCCTTGCCTCTCGCCCGAGAAGCCGGCTTCCTGGTTCGTGTTGCTGCCATCGAATGCTCCTTTCCTCTTGCCTTCTCGTGATCGCGGCACTTTCCCCCGCCCCCTCGCCCTAGGCCCGTTCGGCCACCGCCTGGGCCGGGCGCTTCCTGAGAATGATCAGACATGCCACGAGGGTGACCGTCATCACCGTCAGCAGGCCGAGCTCGATCATGGCGTTGCGAAACACCGCCTCGCCCTTCTCGATCAGCTTGGCGAACTCGGCCGTGAGCACCAGGATGCGGCGAACCACCGCGATGAGCGCCACGAGGATGAAGGGCTCGGGCACCAGGACGTGCTCCCGGAACGACACCTGGACCGTGTACAGGACCTCCACGATCATGAGGGTCAGGAGGATCTGGTCGAGCAGGGTGATGATGTTGCCGGCCAGCGTGCCCGCCAGCAGGCTTCGCCAGAACGTGATGGCCCCGTCGACGAGGAGGCTCGCCGCGCCGCCGGCCAGGAGCAGTCCCAGGCCGATGTATACGATATCCTCCACCTGGGTGAAGCCCTGGGCGATGCGGTCGCGGACGGGCACACGAGCTTGCCCCGCGGCTTTCCCCGCCGTTCGGCGTCCGAACACGAGCGTCTCCTTCCTCGTGGCGGCACTCCCCCCTGCGGCAGCAAACGCCGTGCCGACGGCCTGCCCCGGGCCTGCGCGCGCGGCGACCGGCAGGGCCCGCGTCCAGCCAGGCTGCATTGACACCGGTGCCGCAGTGACAGCCTCCGGGCCGCGTCTTCTGCAGGAGCGATCGCCATGGGCGCCGTCCCCGTGTAGCGGCTGCCCATGCAGGTCTCCTCGCGCGCCGGGGCGCCGGGCGAGGCCGACCGGCGGCGCCACCGCGCCCCTGGATCGAGCCGCCTCGGCGGCGCATCTCAGCACACGAGCGATTCGATCAGCCTGGAGGGAGGACGACCCCATGCCGGGAGCAACGCAAACGGTCGACGTGGAAGACAGATCGGACGCGCCAACCGCTCATGACCGGGCGCCCCCGGGACTCGAAGAGGCTCGATCTAGCGTTTTTTCGGGGCGGAGAGTCCTTTCCCCCGGGCGTTCGCTTCCTTGTCGGGCGCGAGGCGGCGGCGCGGGGCGCCCGGCCCCGACGTGCCCCGCGCCGCCTGACGTGAGAAGAAGGAAGCCGGTTGCCTAGTCCGCCTGGCGGCGCAGGAAGGCCGGCACGTCCAGGTTTTCCTCAATCCCGGCGTCGGCGTCGCCCCGCGTATCCGTGACGAGGCGGCGGCGCCAGTCTTTGGCCGTGGGGATGGGGCCGCGGACCGCTCGCGGCATGTCCACCACCTTGCTGCTCGCGCCCAGCGCTTCCCTCCGCTCCGAGAAGCCGGTGGCGATGACGGTGATGCGCACCTCGTCGTGGAGGGCCTGGTCGAGCACCGCGCCGAAGATGATATTGGCCTCGTCGTGGGCCGCCTCCTGGACGATGCGCGCCGCCTCCTCCACCTCGTGGATGGAGAGGTCGGCGCCGCCGGTGAAGTTGATCAGGATGCCGCGGGCGCCCTCGATGGAGGTCTCGTCCAGCAGCGGGCTGGCGATGGCCTTCTGGGCGGCGTCGATGGCCCGGTGCTCGCCCTTGCCGACGCCGGCGCCCATGAGAGCCATCCCCATGCCCGACATGATGGTGCGGACGTCGGCGAAGTCCAGGTTGATGAGCCCGGGCACCAGGATCAGGTCCGAGATGCCCTGCACGGCCTGGAGCAGCACCGAGTCGGCCACCTTGAAGGCCTCGAGCAGCGGCGTGCCGCGGTCCACCACCGCCAGCAGGCGCTGGTTGGGAATCGCGATCAGGGTGTCGACGACGCTGCGCAGCTCGGCCATCCCCGCCTCGGCCTGCTGGGCGCGCTTGCGGCCCTCGAAGATGAACGGCTTGGTCACCACCGCCACCGTGAGGATGCCGAGATCCTTGGCCACCGCCGCCACCACCGGGGCCGAGCCGGTGCCGGTGCCGCCACCGAGCCCGGCCGTCACGAACACCATGTCGGCCCCCTCGAGGATCTTCTTGATCTGCTCGCGGTCCTCCTGCGCGGCGTTCCGCCCCACCTCGGGGTCCGAGCCCGCTCCGAGCCCGCCCGTGAGCCGCGCCCCGAGCTGGATCTTGACCGGGGCGGGCGAGGCGCGCAGGGCCTGCAGATCGGTGTTGGCCACGATGAAATCGACCCCGCTGAAGCGGGCTTCCATCATCCGGTTCACCGCGTTGGAGCCACCGCCGCCGAGGCCGATCACCTTGATCTTGGCCGCCTGCCGCTCTTCCTCCAGCTCGAACACCGGCCGTCGCCCGCCCTTGTGCTCCATCGGCTCCTCCTTGCCTCGAGAACGTGTCGGTCGTGAGTGGCCCGCCGGCAGATTCAGGAACAGCTCGGGCTGCTGCCGGCCCCCGGGCTCTTTCCTAGCCCGCATTGTTCACGAACCCGCCGGCGCGAGCCGGGCGGGTCCCGTCGCCGCATGCCGCCCCCGCGCGACTGGGCTCCGTCACCCCCTTGCCCGAACGCAGCTCTTCGAGCTGCGGACGGGCGACGGGGGGCTTACTCCGCCCATCCGCGCGGGGGCGGCATGCGGCGCCACCCGCCCGGTTGCCCGAGTTCGTGAATCGTCCGCGCTAGAAGAGTTCGACAAACCAGTCCCTCATGCGCTGGACGATGCGCTGGGCCAGTGACCCGTCGCCGGCCTCGAGCGGCGCACCCGTGGCCACGCTGCGCCCGCCGTAGAGCGCGAGCCCCACGCCGGTGGCGTAGATGGGGCTCCGCACCACGTCGGACAGCCCGCCGACGCCGGTGGGCAGGCCGCGCCGCACCGGAAGATCGAAGACCTGCTCGGCCAGCTCCGGCAGGCCGGGCAAGATGGAGGTGCCGCCCGTCACCACCACGCCGGCCGCCGCCACGTCCTGGAGCCCGGCCCGGGCCAGGTCCCGGGCGGCCAGCGTGAAGATCTCCTCCACGCGCGGCTGGATGATCTCGGACAGGATCTGGCGGGAGAGCTGGCGCGCCTTGCGCCCGCCCACGGAGGGCACCTCGACGACCTCCTCCTCCCGCACCAGCGCCGTCAGCGCGCAGCCGTTGCGCTTCTTCAGCTCCTCGGCCTCGGCCAGCGGGGTGCGGAGCCCCATCGCGATGTCGTTGGAGATGTGATCGCCCCCCAGGGGCAGGATCCCCGTGTACCAGATGGCGCCGTCGCGGAAGAGCGCCACGTCGGTGGTGCCGCCGCCCAGATCGATCAGGACGATCCCCAGCTCCTTCTCCTCGGCCGACACCACGGCCTCCGAGGAGGCCAGCGGCTCCAGCACGATGTCCTGGACCTGGAGTCCGGCCCGGTTGACGCTCCGGATCACGTTCTGCACGGAGGTGACCGCACCCGTCACGAGGTGCACCTCCACCTCCAGGCGTACCCCTGACATCCCCAGCGGCTCCTTGATGCCGTCCTGGTCGTCCACCACGAAGGTCTGGGGCAGCACGTGGATGATCTCGCGGTCCTGGGGCAGGTTGATGGCCTTGGCCGCATTCAGGGCGCGGTCGATGTCCGGCTGGCTCACCTCGCGGTGCTTGCCGGATACCGCCACGACGCCCCGGCTGTTGATGCCGCGGATGTGGCCCCCCGCGATGCCCGCCAGCACCGAGGAGATCTCCACGCCGGCCATCTGCTCGGCCTCGGCCACGGCGTGCTTGATCGACTCCACGGTGGAGTCGATGTTGACCACCACGCCCTTGCGCAGCCCCCGCGAGGGACTGACGCCGATGCCGATGATGTCCAGCGTCCCGCGCGAAGACCACTCGGCGATCACGCAGCAGATCTTGGTGGTCCCCACGTCGAGCCCGCCGACGAGCGGGCGGCCCCTGGCTCTGGCCATGTCGGTTCCTATTTCCCCGGAGTCTTGAGGACGACCTGGTCTCGGAAGCGCAGGTCGATGGAGGTAACCGATTGCCCGGAGGAGGCGAGCTGGGCCAGCACGCCCTGCAGCCTCGGCAGCCGGGCCTCCCACTCCTCGGCCCCGAGCCGCACCTCCACCCCCTCCACCGTGTAGAGCACCGGCCCTTCCGGCCGGCTGACGTCAATCTCGGAGATCTGGATGGTGAGCTGGCTCCCCGAGCGCAGCAGCAGCCGGATGAGGGACACGCCCGAGGCCACCCGCGCCGATGGCGCCTGCCGCGCCGTGGCGAGCTCCTCCGCGGTGAGCCCGCTGATCACCGGCAGGGCCACGGGAACCGCGCGTGACTCCCGCGACACCGCCACGCCCTGCTCGTCGATCCAGTGGAGGTGCCCGGCGTGGACCAGGGTGAAGGGCCGCCGCTCCTCCACGACGAACGTCACCCGGTTCGGGAAGCGCCGGATCAGCTCCGCCCGCCGCACGGGCGCCAGCGCCTCCACCCGCGTCACCGCCGCCCGGGCATCGAGCCGGAACAGGTTCACGCCCGGGCGGATCCCCGACGCGGCCACGATCTCCTCACGGCTCAGCCGGCTGTGCCCGGTCACCTCGATCTCCGCCACGGCGAATCGAGGCGCGCTGCAGAGCCACACGACGCCGAGCGCCGCCAGGGCCAGGACCGCTCCTCCCAGGGCCAGCCTGCCGGCGATCCGTCCGAGCCGGCGCGCGCCCCGGACGATCCGCCGTCGCTGCCGCTGCCGGTCCACCCGCTGTCCCGCGATGAGCGGGCTCGGGGTCGCCCAGTCCTCGAACTCGGAGGGCGCCCGCCGCGGCGAGAGGACGGACAACCGCCGGCTCATCCGTCACCCATGATGCGGATCTCGGGCTCGAGGGCGAGGCCGAAGTGCGCCCGCACCCGCTCCCGGGTCATGTCCATCAGCGCCAGGACATCGGCGGCGGCGGCGCCGCCCCGGTTGACGATGAAGTTGGCGTGCTTGGCCGAGATCTCGGCGCCATTGAGGCGCTTGCCCTTGAGCCCCACCTTCTCGATGAGCCGGCCGGCCACATCGCCCTGGGGGTTCTTCCACACGCAGCCCGCGGAGGCCAGCGCGAGGGGCTGGGTGGCCTTCTTCTGCTTCAGCCGCTGCTTGAGCTCCTTCTGGATCTCCAGGTGCGGGCGGCGGTGGAGCTGGAGGCGCGCCCCGATGAGGACTGCGCCGGGCGGCGAGGCGAACATGCGATAGGCGAAGGCGCCCGCGCTCGGCTTGAACTCGCCCAGGGCCCCGTCCGGATGGAGGAAGTACACGGCCGAGATGAAGTCGCCGATCCAGCCGTCGGGGGTGCCGGCGTTCATGGCCACGGCGCCGCCGATGGTGGCGGGAATGCCGATGAGGCATTCGAGGCCGCCCAGGTTCAGCGCGGCCGCCTCGCGGATCAGCGCCGACAGGCTCACGCCGGCCCCCGCCACGGCCTCCTCGCCGTGGAACTCGGCACGGCCGAGACACCCTTCCAGCCTCAGCACCACGCCCCGGATGCCGCGATCCTTGACCAGCAGGTTGTTGCCGCCGCCGATCACCTCGACGGGGAGCTGCTCCCGGTCGGCGAAGCCCAGGGCGAGCCGGATGTCCTCGACGTCCTGGGGCACGATGAAGATGTCCGCGGGCCCCCCGATGCGCAAGGAGGTGTGGAAGCTGAGGGGTTCCTTGAACCGCACCTCGCCCCGGATCTCTCCGAGCATTCGTTACCTCCTGTTCGACTGGCCCTGGGAGCCGCCGAGACGCGCCAGGAGCTCGGCGCCGAGCTGCCCCACGTCGCCGGCTCCCAGGGTGAGAACCAGATCTCCGGGCCGGGTGGATTCGCATAGGTAGTCGACGACGCCCTGTCGGTCGCCGTCCATGTAGAGGACCTCGCGGTGGCCATGGGCCGCGATGCCGTCGGCGAGGTCGCGCGCGCTCACGCCGGGGATCGGCGCCTCCCCGGCGGGGTAGATGTCCATCACGACGAGCACGTCGGACTGGTAGAACGCGGTGAGGAACTCCTGGTGGAGATGGTGTGTCCGGCTGTAGCGATGGGGCTGGAACACCGTGACCACGCGACGGTCGAACCCGGTCTTGGCGGCGGCCAGGGTCGCCCGGATCTCCGCCGGGTGATGCCCGTAGTCATCCACGACGAGCACTCCCTGCGCTTCTCCCCGGATCTGGAACCGTCGCTGGACCCCGGCGAAGCCCGCCAGCGCGCGCTGGACGAGCGGAAACGGGATCTCGAGGTCGAGCCCGATCGCCACCGCCGCCAGGGCGTTCAGGATGTTGTGGCGGCCGGGCACCTGGAGGGTGGCCTCGCCGAGGGCCTGTCCCCGCTGCAGCACCTCGAACTGCACGGTCATGCCGGAGAACCGGAGCCGGCGCGCGGTGATGTCCGCCCCCGACTCGAGGCCATAGGTGATGACGCGCTTCTCCACCGCTGGGATCATGTGCTGGATGTTGGGCTGGTCCAGGCACAGGACGGCGGCGCCGTAGAACGGGACCTTGTTGACGAACTGAAGGAAGGCGGCCCGGATCGCGTCCAGGTCGGCGTAGTGATCCAGGTGCTCGGCATCCACGGTGGTCACCACCGCGATCGTCGGAGAGAGCTTGAGGAATGAACCGTCGGACTCGTCGGCCTCGGCGACCAGGAACTCCCCCTGGCCCAGCCGCGCGTTGGCGCCGAGGCCGTGGATACGCCCGCCCACGACCACCGTCGGGTCGAAGCCGCCGGCGCCGAGCACGGCCGCCACCATGGAGGTCGTCGTGGTCTTGCCGTGAGTGCCGGCGATCGCGATGCCGTACTTGAGGCGCATCAGCTCGGCCAGCATCTCGGCGCGCGGGATCGCCGGGATCCCGCGCTGGCGCGCCGCCTGCACTTCCATGTTGTCGCGGGCCACGGCCGAGGAGTAGACCACCACGTGCGCGCCCTCGACATGGGCCGGCTCGTGGCCGATGAAGACCTTGGCCCCGAGGCGCTCCAGCCGCTCGACGGCGTCCCCGCGCTTCAGGTCGGAGCCGGTCACGCGGTAGCCCAGATTCACCAGCACCTCGGCGATGCCACTCATCCCGACGCCACCGATGCCGACGAAGTGGATCTGCTGGTACCTCTTAAACATCGTGGTCCTCTTCCTCTCCCTTCCAGGGAGAGGGATGGGGTGAGGGTAGGCTGACGACCCCTCCCCCCCTCACCCTGACCCTTTCCCCGGCGGGGAGAGGGGATCCTGGAAGCGCCCTCATGCGGGCCCCGCGTGCTGGGAGATGTTGAGCAGCACGCCCGTGGAGAACATGGTCGTGAGCAGGGCCGAGCCGCCGAACGAGATGTACGGCAGCGGGAGCCCCTTGGTGGGGAGCGCCCCGGTGACGACGCCCAGGTTCACGAGGGTCTCGGTGGCGAGCATGATGGTCAGGCCGAGAGCGAGATAGGCCCCGAAGGCGTCCGGCGCGCGCAGCCCCACCCGCAGCCCGCGCCAGATCAGCACGGCGAACAGCGCCACCACGACGGCGGCCCCGATGAGACCCAGCTCCTCCGCGATGATCGCGAAGATGAAGTCGGTGTACGGCTCGGGGAGATAGAAGAGCTTCTGCCGCGATTCCCCCAGGCCCCGGCCCAGCCACCCGCCCGACCCGAGCGCCAGGAAGGACTGGATGATCTGGAAGCCGCTGCCCTGGGGGTCCTCCCACGGATTCAGGAAGGCGGTCATCCGGCGCAGCCGGTACGGTTTCATCGCGATGGCCACCGCCACCAGCGGCAGGGCCAGCGCCGCCACCGCGAGCATGTGCCGGACGCGCGCGCCCGCCAGGTAGGCCAGGCCCAGCGCCAGCATGATCAACGCCAGGCTGTTGCCGAGGTCCGGCTGGGCGAGGGTGAGGAACGCCATGAGCCCGGCCACGACGAGGGGCGGCAGGAGCCCCTGCCAGAACATCCCCACTGCCTCGTGACGCCGGGTGAGGAACGAGGCCAGGTAGAGCACGAGGGAGAACTTGGCCAGCTCAACGGGCTGGAAGGACAGGGGGCCGGCGCGGAGCCAGCGGCGGGTGCCGTTGATCTCCTGACCGAAGGGCGGCAGGAGAACCAGCACCAGGAGGACGAGCGACAGGACGAGGAGCGGCACCACCAGCCGCTCCAGCCGCCGGTAGTCGAGCCGCATGGCGCCCCACAGGGCGGCGAAGCCCAGCAGAACCCACACGAGCTGCTTCCTGAGGAAGACGAACGGATCGTTGAAGCGGTCGGCCGCGATGATGGCGCTGGCGGAGTACACCATCACGACCCCGAGGGAGACCAGCGCCACGACCACGCCGAAGAGCCACCGGTCGGGGGCGAGCTTGCGGGGCATCAGCGGGTCTCGGCCCGGACGGCCGCCCGCACCGCCGCCTTGAAGACCTCGCCCCGCTGCTCGAAGTTCTGGAACATGTCGAAGGAGGCGCAGGCGGGGGAGAGCAGCACCACCTCGCCCGGCCGGGCCGCCGCCCGGGCAGCCCGCACCGCCTCTTCCATCGAGGCGGCATCCTCGACGGGGACGCCCGCGCCCTCGAGGCTCGTCCGGATCCTGTCGCGATCCTCCCCGATCAGCACAGCGCGCCGCACCCGCCCCCGCGCCGCCGCGGCCAGGGGGGTGAAGTCCTGGCCCTTGCCCTTGCCGCCCGCGATCAGGATCACCGGCTCGGTGAAGCTCTCGAGCGCCTTCATGGTGGAGGCCACGTTCGTGCCCTTGGAGTCGTTGTAGTAGACCACCCCCCGCTCGTCGTGCACGCGCTCGATCCGGTGGGGCACCCCGCGGAAGCCGGCGATGCGGGCCCGGATCGCCGCCGGCGCCATGCCCGTCCACAGCGCGCACACCGTGGCGGCCAGGACGTTCTCCACGTTGTGCTGGCCGCGGAGCGGGACCTCGGCCACGGGGCAAATGGGCTCGACGTCGGCGTTGAGCTTGGCCACGACCCAGCCATCCCGGACGAAAACCCCGTGGTCCAGCGG
>Ga0302046_10001492_pt1 | contig 21964 bp, 30 predicted proteins | sample RVTome_11_FD_200261 | JGI IMG/M metagenome (GOLD analysis project Ga0302046, IMG submission 200261) | Soil microbial communities from uranium-contaminated site in the Upper Colorado River Basin, Wyoming, United States - RVT147D111 (version 2) ...
GCGGCGGCTAGGAGCGTGGTCCACAACCCCTGGAACGCGGTGCGGACCCTGGCTGTGAGCTTGTCCCTGGTGGCGGGATCCAAAGGTGTGATGTCAGTCATGCGGCCAACGCTACCCGCATCTTCCCCGCGCGGGGAAGTTCCCAGGATTCCTTCTGTCCAGGGGTTGACAGCACTTCGGATCTGAGCAACACTGTCCACACGGAGACAGCACAAGCAACCCAGCAGGAGACCAACCCGATGGCAACCCGCAAGACCGACCAGCGAACCCGAGACCTCACAACCGGCGCCAAGCTCTGCAAAACCGGACTCGTCGGCGGGATCCTCGCATCAGAAGCCGCGAACATCGCCGCTGCCGAACCCACCCCCGGAGGATGGCTCATAGCGATGATCGCCCCCGCCGCCCTCCTGCTCTGCACCGAAGTCCTGATCAGGGTCCCCGGCCGCCGCGACGCCACCTCGATCATCTCCACCGGAGTCACGATCGCCATCGCCGGCATCGCCGCATGGGTCAGCTACTGGCACATGGCCGAAGTCGCCGCCAGGTTCGGCGAGTCGGCCACAGCCGCCCACCTCATCCCGTTCCTCGTGGACGGAGCGATCCTGGTCACCACTTTGAAGCTCCGCCAAGCCCACGACATGATCGCCCACCCAACCGCCCGCCGGAACCGGCGGCGCAAGGCCCAGCCGACGGTGCACGCCCCGGCCCGGAAGCTGGCCGTGGTTTGAGGTGAGCGCCTGGCGGGCCGGCCCTCCCCCGGTCGGCCCGCCGGACAGTCACCCCAAACCGAAGGGAGAGAGTAACCATGAGCAACGGCAAGCTCTATCTGCGGATCGACAGGACAGACGGCAGCCGCACCTACAAGGGGCCATGGGTCCACTCCCACGTCTCCCGCGAGATGGACGCGTGGCGAGAAGCTTTCCCTGACTACCGCTGCGAGCTGCTGGACGTACCCGAGGCGCGTCCTGATGTGCGTAAGTGGACCAAGGCCACCCGCGACGGCAACCGCTACTACCCCGAAGCATGACAAGGAGGACCCAATGCCCAAGACCTACGACCAGATAACCGACGACGAAATCACCGCGATGGCCAAAGTCTGGAGGGAGAATTACCAGAACTGGCCGATCGCCCGGTACGCGTCGGTTGCTCTGATGGAAGCCGGCTACGAGTGGGATCCGGGCCTGACCGACAAGGAAGCGGGGAAGGCGTGAGGAAAGCCGAGATCGAGATCGGCGGCACCTACGTCGCCCAGGTGTCCGGCCAGCGGACCATTGTCCGCATCAACCGCGAATCACCCTTCGGCGGTTGGGACGCCACGAACCTCGCCACCAAGCGGGCCGTCAGGATCAAGACCGCCGGTCGGCTCTGGCGGAAGATCGATGCGGGCGACCGGTTCGCGTTGGCCCGAGCCCGAGAGACACCAAGCCAAGGAGACCAGCCGTGAGTCCCCACATCCCTGAGTCGCTCCGGGAGCGGATGACCGACATCCGAACCCGGAGGGAAGCGGCACCATCACCCGATGAGATCCAGGCCGTTGTCGGGGCCGCGGTCAGGGCAGGGATCTCGGTTGTCGAGATCGCCCGACTGATCGGGATGTCACGGACCACCCTCTACAGGCGCTACCTGCGGAGGGACCAATGACGATCTCGAATCCATCCGGTGAGCCGATCATGATCCCGTGCGAAGGGGCTGGCTGCCCGCCGGCCACGACTGTCGGCATCAGCGGCATGTGCGCCATGTGTGGCCGCTGGTGGGTCACCGAAAGCGGAGCGATACCACGGCACCAGCGCGACGACCTGATAGCCCGCATCGAACGAGGAGACTTCGGATGAACCCCATCTTCTGGCGAGCAGACCACCTTCACCAGTACACCGGTAATGTGCTCGGGACTCAACCACCGGTCACGGTCGTGGTCTACGCGCTGCCGAAGACCGACGAGTGGTCGATGACGCGGACGTGGAGGGCTGAGGCAACCACCCCCGGAGGCTGGCTCATCTGGTCAGACGAAGCCGATGCTCACGACACGTTGCAACGCAGAGCGGAGGAGCAAGCCGCCGGTTGGGTCTGGCTGCTCACGGAAGCTTGGGTTAGGACCGTTAGGACCCGATGAGCATTTCGGTCGGCACCGACGTGCATTGTGACGGATGCGGCGCTTGGATACGAGGCTATATCGGGGTCGAATCAGCGCGGCGCGCTGCACGCAGGGAAGCCCGTGAGTTCGGTTGGACGTTCCGCCGCAACCGTGACTACTGCCCTGACTGCTCAGCCAGTGGGAACTCGTGACCGACGACGACCAGCCCCCACCGCCCAACCCGGCTATCCAGCCGCCCGCCCCGTGGCAGCGGCCCGCACCCCGAGAGATGCCCACCCGCGTCGCGGTCAGGATCGCGATAGCGTTTCTCAGCGCAGACCTTGTGGCCGCTGGAATCGTGCTCATTGCCACTGGGATTTCCCCGACCGTCGGAGTGATCATGATCGGGGCCGGGATCGTGGCCCTGTCAACAACAATGGAAAGCATCTGGTGGCGATCATGAACCGACGTCAACGCTACGCACCACCAGGCGCAACAACCATCCACAGGAGGAACTGATTGATGCCAGATAGCCACGACGGCCCGACCATCCAGCTCGACGAAGCCTCGGCCGAGCTGACCGAGCGCTGGCTCGCCGGAATAAACGCCGGAATAAATGCGGCTGCTGATGCCACCCCCGCCTGGGAGGCACAGCGCGCACCCGGGCCCTGGGCGAAAGTCGAGATCATGGGGCACCGGGTTGTCGCCGGCTCGCTGTCCGACGCTCACCATGCCGGCGCCCCGTTCCTCCAGGTCCAGCACCCGAGCATGCCCAACCACGACGGCACCGGCCCGCTCACCGAGCTGTTCGGCCCGACGGCGATCTTCTCGATCCGGCCCTGCTCGCGGGAGGAGGCCTCCCGCTGCGCTGAGGCCCGCTGGCGTCACCCGCCGCGCCCAGCGCCCTCGGTCGCCGAGCTGGAGTCCGCCGTCGACGCGGACGTGATCGAGGACGACCACCAGGACTACTACGACGAGGACGACTTTTGAGGGTCCTGGTCTCGGCGTACGGGTGCGACCCCGACCTCCAGCGCACCAGGCGGCCGACCGATCGCCATCTCCGCCCCCGCCGCGCCCCGCGAGCACGTCTCGGTCTACATCATCCAACCCGTCCGCTAAGGGTGACGGTCACACCGGAGGAGCACGCGTTGATCCCGCCGGGATGCGCTACCGGCGACGCCGGAGACACCGGTCCTGCCCGGCCACGCACCCGTTTGCTGTGAGCGGCCCGTGCTGCCAACGTGGGGGCCTCCTAGCGCTGCGATGGGTGAGCGGTGCGGGACGGTGTCCGAGGGCCTGAGATTGGCAGTACGGGTGCACGGACTTTCTTGTGCCCACGGGTTGACAGCACGCCAGATCCGAGAGACACTGTCCACATGGAGACAGCACACCACAACCCACACCGAGAGAGCATCGTCAACCCCGCCGACTACACCCACACCGGATGTTTCTACATGGGCGGCAGCGATGAGATGTACTACGCCTACCAGGGCGAGCACCGAGCCCTCAACCACCGGTTCGGTTCCGACTGGCTAGAACAGACCAGCTTCCACCGCAACGGTGGTTGCGCCCACTGCGGAGCACACTTCGCCCACGGAGCCCTGTTCACCCACCACACCCACGGGCTCGTTGCCTTCGGGTGGCAGTGCGCTGAGGAGCGGTTCACGCTCGACTCGAACATCGCGCTGCGGATGAAGCTGGCCCGCACCAAGGCCGCCAAGGCCGCCAAGCGGAACCGGATCCGCATCGAGTTCGCAGCGTCGATCATGATCGACCCCCGCAACGCTTGGGCGTTCGCTCAGAATCATCACATCATCCGTGACATCTGGGCCAAGGGCTGCCAGTACGGCAACGTCTCAGACCGGCAGCTCGACTTGGTTCACCGGCTCGCCACCGAGAAGGTACAGGCCGCCGCTCAACCGGAGCCCGAGACCGAGCCGCTCCCCACCGTCGAGCTGTCGGCCGGGGCCAGGACCTTGGTCACTGGTCGGGTGGTGTCCCTCAAGTGGAAGGACTCCGACTTTGGCGGGGCGTGGAAGATCCTCGTCGAGGTTGAGGGCGGCACCCGGGTGTACGGGACCTGCCCCCGGAACCTGGTCGACGACGCCGGACGGGGCAACGTGGTCCGCTTCACCGCCAAGGTTGAGCCCAGCCGCAACGATCCCGGCTTCTGGATCTTCAAGCGGCCCACCAAGGCCGAGCTGGTCACCGCCGCCTGAGCGGCACACCCTGAGCACGGGGGCCGGTCCTCACGGGCCGGCCCTCGTTTCGCGTTCCCCGCGCGGGGAAGCTCAGGTGTCGACGAACTGGCCGAGAATGAACGGGTCGGGCTGATCAACCCACACCACCACATCCCCGACGATCAACCCGGAAGCGATCGACGTCATCGTTCGAGCCCCGTCAACCGTGAACCGGTCCGGCGAAACCGTCGTGTCCACCGCCGTCACCCGCCCCTTACGGAACCGGTTCGCCCGCTGTGCCGCTGTGCCAACCGCCGAATCGATCGCATCTCCCAACCCCACATCACACCGCCTGAGCTGTCACACCAGCGACCGCTGGGGCCTGAGCACCGAACCCACCCCACCCCAACATGCCGACATGACGACCAACCCCCCGATCGTCGGTCACGGAGATCACCGCATCCGAGTTCAACAGCACGATCACCGTCGACCCATCAGCACGAACCCACAACGTTTTCCCTGTGACCGAACCACCCGAGTTGTGAGACCCCAGTGTCGTCACCCGGTGGCCCGCCTGCCACAGCTCCAACGTGATCCGCCCATTAGCGTCGGTCAACGCCACGTAACCGTCGAACTCGCCCGACCCGCGGACCATCGGCCCCACGAACCGGCCGGCCGGGACAGCATCGATCTCGCATCCCATCTCATGATCCGACGCGCACAACGGCTTGTTCAGAACGGCCATCGACCAGCCGTTATGGAACCGCTGCACCGCCCGCCCATCGACCACACCCCACGAGTACCCGAACTCGGTCCAGTCCGGCGACCCCGGAGACCCCGCCAAGTCCTCTAGGTTCTGGTCGTCCCGGTCGAAATTGTCGGAGAACGAGACCAGGCATCCCGGTGAGCCGTCCACACCAGCCGACGCGTACCCGGCCGCTGGGTTGTACACGCCGCGGGCGACGACCGTCATCTCCCCGCCCGCCTCTGGCAACGTCGACCCGAGCACACGGAACAACCCGTCAACCTTAAGCTGCGGGACTGACAGCTCAACAAGATCTTGAACCTGTATCGCCGGGTTTGGCGACGTCACGAACTCAACCAAAGCCGGGCCGGTCCCGTGACGCCGCAACTGCGCGTACCCCGCGACGATCGCTTGTTGATGGGTCCCGATGAACGGGTACTGACGCGACGGCAAGCTGATCTCACCAGGCCCAGAGTAGAACCCCTCAGACCTCGGGTCGGTGTCCCAAACCAGCACCGACAACGACACGTCCGCGGTCTGAAAACTGCCGCCCTCAACCTTGAACCCTTGCGGGGCACGCAACGACCAAACCCGCTTGCAGCTCGACACCGGCAACCCGCCGACACCGTACGACCACCGCTCAGCGTGATCGTCACCCGACGACGGGGGAACCGGCCGGGAATACACTCGCCCCAAAGGGGAGACGGCAAGCTCGTGGCCGCATCCTTCCAGCAGCGCCGTCACCAGCGCCTCGCGGTTCTCGCCGGCCGCGAACGAACCGCCCGGCATCTCGAAACCGGTCGGCGCTATGTCGAACTCACTAGCAGCGAACACATCGGACATGATCCGCTCTACGACGTCTTCGACAGGGTCACCGTCATCGAACGAGAACCCCAACGACAGCTCAGAACGGAGGGGCCGGATCATGTCCACCAGGTCAACGTCCAGTGTGGTGACCCCACCGTTGTAGGTGGCTTCCACCTGGTCGACCAGCATCGTCCCCCGTGGCCAGTACACCGCCCCTGACGGCCCGTAGATCCCGGCCGACACCCTAACCCGGTGCCGGGTCGACGGGTCCAACGGTGAGCCCTGTGAGCCCGGCATGAGCGATTCCAGGCCCGAGCTGATCGGCAGCGAGAACGACAACGAGCGTTGAGAGGACCGGTCGTTGGTGAAGCTCAACGGGTCGACCTGGGGCCGCCACAGCAACGCCGGGCCGACGTCAGCCGGATCGGTTGTGGCCAGCACCGTCTCCGCGGAGTCGAGCAGCTCCAACCGCCACGGAGCCAACCGGACCACCCCCGAAGACGCGGCGCTTGTGTAGTCCGTGAACCGGCTCACGACTCGGACACTTCCACCAGCGACACCGGCAACTCATGCGCGTCACGCAACCCGGTCGTCTCGGTGCTCAACCGTTTCCAGCGTAGGATCACGTCCTCAACGCCAGGGTCGACGAGGGACACCAGCCACGACCTCCCGAAGATGTCGACCAGTCGGAGCGTGACCCCGGCCGTGAGAACCGCCGTCACGGCTAGCCGCTCAGCCCGGTCACGGACACGGATGCGGAGCCCGAACCGAGTGGCCAGAGCACCAGACACCGCCACCAGTGAAGCACCCGGTTGCTCGGTCACAACCGAACGTTGCGGCTCGAGGATCGACACCGCCGCCACCTCAATCGGAGTGTTCAGCGTCGGGTCGGACAGGCAAAGCAGATACCAGGCTGTGATCGTGGTCGACATGTTCCCCGACCCGACCGCTACCGGCACGCCCGTTTCGCTCATGGCGCCGTCGTCGAACGTGACCTGATACCGCAGTGTGGTCGACATCATCGGGGCCCGGCAATCCGAGAGGGTCTCAGTCGACGATGCGGTCACGGCGTACGGTGATTCTTCGGTCACTGTGAACGTGGTACCCGAGTCGTCCGACCGGAGCAGCCACGCTCGGGTCACCCCAGCCGGGACGTCCACCTCCACATCAACCCCGCCAGTCACGGCGTTGAACACCGGTTGCGTTGATTGGGTGCCGGGCGCTACTGGGGTGCCGGTGATATCGAAATCGGCTGTGCCCCAATCCGAGACCACTAGGACACCGGTCGACAGGCGTGCCCAGGCCCGAACCGCGACTGTGTTCGTGCCCCGACCAAGCGGGGCATCCGTGATCGACAGTGAACGGGCTCGCGGTCCTGACACCCGCCCTGAGTCGTACACGATCTCACCAGTCGAAGCGTTCAACGGGTTAGCGGCGTCGGTCGCGGTGTCAGGGTCCTGAGCGGATCCGGCGATCACCCGAACCTGATAGTGGGTTTGACTCAACCCGGAAGCTGAGTCATAGGCCCACGTGATCGGGTCGCCGGCATTTGTGGGGCCGGCAACCGAGGAAACGACGGGGCCGCCTTCTTCGTAGTTGACGGTCGCCCGCACCCAGAACAGCTTGTGACTGGTGAGCTGCGGATGGCGCGACGACGAGAACACCGCCACACCCAACCGTGCGTAGTCGCTCAACGCGGAACCGTCGGCCAGCTCAGACCACAAACCGGTTGTTACAGTCTGTGTCTCGCCCAACGGTTCTGGCGCGTAGCCGATCTGTTGCTCAGCACCGGCCACAATCGAATCGTCGGGCTCGATGCCTACCAGTGCTACTCGCAAGAAGTTCTTCACAGCGGATCGGTGGGCGAACTCGACGGCCGCTGACGTGATAACGGCTGTCGGTGGCAAGGCTGATAGGTCCAGCTCCAGAACTTCGTACATTGACCCGGCCACCGCAGCTATTTCGACGTAGGTGGTTTCGTCGTCGGAGTTGAGCACCGCGTAAAGGTCGGTCCCGGCTGATGCGGCCACGGCCGGTTTGATGGTCACGAGCCCGGTAGCGAAGTCTTCAGCGCCGGCCCAATGCACCGATTGGGGCATTTGGGCGTCGGTGGTGACCGGGGGCGACAGCCATGCGTCGAACGTGATCGCGTCGCCTATCGCTTCGGCTAGGGCAGCTAGCCCGCCCGGAACCGACGGCAACGGGGCCGACCCGGAGTAGAACGTCCCGTCTTTGGCTTTGGCCATGAACGCTAGGACTTTCGCGCCGAGCGTTGTCGGGGTGACCGAACCGAACGGGGCGACTGTGGCGTCGCCTTGGGTTACGGTCCCGACGTCTTCGATCGGGGTTGTCAGGTCGGACTGTTCCAACACGAGCAGGATCACAGCCCACGAGTGGAGGGTTCCGTGGTCAGCGACTGTGACGTCGACCGGTTGGCCGATCAGGTACGGCGACGGTTCGATCAGCTCCCACAGGTGGAGCTGTGGTTCGTAATCGTTCCCCGCGCGGGGAATGTTGAACGAGTCCACCAACGTGAAATCCTGGCCCGCGTACCCTTTCTGGGATTCGACCACGAACACGTCATCAACCGATGTGATCAACGGGACATCAGTTTCAGCCAAAGCGCCTGTGAACTCGACCAGCACCGCTGTCGTGTTCAACGGGCCACCAGTGACCGACACGTCACCAACCCCGACGTTCGACAACCCCTCGAACGCGGTCTCGACCGTGGAATCGGTCGCGTCGAACGCAATCGCTGCCGTGGTTTGACCGTCGAACGTCAGCACGAGCGTGCCCGCCGACTCATTCGACTGGATCGTTTGCACCTCGTTGCGGGCACCCAACGAAACCCCGGACGTCACCTCAGCGGTCGTCGTCTCATCGGTAACCGCTGACAGGACCGCCAGCACAATCCCCGAGTCCTGAGCCGGTTTGATCACATCGGTCACGACCGTGGAATTGTCGCAATTCCAGGCGTAAGCGGCCGGATCATCCGAAACCCCAGCGACCGTGACCACCTTGTGGCAATCCAGGAACGACGCCGCATCATCGGTCGAATCGGCGGTGACCATGAACCCGGCCGATGGGGTGCCAGCCAACCCACCACCCGGATAGTTCCCAGCGCAAGTGATCTCGATCACCGCACCAACCGTCAGCGGGGTACGGGCCGGAGGGTTCGGGTTCTGGTTACCGAAAGCCGCCGCCTCGGTCACGATGTCCCACGGGTCGGTAGGATCCGCTCCCCGCCACACCTTCGACACGGCCCGCCACCGGGCATTAGGGACTGTGATTGTCACGTTGCCGCTCTCACCCCCAACGGCGACCCGGTAGAACTTTGTGGTCTCCGGGTTGTAGCTCACACCGTCGAACCTTCGCCAACGCAGCAAATACCCGGCAGGAGTGGTAGGTGCACCGAGGTTAGTCGAAACGTCCTGAGCAGCAACCTCGATCACGATCAGATCGTTTGCTTCGATCGTGACCGCCGGCAACGGGACATTGATCGATGTGACGAAAACCCCGGTGTAAGGCAGATAGTTCACACCGACCAGGCTGATTTGCCCAGGGGCCGCGTCCACATCAGGTAACACGAGCCCGGTCGCCACAGCCGGACCCGCCGAGTCTGCTCCGGTGTAAGCGGCAACCTGTGCCGAAAGAACATTCGGCTCCAGGTACGCGTCACCGTCGACCGGGAGCGGTGAACGCAGCTGGTGAGTGCCAGCCAAATCAGCGTTCGGGTAGCTAACCGCGGAAGAAACCATCAGACCAGCACCCTACGCCTGTTCTCCAAATCCCGTGTCACCCGCTTCAAGGACCGGTCGACCCGTTCACCGATCATCTCAGCCAAGACCCGCTCATCGGTCCGGCCGGCCCCGCTGATATCGATGCGGATCGGAGCCGAAATCGAGACCAGAGAAGTCTGGGACGAACTCGGAGCCCTGACACTGATACCACCATCCTGAAACCTGGTGGCGGTTTGGATGGCGCCGTGTGCCATGACTCCCAGCAAATGCCCCGTCCTCTCCCAAATCGCCACCGATCGCTCATGGTTCTGAGGTGCCCCGCTGATAAAGCTCTCCCACGGACCAGCCGCCGGCTCAGCAAAGAACCGGAACGGTGTTGCCGGTGAGAAGATCTTCGACTTGTTCGGGCTTTCACGGACTGCGCCCGCCGCTATGCCACCACCATCGAACCGGGTGAGGATCCCACCTTCGGCCAACCCACCGCGCAGACCCAGGTTCACCTGGGCCGTCGCCCCACGCTGCACCCGGCCTATCAGGCCAATGATCCCGCTCAGCTTGGCGGTGGCGTTGTCGTTGACGTTGACCGTCGCTGTCGCCGTTGTCGTGTTCCAGGTCTGGGCCAGGTTCTGTGCGGTCGAGAACGTCGATTCCACGTTAACGTCGTGCGCCTCAGCCCCGGCGTCGTAATCACCGTCAGCGAAAGCCCTACCCTGTACGGTGGCCCCAGCGAACAGAGACTGCGCGCCCGCATCGTGGGCCTTGGCCGCCGCGTCGTAGGTGGCGTTCGCGTACTCGTTGGCCTGCGCGAACCGGGCCGCGAACTCGGCTTGAGCGCCCGCGTCATGCGCCTTAATCGGCGGGTCGTAGTCGCCCGTCGTGTAACCGGTCGCTGATGCCACAGCACCAGCTATGCCCTCCAAGGCACCCGAGTTCTCGGCCGACAGGATCGCTACCCACGGGTTCTCAACAAAGGACTCGATCTCGCCCTTAGCGGCCTCGGCATCAGCGATGAAGTCGTCGGCCAGCAACTCCAGCTCGGCGATCGTGGCTGGCGGCACCCCAGCCAACGTGAGGATCATGAAAGCGATCTCATCATCGGCGATACCGGCGTCGCGGGCGAGCTGCTGGAAGCTCGTGATCAAGCCGTTGTGGAAGGCCAGGGTGTTCTCACCAGTGCCGGTATAAGCAGCGTGAGCCAGGGTGGCGTCACGGATCGCTGATGCGGCCGCCTCCCACTCCCCCACAGCCAGAGCCTCCTCGAAACTGGCCGTGGCCGCCTCGAACGACGACCGCTGAGTTGACAGGGCACCGAGCGCGTCACCAGCCGCGCTGACAGCCGCCGACAACACATCAAACGACGACGACAGGTCAAACATCGCCGCTGCTGACGCCTCAGCTTCGGTGCGGGTTATACCGAGCCGCTCAGCGATCTGGTCCGTGACCGTGATCAAATGCTCCTCGACGGCAGTGTAGGCCTCGAGCTTGGCGATGTCGTCGTCGCCTACCAGGGCACCCAGGTCGACTCCTTCAAGGCGGCTCGCCAACCCGAGCAGCTGCTCGTCAGTGATTTGCAGTTGGTCGGCCATTTGCTCGATAGATGCTGACCCGTCGAGGATCGCGTCCACCATCACCTGGGACCCGCCAGCCGCTTCGAGCATCGACCCGGTCAACGCGGCCACAGCCTGCTCACCGAAAATGTAGGCGCGGTGCACGTCGCCTTCGAGTCGTGCCGCGCCGGCCTTCATGACGATATCGAGCGCTTCGGCTGTGGTCGTCAACTCAAGCGCGCGTTGACCCGTCACACCCAACGCACCCGACACCAGATCCAACCCTGCGATCAGGTCATCAGCGCGTGTCGCTGCTAGCTGCTCCTCCAACTCGGATATCTCGGCTCGGGCTGTTGCGACTGTGTTGCTGAAGCCGAACATGTTCGCCGCTGCCTGACCAAACGAGAGGCTGCTGCCGTCGGAGACGCCTTGCAGTCGGGCAAGCTCGATGCTGGTGAGTGACAGATGCCGGTTGAGGGCCGCGAAGTCGGCTCGTTCGATGGCTCCAGCGAACCCCTCAGCGAACTGTGCCCCGGCAGCGTCGGCCGCGTCTCCCGCTGCCCGCATGTTCCGGCCGATCAGCAGCAGGACGGCGCCGAGAGCTACGAACGGGCCGACCCGCATCGCCAGATTCAGAGCGCTCATCCCGAGCGACGCGGCGGTAGCGGCGACACCGGTCGCCGCTATCTGTGCCTGGACAGTTAGCAGCGCCACCCGGAACGCCAGGACCGGTGTCGTGTTCCACGCCAAGGCGAGCAGCCCGGCAGCCGCCGCTGCTGTGGTCAGTGACGGGTGCAGCCCGGTCAGGGCCGACACCAGCACAGCAACCACGGTCGCTGCCCCACCGAGCGAGTCGACAGCGAACCCCGCTGCGGTGCCAAGGACGGTCAGGGCAGGACCCGCAGCGCCACCACCAGCCGACGCCAGGTCAAGGAGCGCAGCACCGAGCGGGGCAACCGCAGCGATCAGAGCTTCGACCGCGTCGCCGGCCAGGTTAGCGCCAGCCACCAACCCCCCAAGCAGGGGGGTTCCGGCCTCGATGCGGATCACCTCCAACCGGTTTTTGAGTATGTCGAGCTGGGATGCTGTGGTCTCGACCCGCTTGTCGAACTCTGCCTGAGCGGCCCCGCCCCGCTCGAACTCACCAGCGGCCAACGCCAACTGCTCGCGCACGAACCCGGAGTTGAGCGCCAACAAGCGGAACACCTCGCTAGTGCGGAGCCCGCCAAGTCCCAGTTCTTCGAGAATCGGGGTGATCGACCCGCCCTCGTCTCTGACGTTCGCCAGCCCCTCACCGAACAACAAGAGCGCTTCCACGGGGTTCGTTTCGGCGATCTTGGCGAACTGCTCGGGGAGCAGCCCGGCCGTGTCGGCGTAGGTTCGCAGCTCGGACCCACCGTCAAGGGCTGCGTCACTGATCTTGGTGATAATCGTCGACAAGGCCGAACCGCCGGCCTCGGCCCTCAACCCCAACGAGCTGAACGACGAAGCGAGAGCCAAGATCTCGTGCTCGGCCGCGCCGGCCACGGTGAACGCAGACGCCAGCCGGGTCGAGAAATCAACGATCTGGGATTCGGTGGTCGCCGAGTTGTTACCCAGTGCCACCAGCACGTCAGACACACGGCCAATGCCGGAAGCGCCGGAACCGGTGATGTTCAGAAACCGGGCCAAGCTTTGCGCTGCATCGTCGAAAGACAAATCAGTTGTCTCGCCGAGCATGGCGATGTTCCGCGTGAACGCCAACACGTCAGGAGCCTTGACGCCGAGCTGGCCCGCGTTCTCTGCGATGGAAGCCAGCTCATCGGCCGCGGTGGGCATGACCCGCGACATGTCCAAGATCCCCTGGCGGATGTCTTCTAGTTGCCTAGGTGTCCCGTCAACCGTTTTTCGGACACCAGCAAAAGCGGACTCGAACTTGATCGCTGGGCCGATAACCGCCGCTATCGACGTGCCCAGCAGGCCGATACCGAGACCGACCCCAGCGAACACTTTCTGCGAAGTCGACAGAGACGAGAACGCTTTGTTGACCCGGTCGAACGAACCCTTGACCGTCCGCTCAAACCCGGTGATGTGCTCAGCGCCCCGAGCGAACGACGTAGCGAGCCCGGAAACGTCACCCTCAGCCGCTATGCGGATCTTCGCTACGTCAACCATCGCCGCCCACGTTCACCGATGCGGCACACCCGCGGGTTGATGCCAGCCCAACAGCCGCCACAGCCCCACACTGCCCCCCTGAGCGGCTCCGGCCAGGCTGCGGCCCCCTTTCCCCCAGCCCAGCCGTCAACGGCTCCCAGGAGGGCTGTACGGGCCGCTCAGAGAGATTCGATCCAGTCGTCGCCCGGCCCGGCCGGCATCAGCCGCCACCGGAACCCCGCCTCCCGGTAATCCTTCGGCATCTGCCGGTCCATCTTCCGCAACTCCTGGCATGTGTAGCACTGATGAACCGCCAGGCGCCACCGGGGCTCCTCCAAGCGGCGCATCCGATCCAGATCCATCACATCAGCCGGGTGGACATCACAATCAGGGCACCGCTCCCAATGCGATTGATGCTGCCACCAATCCCAAGCGAACTCGGCCGCCAGATCATCCGGGTTGCCCCAACGTTCCAACGCCTCTGAGTACGGGATCGCGGCGGCTCGCGCCCGGCGCATGATCATGCGAGCGTGCGGCCACCGACCAAAAACCCCGAACCAGCGGTGAACCCGCGGTTCCAACCCCAGGCCACGCTTGCTCATCGGGTCACGGACCGCGCCCCGCAACACAGTGTCCCGCCAAACCCAATCCGGTGGCGGGACACCCCGCCACCCGATCACGACGCGGCTTCGTTAACGCTCCACGCCCCACCCGACAGAACACCCAGCTCGCCTCGGCTCCACTGGTCAGACTCCCACATCTCGGTCGCTTCTTCAGGCGAGATCGGCAGGTCGTCCGGGATCTCCGACGGGACGATATCGGTCACATGGCGACGCCCCGGCAACACAGCAATACAACACGCAGCGACCAACGCCGGAGGGAACGTGACATCGTTGTAGAGGATCTCCTCGTTCTGTGGTTTGCCGAGCGCCTTCAAACGCTTCTTGAACGCGTCCTGCTGGTCACGCGTTGGTAGATGCTCATCGCGTCGCATCAACTCGTCGAGCTTCGTGTTGCCGAGCGCTTGCAGCACGAACGTAAACGACGACTCATCGACCGCTGCCTGAGCTGCGTCACGGGCAGCCTTAGCCTGATCGTGCTTAGCGATCGCCGACGACAACGCCATAGTCTCGTCGTCCTCGTCGATCACGACCCCCTTAGCCCGCTCCACCACGATCCCCACCCGAAGGCGGGCCATGTACTGATCCTCGACCGCTAGCTGCTGATGAGCCAGCCCGAGCGCATCGGTGAGCGCCGGCCGCACACACAATGTGATCACCAGCCGGTTCGGTTCTTTCATGTCGAGGATCTCACGGAACGACGGGGCCGGCGGTGGCCGGTCCTTCTTCGGGGTTGTCCGCCCTGAGCTTGTCTTCTTTGTGGTCATGCCCCAGAGCCTAACGGCCGGTTCCCCGCGCGGGGAACACTCCAAGGCGCGTAACAGCCCGGACCCAATCCAGTGTGTGACCGCAGCACCACTAGAAACAGGTCCGGGCTGTCAACCCGTTCCCCGAGACCACAAAGGGGAACGACTAGGCGGTGACCACCCCAACCACCGGGGTATCGATCGCGTAGTTACCGATGAACGTATGCGGAACGTTCCGGGCCGGGTCCCTGTTCCGGGAGATCACCCTGCATGGGAAGGTCTCGGTTTCCTCACCGACCTCAGCGCCCTCCCACATGAAGATCACCCACCGGTCACCACCAGTCACCGCAGTACCGATAGCCCCGTAGATCACCTCATCGGACGAGTCCTTGTACCACGTGAAGCTCGACGCCGGATAGGTTTCATCACCGGCCACGTTACCGACCGTGGTACCCGCGTAACCCGGTGTCGGCAACACGTCCGGTTCGGTCCGCCACCCTGAAAGGTCGGCCAGCTCCTCACCTTGCTTGGTGCCGACAAGGTCGACACCGGCCGCGATCTCCGCTTCGGTCGGGGCTTCCAGGTCCGCGGGGACCGTTGACACCTGAGCGATGGCCAGAACACCACCGAGCACACCTCTGGTCATGGCTGATCACCCGCCTTCGGCTTGCCTGCCGGGGCTGGCACCGCCGGCTTGACCGCCCCGACCGGATCGTCGACCCACTGCTCGATATCGGACTTGTCCTCTTCGACGTACCCCTTCAGGTGCTCCGGTGGCCCGGCGAACTTGCCGGCCACCGTGGGCACCCAATGCCCGGTCTTGTCGTCCCGTTCACACTGAACGAACCCCTGCATCCTGAACTCGGGCCACGACTCATCATGGATCCGACGAACGCGGCCTCTCGGGTTCGCTGAGTGCCTGATATGCACCGTCTCAGCCATGAAAGGATCGTATTCCCCGCGCGGGGAACCCCGGACGATGCCAAATCAGGCAGTCACACACACCATCAACTCAACGAAACGAACCGCGTTCAACAACCCCGCAACCGGGTCGACCGGCCCCGAACCGGCCTTCTCCCGCTGCATCACCCCGTGACCAGCCACCGTGATCGGATTCACATAATCGAACGGGGCCGCATCCGCCCTATCGCAAACCGCTGCCGTCGCCAACCCCGCTATCGCCTCAACCTGATCAGGCTTCAAACCGCCAGCCGTGAACTGGTAGCGGAGCACCTCCATCGAATCCGGCTGATTCACCCACCCCGTCGAAATGTACTGCTGTGGCGGCACCGGGTTGACCACAAGAAACCCCGAGGCAGGGTCCAACCGGTCACCCGTGTTCGGTTGCAGCGCCGACAACTCCTCAGCGGTCGGTAACCGGACCTCGGCAACCACAATGTTCGCCGGCATCACCGAGCTGAGCATCGTCATCAGCCCACGGGTCACGAGCACATCAGACACACCACTCACAACTTCAACCCTTTAAACGCCTTGAGAACCTCAGACTCATACGCGGCGGCCACAGCCGGCACCGACCTAGCCATGTACGGATACGGGGGCTGGTTATACCTACGGCCCAGAACATCGACCCCGTAGAACCCGAACTCTAAACGAAGACCCTGCGCCGCGTTCGTACCGATCTGGGAGAACACGACACCCTGACCACCGAACCCAACAGCTTCGGTGTCCGCCACAATCGACCGACGGAAATCCCCGGTAACAACCCTAGGCCCAGGCCGGCCGCTGGCGTTACCCCGAACGATCGACTGACCCAACAAGCCACCCCGACGCATCCCTACTTCCATCGCTGAACCGGCAGCCACACCGACCCTGTTCAACAGGCGGATAGCCTGTGGAACACCCGAGATCGTCCCACGGAAAGCCATCGGGTCACTCCGGGAACGGGAACGCTACCCGTCGGCGGACCACCACACGACGAGACAACCCGACCGATCCCCCAACAGCGCGGATCACCTCGAACTCGGCACCCACCAACGTCGGATCCTTCGACTCCAGCCACTCGATGATCTGCCCCGCCCGGAACGGTGGAGCACTCAGCGGGAACCGGACAACCGACTCGTCTGCCTGCAACTCCTCAACACCGGAAGACTCACCCCTGGAAGACGCCCTAGCCGACATCGCAGCCGGGCCAACATACCGCTCAGGCGGATCGGTGAACACAACCTCACCGGTCGCCAAGTCCGTAACACCCGCCTGAGCTACCACCGCGTCGGTCACGCGGCACCGATCGACCATCCGGCCACGCAACGCACGACGGGCCGGGCCGCTCACCCCGACCCCCGAGCTTGCAGGAAGTCAAGCACCCGCTCACCGATCGACGACGCGAACCCGCCCCCCATCACAGCATCATCGATCATCTCCGCTGTTAAACCCTCCGAGAGGTCAGCCGGCCCAGCAGACGACATCGTAACCAGCTCGGTCAACGGGAAATCGACCTCAAGGTCAGCCCGCAACACCAGATGAGCGATCACGCCCTCCGGGGTGAGTTCCCACATGATCCGCTCAACCGCTGAGGTCACATCCGCCGACCCGATCTCACTGTCGATGACTACATGGGGCATCGGATCATCACCGATCTTCAGTCGGATCGGTTGCCGGTCAGTGTCGCCTAGCTGTCTCATGGAGTCAGGATAACTCAGGCGTCGACCAGCCCGATAGCGAACTCGGCTGTGGCGTCCATGTTCGTCGCCGATGTCGCCGCCACCCGCTCCCGAACATCGGTGTACGCGGGGAGAGCCAACCCAACCGGCACATCGTGCACGGGCTGGCCGTCCAGGTTGGTGAGCACGAGCGGCCGGTGGCTCAGCCACACCCCACCCTGAGACCTGGTTTGCAGGACCGTCGAAGCTTCCACCGCGGTGCCGCCAGACGCGATGTTGCTGATCATCGCGGCGCGGCGAGTGACGTAGCCGACCTTGTTACGGGGGATCGTCGCCACCGCCATCTTCGTGACGTTCGCCCCGATCGTCATCACCGCGAACACGTTCCCTTCGGTCGTCGCGTGCCGAGCGGTGATCGTCCCCGCGTTCACACCGCCCGACCCTGCGGTGAGGACCTCCAGGCGGTGAACCCGGAACCATTCCTCAACCGTTGGAACCGGGGTCGTCCCGTCGAGGGTGACCGTCTCTGTGTCCAGGTCGCCCTCATCGTTGAGGCCGTGCACCCGGACGGTGCGGGCGCCTGTACCGGTCGCGTCGTCGGCCGCGTCGCTGGAGAGCAGCTCCACCGGTTCACAGTCGTCTAGGGCGATGACAGGGAACCCGGCGTAGTCGCCGCCCTGCTCGATCACGTCCTCAGCCGCGTCGACGTCGGTGTTGAACCCGTAGGCCCACAGACCATTATCGGTGGCGATCTTCAGTTGCGTCAGCTGATCACTTCGTTGCATAAAACCCATCGGGTGCTCCCTGTCCGAGTTGCAGAATCAGGGAGAACCCTAGCCGTTCCCCGCGCGGGGAAGCGGATGCAAACTCAGCGTCAGGGCCGGCGCCACATCTGATGAGTCCAACGATCGTGATCAGCCCGCCGTTCCGCCAGTCCCTCCCAATCGAAGCACTGAGCATGAAACCACGCGTCGGGCGGGACACGATCAGCGCCCATCAAGAACAAGGGCTTGATCTCAAAACGGCGACCAACGATCGGCTCGCCACAACCGTCGCATACTGTCCCTCGGGCTTTGCGCCACTCGTAGCCGTCACCGGTGCCAGCGTCGGGGGCATCGGAGAACAACGGGTCAACGGTCGACGATCTCACGCCACCGACTGTAACACAGCGCCACACTAGGGGGACCGTCAAACCGCCCTGAACATCATCACCCGACGGGTAGGCACCTCAGCACCGACTGTCCACTGCACCCACAAGTCGTAGGTCTCCCCCTGCACAATCACAAGATCGCCGGCATCACCGATAAGCGGAGTCAACGCGTCGATCCGGCCGTTGGCCGCGATCCACGCACCGTCCCACGAGCCCGCCACCATCGCACCCGGATCGAGCCGTTCCCCCTGAGTCAACCCGAACGTCGGCAGATCCCCGGTCGGGTCGCCTGATGTCGTGAGAGGCACCAGGAGCCGTTCTAAGGTCGCCGATTCGATTTCTCTCATCCTGGGTCTCCGACTCGTGTCATGGCGTCACAATGGCAGTGTGCCGCTCTGCGACCGTCCCGACATGATGCCTCAACTCGGCCGGACCCGCCCGGTTACCGACCGCAGCGGACACCACATCACCGACGGGTGAGATCACGAGCGCTGACGAGACCTCGCTAGCGATCCCGATCGCGACGACAGCCGGACCGGTCGACGGTGTGACGGCCGGGACAGAAGCGGTCTCGGCTACGACATCGAGGGCGACGATCACCGGCCCCGCTGACGGTGTGACAGCTAACAGCGTGTCGGTCTCAACCGCTTGATCGACAGCGACCGCGCCGGATGTGCCGGCCGTGGCTGCAAGGGCAGAGTCCGTTTCTGTGACCAGCCCCACTTCGACCGTGACCCCGCCAGCGGCGGCGACGGTGGGGAGCGCCGAGTCCGACTCTGTCACCAGGTCAACCCCGACCGTGACAGCTCCACCCACCGCGGCCAGCCCCAAGGCCGCGTCGGTCTCGACCGCCTGATCGAGGATCAGCGCCGCCGCACCCGCCACAGCTGACACACCGAGCACCGAATCGGTCTCGGTGGCCAAATCGATCACGACGGAAACGGGGCCCGGTGACGCGGTTACCGGGAGCGCGGTGTCGGTCTCTGAGGTCAAAGCAACCTCAGAGACTGCCCCGCCCGCCAAAGGCGTGACAGCTAGCACCGTGTCGGTTTCGGAGACCTGGGCGACGTTGACGGTCTGACCGGAATCAGCCTCTTCCAATTCCACACCAACGGCGTGGAATTGGAATGAATTGGTGCTCGACGGGGTGTAGGCGATCGTCGTCGATGTGTTGGTTGTCGACTCAAGCAGCTGGGTAGCCTGACCCCGAGCCGTGGACACACCGCCGGTGACCTTGGCGAAGTTGGCCGGCGCGGCCGGCATCGTGCAGTTGGCGGTGTCGTGGCTGAGCATCCACCATGCCAGCTGGTGATCTGCCGGGGAGGCACCGAACACGATCGATGGCGACGACCCAGCCCCGCCGGCATCGTCGGACTGGACGACCGTGATTTCGCCGTCGGCGCTCAATTCGACCAGCTGCATCCCGTAATAGAAGCTCTGGCTGCCAGCGTTGTTGGCGTCGATCGTGATAGCGAAGCTCGACGTAGACAACAGGACCGGCGAAATCCACAGCTTGCATTGCCCGCTAACGTCGTCATCGGGAGCGAGGTTATTGAAGATAGTGGTGGCGTCGACCTCGGTCCACGACAGCGACCCACCCGACACCACGAACGCGGCGCCGAGACCGGAGCCGTGGAAGTCACGGAGCGCGGCACCGAAGACCAAAATCCGGTTGCCTGCGGTCCACGAGTGCGATGACGACGCCAGTGTCTGCGACGACGAAAACCCGGTGTTCTGGACCTGGCGTACTGTCGCGGTGATCGCCACCGATCACCCCCCTGCCGGTCAGGCGGCCCGGTAGTAGCCGGCAGCGTTCAACTGGGCAGTGATGTCGCCCCCGTTGGTCGTGATCGAGAAATCGTAGTGACCGACCGGGACAATGTTGGCGTCCGTGCCACCGGTCGAGTCAGAGTCGTAGCAGATCAGCAGCTTGTCGAGCGCGTTGTTGCTGGCGCCACCCGCCGCCGACCAGGTTTGGTCCGCGAAATCGGCCTCCCGGCGGTCGTTCGTGTCGTCGATCGTTGAGGCTGTTACGTCGGTGTCGTCGAGCACGATCCTCGCGTAGTTCGTGAACGTCGCCTCGGTGTTAGCGCCAGCTAGAACCGCTGCCAGTGTGTCGTAGTCGCGTAGTGTGGCGTCGGCCTCGGACGAAGCGACCAGGAGGACGAGCACGAGGACCGCGTTCGTCGGGTCGGAGTTCTCAACCCGCTCGTGGAACTCGATGGCCCGGCCCTTGGCTACGTTGAACGGTTCGCTGGCCATCAGGCACCGAACCCGACAGGGTCAGAGTCCAACGGGCCCTGAAGGTCATCGAGGAACGCCCGACGGTACTCCATGGTTCGGTCTTCCTTGGGTGAGCTGCCCAACAGGTTGATCTTCGGTCGACCGTCGACACCTCGGGGCAGGTTGGCTGGTGATGGTTGGCTCACCTTGACTGCTCGACCAACCCAGCCGGTCCGGCGGTCACGGTAGACCGCCCCGTCGGTCACGATCTCGAGCTGGGCGAGCGCCGAAACGTATTCCTCGGTCGTCATCATGCCCACCATGTTGCCACCCGCACCAGCAGCCAGGGCCGATGCCGTGCCGGTTCCCCGCGCGGGGAACGGTTGACTCCCAGAGCAACAACACTCATACTGTCCACATGGAGACAGCACGACGGGTAAGGCGGATCATCGTCCGGGCTCTGACCTGGATACGCCGGCAGCGACCGAACCGGCGCAGAACCAGGGCACCTAACCTAGGGGCCATGGCTTTCCGTGTCCGCACACCCATCGGCGACGTCGCCCGAACCCCAACAGGATGGACCGACGACTCAGACCCGTTCCTCATCGAACTCATCGAACGGGGCAGACCGGTCGCCCTGCCCCTCGTGCACCCAACCCCCATCATCCAACCAGACCCCGACAACGAAATCTGGATGTGGCTCCACACGCTCAACCAGCTCAACCTTGCCGGCTACTCAGCGACCACGACCACCCAACCCGAGACCCTGCCCGACATCCGGTCACCGCGCGACGTCACAGCGTGAGCAGCAAACCCAGGAACCACGAGCGCATGTCATCGTCAAGCCACGTGTCCCGCAGCCAGTCCTCCCACGCCGGCCGGTCCGGGAGGAACGTCTCCGCCGCCATCGTCCACAACTCGTAAAACGAGGTGTCACCCGCGCCGTAAGGTTTCCCCATGTACGGGTTCGCCCAACGGTCCTCACGAGTCGTCTCCCACGCTTCGTAGTTCTTGCCGGTCACGTCACGCAACCGGCGGACCGGGTCATTGCCTGCGCGCCGCCAGTAGAACTCCCACTCGGCGAGCTTCATCTCAGGCACGACCGCTTCCATGTGGTGACCGAACTCGTGCACGATCGTCGGTATCGCCTGGTCCGGTGTCAGGTTCATTTGAGCCGGCTGTGGAGGTTGCTTGGCCCGCATGAACGCCCGCGGGTCCGTGTGGATCACCTCGAACCGGTCGTCACCCTGAGACCGGGCCACCCACCGCGACGGATACAGGTCAACCGCTTCTTGGATCCTGGCCCGCAACTCTGGCGAAGACACCGAACCGTCAATGATGTCACGGGTCGCTACACCACCCCGCGGGATCCCAACCTCGG
>Ga0302046_10001493_pt1 | contig 21961 bp, 17 predicted proteins | sample RVTome_11_FD_200261 | JGI IMG/M metagenome (GOLD analysis project Ga0302046, IMG submission 200261) | Soil microbial communities from uranium-contaminated site in the Upper Colorado River Basin, Wyoming, United States - RVT147D111 (version 2) ...
GAAGTTCAGAAGCACATACGCCGCGACTGGGCGTTCCTGGCAAGGCGCACCGACGACGCAACCTTGGCAGGTTTCGGAGGAGGTGCAACGCAGTCCAGGAGCGTCCAGGCGTGGTGGATGTGCTTCTGAACTTCTGATCCAGGACACTAGCTACTAGCGCACCACGCGCACGTCTTCCCAGAGGCCGGCGCCCGACCTGCGCACGCCCACGCCCCAGCGGCCCGTCGGGGCCTGCTGGCCCGTTCGCACGCGCAGGATCTCCTCGCCGGCGAGCGAGAGCGACAGCATCTCCTCGTCCACGTCGAGACGGAACTCCGTCGCCTCCCCGGCGCGGACCTCGGCGCACTCCGCCGCGAGGATCTCGCGCGAGCTCCCGTCGCCGGGGAGCGAGAGCACGCCCGCCGCGCCGGGTTGCAGGTACACCAGGACGTGGCCGGCTCCCCGCGAGTCGAGCAGGAGGTCCATTCGCGTCTCCTCCGACAGCGGCGTCGCGCGTCCTGCGAGGGCGTAGGTCGATTCCGCCACGGGACCCACGCGCCAGGCCTCCGCGTCGAAGTCGGGGAAGGCGCACTGCAACCAGCGGCCGCCGCTCGTGTCGAGCGAGCGATAGACCTGATCCCAGCGCGGCTCGAGCCCGGCAATGCGCTCGCGCAGCTCACGTCCCAGGCGCTCGACCCCGAATCGCTCGCGCACGAGCTCCGCGACCCTCGGGCGCATGTCCGCGCCGCCGATCTCGCTGACCAAGCAGGTCATCAACGCGCGGAAGCCCTCTTCGTCCGCGCGGACGACTTGGAAGAACTCGTGCCAGAGGGCATAGCGGTCGTTGAACCCGATCGCGTCGAGGGAGTCGGTCAGGATGGCCTCGACGGACGGGAGCCGACCCTCTGCGAGCAGACGCTTCACGATCAGCATATTCGACGAGAAACGCGGGTGCTCGCCCGGGTCGGTGAGCAGCCCGAGCTCGCGGGCGACGCGCAGCTCGACGTCCATGGCCAGGCCCTCGCCCAGCCAGGTCGGATGCCAGCGATAGGTCGGTACGGCGTCGTAAACGGCGAGGTGCGCGGCCTCGTGCGCGAGCACCTCGCGCGTCTGGCTCGACAGGACGACCAGCTCGCGCGCGGCCCCGGGCAGCGGCGGGGCGAGCGCGACGTGCGCCGTGCGCGAGTTCCAGTGCGAGAAGGACTCGTTGTCGCGGAAGTGACCCTTCGTTAGCCACGACTCCACGTCCGCGTAGCTGTCCTTGGTCGGGTAGAGGTGGACTCCCAGCGGCCACTCGGGTTCCCTCTGCGCGTCTCGCCCCAGGAGGCCCAACGTCTCCGGCCAGGCGCGCTCGCAGACGGCGAGCATCTCCTCGGCGGCGGCTTCGTCCTCGTAGTGGACGTGGACCTCGTAGTGGCGGCCATGCCGGACGATCTTGCCCTCGCGCAGCGGCGACGGACCGCCCTGCGGCGCGAGCGGACCGACGAGGGACGAGAGGACGACCAGGTGGGAGAGCATGCTGCGCGGATCGGATTCTATCCCTCGTCGCGATGAGGGAAACGCGGCGCGCGCGCCGATTACGGGCCCTTTGCCGCTCGCAACGCACGGACGTAGATCGGTCGCTTGCCGGGAGGGTGCGGATGCGCGCGGAAGCCGCAGCGCTCGAACATGCGCGGTAGTCCCGTCCAGGCGAAAGTCGCGGGCAGACGTCCCCCGAATCCGCTCGACGGGACGACGGGGTAGCCTTCGATGCGTCTCGCACCGCGCTCGCGCGCGAGGTCGACCGCGGCGCGCAGCAGCCTGGTCGCCACTCCCTTCCCGCGCCACTCCCGCCGGAGGTAGAAGCAGGTCACCGACCAGGTCGACGCGTCCGCGTCGGTGCGCAGGGAGCGCTTCGTTTCGAGCGAGCGGAAGACGGCACGCGGGCCGACGCTGCACCACCCGACCGCCGCGGTGCCCGAGAAGGCCAGGGTCCCGGTCGCTCGGCCCGACTCGACCAAGCCGCGGAGCTCGTTCCGGTTCGACGCGCCGCGGTGTGCTTCCCACTCGCGCCCCGGACGGCGCCAGGCCATGCACCAGCATCCGCCGCAGGCCCCGCGCTCGCCGAACAGCTCCTCGAGTGCGGACCAGTCGCCCTTCGTCAGCGGCCGGACGGAGTGGCGGACCATCGTCAGGCTCCTTCTTCCGTTTCCCACACGGGCGTGGCGGCGGCCAGGGCCCAGAACTCGAAGGCGCGCGCCACGGCGGTGTGGAGCAGCGTGCCCTCGGGATACTCGCCGCCCACGTCGCGCGAGCCCGCCTCGATCCCCGTGAAGAGCTCGAGCGCCTGGTGGATGGTCTCGACCGCGTGGACGTGGAAGCGCTCGTCCCAGCAGGCCGCGACCACGTCGTGCCGCAGCATCAGGTCGCCGACGTTCGCCTGCGGGACGATGACGCCCTGCTCGCCCGTGAGCCCGAGGTCCACACAGGCGTCGTAGAAGCCCTCGATCTTCTCGGTCGCGGCACCGATCGGGAGGATGCGGCCGTGCTGGTCGATGGCTCCCGTCATGGCGAGGTCCTGACGCAGCGGGATGCCCGTGAGCGCGGAGAGCAGGCAGCAGATCTCGGCTCCCGAGGCGGAGTCCCCGTCGATCCCGCCGTAGCTCTGCTCGAAGGCGATCGAGGCGGAGAAGGCCAGCGGGTGCTGCGTCTGCAAGAGGTGTCGCAGCAGCCCGCCGAGGATGTGGAAGCCCTTGGTGTGGATCGAGCCGGAGAGCTGCGACTCGTGCTCGATGTTGATCGTCCCGGCGTTCCCCGCGCCGAACGTGGCCGTGATGCGCGCCGGGAATCCGTACACCAGCGGCCCCGCGTGGATGACCGCGAGGCCGTTGACCTGCCCCACCGCCACGCCTTCGGCCTGGACGTGGATCGTCCCGTCGGCGACGCGCTCGCGGAACTTGCGCGCGGGCAGGTCACCGCGGCGTCTCCCGCGCCGGATGGCCTCGAGCACGTCGCTCGCGTCGACCACCGTGCGCGTGCTCTTGCTCGTGAGGAAAGCGGCCTCGCGCGCGATGTCCGCCAGGCGTCCGAAGCGCGTCGTCAGACGGTCGTTGCGACCGGCGATGCGCGCACCCTGCTCGGCCAGCGCCGCGATCGCGCTGCGGTGGAAGGCCGGGAGCCGTTCGTCCTCCACGATGCGCGCGATGAGGCCGGCGTAGGCGTTCACGCCCTCGAGGTCGCGTGGGATGGACGAGTCGAAGTCCGCCAGGACCTTGAAGAGGTGCGGGAAGTCGGGGTCCTGCTCGTCGAGCAGGTAGTACAGCCCCGGGTCGCCGATCAGCACGATCTTCACCTTCAGCGGGATCGGCTCGGGCTTGAGCGTGCGCGTGCTCCACGGTCCGCCGAACTCGGAGGGCACGATCTCGAGCTGCCCGGTGCGCAGCGTGCGCAGGAGCACCTTCCAGGCGCCCGGCTCGCGCAGCACCTCGCGCGCCTCGAGGATCAGGTAGCCGCCGTCCGCACGCAGCAGCGAGCCGGCCGTGATCATCAGGTGGTCGGAGACCACCGCCCCGTCGGCCATGACGCGGCGATCGACCGTCCCCAGCAGGTTCGCCAGCGTCGGCGTCGTCTCGACGATCACGGGACATCCCTCGTCCTCGCGGTGCGCGAGGATCGGGTTCACGCGGAAGCGGCGCAGCTCGTCCGGGTTCCTCGTGAGCTCCTCGGCGCCCGTGCGGACGACCTCGTCGACCAGGTCCGCGAGGAACCGGTCGACGGACGGACCGGGGAAGGCTTTCGACAGCGCGTCGACCTCCGTCCGGACGATCTCCCGGATCGAGCTCCGGTAGAGCTCGCGCACTTGCTCCCCGTGCCGCTTTCCGAGCGAGCGCAGGCGGACCGCCATCTGCTCGAGCCGCTCGCTCCACGCGCCGACCTTCCGCTCGAGCGCCTCGATCCCCTCGGCCGTGAGCTGGCCGTCGGCCTGGAGCTGCTGCAGTCGCTCGGGCGGCGCGGGCTGGCCGTCGATCAGCGGCAGGATGGCCGGCAGCACGCCGTCGCCGACCTTGACCGACACCAGCACGAGCCCGTCCCGGCCAAGGTCCGCCGAGAACGGCGCGGTGAGCGCCTGCGCCTCCTTCTCGAAGCGCTCGTCGAGGTAGCGGCGGCGGACGCGCAGCTCCTCCGAGCCGAGCGCCGGCTCGAGCTCCTTGTGGAGGAACCGGATCAGTTGCTCGATCGCATCCTTGAACCGCAGGCCCTGGCCGCGCCCGAGCACGAGGAGCCGCGGCTCCGAAGGACGCTGGAAGTCGGCCGCGAAGCAGTAGTCGCTGGCCAGCGCGCAGGCCGGCTGCGTCTCCTCCAGGACGCGGCGCACGAGGCTCGAGCGACCGGTGCCGGTCAGGCCGCGCACGTAGACGTTCTGACCGGGCGCGAAGGTCTCCAGCCCGAAGCGCAACGCCTCGAGCGCGTCGTCCTGACCGATGATGCCGCGCAGCGGCGCGACCTCGGCCGTCGTCTCGAAGGCGAGCTCGCCGGGATCGCAGATCCAACGCAGCTTCTCCGCCGGGACGCGGCGGGCGTCGCTCCTGAGGCTCGTGGCGGAAGGCGTCTCGTTCGACACTCCCGCATTCTAGGGACCGGCGTTTCCACTCGAACCCTCGGCCGTGCAATCTGATCCCGTGGCGCGCGCCGAGGAACGAACCGTTCGCTGGTGGATCGCCGCGCTCGTGCTCGCGCTGACGGCGGCCGGTCTCGTCGCGGTCTGGTCGGGCGAGGACCAGCGCCAGGAGCAGGTCCTGCGGACGATGGGGCTCGTCCTGCTCACGGTCCTCCTGCTGCTCCTGTGGGTCGTGCTCCTCTCGGGGCTGCGCTGGCGGACGCGCGGAGCGATCGTGCTCGCCTTCGGGCTCCTCCTCGCGTTAGGCGCCGCGCTCTTCGAGCTGCGCGGGTTCAGCGGCGACCTGGTGCCGCGCATCGGCTGGCGCTTCGGCGCGCGCGCGGTGGGCCCGCCGGAGGTCGAGGAGCGGCGCGACGAGTGGCCGCGCGAGCAGACCTGGCGCGACTTCCCGCGCTTCCTCGGCCCGCGCGGCGACGGGCACCTGCCCGACGTCGCGCTGGCCGCGGACTGGGACGCAACTCCCCCGGTCGAGATGTGGCGACGGACGATCGGCGAGGGGTGCTCGGGCTTCGCCGTGGTGGGAGACCTCGCGGTCACCCAGGAGCAGCGCGGCGAGGAGGAATACGTGGTCGCCTACGACCTCCTCACGGGCGCCGTGCGCTGGGCCCACGGACGGACGGCGCGCCACGAGACCGCGCCGGGCGGCGTCGGCCCGCGCGCGACGCCGACGATCGACGGTGGTCGGGTGTTCGCCTTCGGCGCGACCGGCATCCTCGACTGCCTCGTGCTCGAGACGGGCGCTCGGCTGTGGACGCACGACGCCGTGCTCGAGAACGGAGGGCGCGTGAACGACTGGGGCATGTCCGGCTCGCCGCTGGTGGTGGAGGAGCGCGTGATCGTCTCCGCCGGAGGTCCGCGCGGCGGGTCCCTGGTCGCCTACGGGGTCGCGGACGGCGCGCTCGCCTGGAGCGCGGGCGACGCGCCCGCCGGCTACTCCTCGCCCCGACTCGTTCGCCTTCGAGGCGTCGAGCAGGTCCTGATCGTTAACCAGGGGCTCCTGGTCGCGCACGACCCGCGCTCGGGCGCGATCCTGTGGGAGACTCCCTGGGGCGGCGCGAGCATGAACGTGGCGGACGCCGTCGTGCTCGGAGACCAGGGCGTCCTCGTTTCGAGCGGCTACGGCGAGGGCGCCGCCCGTTTCGACGTCCGTCGCGACGAGGACGGTACCTGGCGTGCGAACGAGGTCTGGAGGTCGCGCGCCCTCAAGGCGAAGTTCTCGAACTTCCTCGTCCTGGACGGGCTCCTGTTCGGGTTCGACGACGGGATCCTGACCTGCGTGGACGCGGCGACGGGTGAGCGGCGCTGGAAGGACGGACGCTTCGGTCACGGGCAACTCCTGCGCGTCGGGGAGCACCTGCTCGTGCTCGGCGAGTTCGGCGAGGTCCTGCTCCTCGCCCCCGATCCGGAGGAGCTACGCGTCCTCGCTCGCAAAAAGCTCCTCGACGACAAGACCTGGAACAGCCCGACGCTCGCGGCGCCCTACCTGCTCCTCCGGAACGACCGCGAAGCGGCCTGCTATCGGCTCGCGGCGCCGCTCGTTGCGGGTGAGGCGGCACGCTAGGCTAGGGCACGCGCCGGCCCGCCGGTCCTCGTTCGAGGACCCGCGCGGGCTATCCACGAAAAGGATTCCAGGGACCTTCCCCTCCGGTCGATGTCCGGGACAGAGACCTCTCCACCTCTCTACGGGTCCCCCATGCCCCAACCCATCGCCCTGCTCCTGGCGCTCCTCCCCGCCGCCTCGGCCCTTCCCCAGGACGACCTCGAGCGGCTCGCCGATCTCAGCATCGAGGACCTCCTCGGCATCGAGGTGACCTCGGTGTCGCGCGTCGCGCGCAGCCTGGCCGACTCGCCGGCGGCGATCCACGTCATCACCCAGGAGGACATCCGAAGATCCGGGCACACGACCGTGGCCGAACTCCTGCGGACGGTCCCCGGGATGTTCGTTGCGCGGATCAACTCGAGCGCCTGGGCCGTCGGGCCGCGTGGGTCGGCCAGTCGCTTCGCCAACTCGCTGCTCGTGATGATCGACGGGCGTACGGTCTACTCGAACCTGTTCTCCGGCGTCTTCTGGGACACCTTGGACGTCCCGCTCGTGGACGTAGAGCGCATCGAGGTCATCCGCGGGCCGGGGGGCTCGGTCTGGGGAGCCAACGCGGTCGACGGCGTGATCAACGTCATCACCAAGTCGGCGGCCGAGACCCAGGGGCCCTACGCCTCGGTGCTCTTCGGGAACGAGGAGCGCGCGATCGTGGAGACGCGCTACGGCGGGGCACTCGACGACGGTGCCTACCGGGTCTTCGCCAAGTGGTCCGACCGCGACGGCACGGACGATACCGCGGGGAGCACGACGGACGACGCCTGGCACAACGTGCGCGGCGGGTTCCGGATGGACTGGGAGCGCGGAGCGGACTCGTTCACGCTGCAAGGAGACGTCTACACCTCGCGCGTCCGCGAGGGCTTCTCGCTGCTGAACCTCGATCCACCCTTCCCCATCACCGTCGCCGACACGCAGGAGAAGTTGGGCGGCAACCTGCTCGGCCGCTGGAGCCGGGCGATCTCGGAGGATCGGGACTGGTCGCTCCAGGGCTACCTCGACGTCACCGACTACGAGAACCAGGTCTTCCACGACGAGCGCAATACGGTGGACCTGGACTTCCAGGAGCGGCGCAGGCTGTCGAGCTCCCAGGAGATCGTGTGGGGGCTCGGCTTCCGCTGGATCGACGGTCGGTTCGAGGGCACGCCCGCGCTCGCCGTGGATCCCGAGGAGAGCGACGACTCGCTCGTGAGCGCATTCCTGCAGGACGAGCTGCGGCTGAACGACGCCTGGAGCCTCTTGCTCGGCACGAAACTCGAGCACAACACGCTCAGCGGATTCGAGTACGAGCCCTCCGCGCGCCTCCTGTGGTCGCGCGACGACCAGTCCGTTTGGGCCGCGGTTTCCAGGGCGGTGCGCATGCCCTCCATCGTGGAGCACGGAATCTCGCTGCCCACGAACGTGATCCCGGGCGCTCCGCCGACGGTGATCGTCACGACCGGGGACGAGGACTTCGAGTCCGAGGTGCTGCTCGCCTACGAGGTGGGCTACCGGGCGCGTGCGACGGAGCGCCTCGTGCTCGACTTCGCGGCCTACTACTACGACTACGACAACCTGACCTCCTTCCGTCCGGGGACCCCCTTCCTCCAGGGAGGCGTCATCGTGCTGCCGCTCTTCTTCGACAACGAGGAGAGCGGAGAAGCCCACGGCTTCGAGCTCGCCGGACAGTACGAGGCGACCGAGACCTGGGACCTGCACGGCTCCTTCTCGTGGACGGACCAGAGCACACCCAGAGCCGCCACGGCGGAGAGCGTCGCCCCCGACTACCTCGCGAACCTCCGCTCGAGCCACGAGCTCGCGGACGACGTCGACTTCGACCTCTCGCTCTACGCCACGGCCGGGGTCCCCGGAGTCCGCAGCTACGTGCGCGGCGACGCGCGGCTCGCCTGGCGCCCGCGCGAGGGCTACGAGCTCAGCCTCGTCCTCCAGAACGCCTTCGACCGCCAGCACGCCGAGTGGGTCGACGAGTTCCTCTCGAACGCGCGCGAGATCGAGCGCAGCGCCTACGTCCAGCTCTCCTGGAAACCCTGAACCGAATGGGCCGGGGTAATCAGGGGGTCGAGCAGTGACTCGTCCCAGGAGCGGACCGCGAGGCGGAAGAACCAGGGCGCGAGCGGTGGCCGAGCGTCGTCGACCTGGCATTCTCTCGCGCACGTTCCGGCCTCACCGAGCTCTCCATCCATGTCGCTGACGCTCTTCCTGCCGGCCTTTCTCCTCGTGGGGGCAGGCGCTTCCGCAGCACCCGGCGAGATCCGCGAGCCAGTGATCGATCAGGACGAGGTCACGGAGGTGACTCTCAAGGCCGTCCTCATCGGCAAGCTCGTGTCCTACGTCGACTGGCCCAAGGAGCGGTTCGAGGGCAGGAAGGACCCACTCATCGTCGGCGTGTTCGGCAAGGACCCCTTCGGAGAGCTGCTGGACGAGGCCTGCAAGAAGCAGGTCTACAAGGGACGGAAGATCGAGATCCGGCGCTTCCCCAAGGGGCTCGAGTCGGAGGGGTTCGAGGCCTGCCACGTCCTCTTCATCCCGGCGAGGGAGGTCGAGCACCTCCCCGCGGTCGCCAAGCGGCTGGGGGGCAAGAGCGTGATGCTGGTGGGCGACTCCACCGGTTTCGCGATCAAGGGCGGCGCGCTCAACTTCTACCGCAAGGACAAGAACATCGCCTTCGAGATCAATCCCGACGCGGTCAAGCGCGAGAAGCTGAAAATGAGCGCCGACCTCCTCAAGCTCGCCCGCATCGTGCGCGACGAGAAGGAGTAGGGCCCGCGTTCAGGCGCGCGCGAGCCGCCCCCCGAGCAGGGCCAGCCCGAGCCCACCGACCCCGATGGCGAAGGCCAGCGGGAAGGTCTCGTGCACCGACTCCTTGACCGTGTCGTAGGAGCGTCGCTCGGCGAAGGTCTTCGGCCCCGTCCCGGGCCCGTTCGCCTCCTCGAGCACCCACAGCACGCTCGCCAGGATGACCAGGATCCCGAGCCCGATCAGGACGCGACCGACGAGCTTGCGGCGCGCCATCGGTCAGCTCGGCTCGGCGATCTTGCGCGGCGCTGGACGGTCCTCGAGCGGCTCCGGATCGTCCTCGCCGAAGTCGAACAGACCCGCGGCGTCGATCCGGCGCGTCTCCTCCTCGAGGATGCGCGGCTTGCGGACGTCCTTGGTCGAGCGCGCGTCGCGCTCCTCGAACTTGCGCAGCGTCGGCACCAGCCGGTTCTCGACCGACCCGACGAAGGTGTTGTAGTTCCGGCGGGCGCCCTCGAGCGACACCCCCAGCCGTTCAGCGTGCCCGATCACGATCGCCGCGCGCTTGTGCAGCTCGCGGCCGAGGCGGAAGAGCTCCTCCGCGGACTCGGACAGGTTCCGCTCGCGCCAGCCGACGTGGACCGCGCGCAAGAGTCCGATCAAGGTCGAGGGACTGGCGATCACGACGTTGGCGCGCGCCGCCAGCTCGATCAGGTCCGGGCGCCGCTCGAGGGCCGCGTCGACCAGTTGATCCCCCGGCAGGAACATGACGACCAGCTCGGGGGAGTCCTCGAAGTTGTCCCAGTACTCCTTGCTCGCGAGGTCCTTGACGCGCTCGACCACGTTCCGGGCGTAGCGGTCGAGCAGCTCCTCGCGCTGCGCCTCGTCGGGCGCCTCCGCCGCCGCCAGGAAGGCGTCCAGCGGGACCTTCGAGTCGATCGCGATCACGCGCCGGTTCGGGAGCCGCACGACCATGTCCGGCTTCTGCAATCGGTTCTCGTCCGTGCGCAGCGCTTCCTGCAACGTGAAGTCGCAGTAGGAGCGCATGCCGGCCAACTCCACCACGCGCTCGAGCTGGATCTCCCCGTAGCGGCCGCGCACGTTGGGCTTGCTCAGGGCCTGCACCAGCCGGCCCGTCTCCTGCCGCAGCGCGCGGTTGGACTTCGTCATGCGCAGGATCTGCTCGCTGAGCCCGGCCTGGTCCTTCTCGGAGCGGCGGAGCTGGTGTTGCGTCTCCTGCACCGCCTTCTTCAAGGGCTCGAGCACCTTGTCGAACTCGCGCCGCTTCCCGTCGAGCTCCGCCAGCGTGCCGGCCTCCTTGGCCGCGAGCGACTCCTTCGCCAGCTTCAGGAACTCCGAGCTGGAGTTGCGCAGCACCTCGCCCGCGACGGCCTGGAACCCCGTCCGCATCTCCTCCGCGTCCGTCAGCCGCGCGCGCGCGAGGTCGCGCTCGACCACCAGGCGCGCGCGGTCCCGCAGCGTGAGGAAGAGCCCGACGAGCGCGAGCGAGAGGAGGATCAGAAGGGTGATGTGTAGAGGATCCATGTCGTGCCTCTCACCCCCCCCGGGATGAAACCAGCGAAGGGTCCCAAGCTACCAGCGCGGCGGGTTCGCCATCCAGGCCGCCGCCGAGGTTCCGTCCAGCGGGCTGGAGAAGAAGTAGCCCTGTCCGTTTTGGCATCCGAGCTCGCGCAGCATGGCGAGCGCCTGGGCGGTCTCGATCCCCTCGGCGACCACCTCCATGCCCAGCGAGCGCGCCAGCGCCAGGACGGTGCGGACGATCTCGACCTTGCCCTCCTCGAACTCCATCCCCATCACGAACGACCGATCGATCTTGAGCGCGTCGAGCGGGAAGCTCTGCAGGTTCGCGAGCGAGGAGTAGCCCGTGCCGAAGTCGTCGATCGAGAGCTTGATCCCGAGCCCGCGCAGGGCCTTGAGCGTCGCCGCGTTCTCGCGCGAGCGCTCCATCACGCTGCTCTCGGTCATCTCGAGGTCGAGCCGCGCGGGATCCAGCCCGGCGCGCGCGATCGCGTCCGCCACCTCGTCGATCAGCGTCCCCGACTCGAGCTGCCGCGCGGAGAGGTTCACGGCCACGCTGACCTCGCGCCCGAGGGCTCCGGCCGGATAGGTCCGACGCCACGCCTGCATTTGCCGGCAGGCCTCGTCGAGCACCCACTTGCCCATCGGGACGATCAGACCGGTGTCCTCCGCCAACGGGATGAAGTCGTCGGGCCGGACCAGACCGCGCTCGGGGTGCTGCCAGCGCAGCAGCGCCTCGAAGGCCGCCAGCTCGCCGTTCTGCACGTCGATGATCGGCTGGTAGTGGAGCAGGAACTCGCCGCGCCGGATGGCGTGGTGCAGGTCCGCCTCGAGCCGCAGTCGGTCCTTCGCGTTCGCGTTCATGCGTGGGTCGAACAGCTCGAAGGGCGTCGAGCCGTCCTCCTTCGCCCGGTGCATCGCGGTGATCGCGTCGCGCAGCACGTCCTCGGCACGGGCCGCTCCCTCGCCGGCCAGGGCGATCCCCAGGCTGGCGGAGGCGAAGACCTCGACGCCGTGCAAGTGGAGCGGCCGCTTCAGCCCGTCGAGCAGCTCGCGCGCGAGCTCGACTGCCTCCGCCGAGCCCTCGACGCCGTCGAAGAGCAGAGCGAACTTGTCCCCGCCCATGCGCGCCAGCGTGTCCCCGAGGCGCAGGAGCTTCGTCAGCCGCTGCGTCACCTCCACCAGGAGCTCGTCGCCGGCGTCCACCCCGAGGCTGTCGTTGACCGTGTGGAATCGGTCGAGGTCGAGGTAGAGCACGGCCGCCGGGAGTCCCTCGCGCTGGCGTCTGCGGTCCAACGCGCGCGCCAGGCGATCGAGGAACAGGCGCTTGTTCGGGAGACCCGTCAGCGAGTCGTGGAAGGCCTCGACCAGGATCTCGTTCTCGCGCTGCTTGAGCGCGGTGACGTCCGTGATCGAGCCGGCGAGGAGCGCGCGCGTCGCGTGTCGTTGCCCGCGGCACAGGATCCAGCGCCAGCTCCCGTCCCGGTGGAGCATGCGGAACTCCGCCTCGAGCGCCTCGGAGCGCGCCTCCAGATGCGTGTCGATGGCGCGCTTGAGCCCGTCGAGGTCGCGCGGGTGGACGCGCTTGAACCACTCCTCCGCGCGATCGGGGAAGTCGTCCGCCGCGAAGCCGAGGATTCCCTTCCAGCGCGGGGAGAGCCGCAGGCTCTGCGCGGCGACGTCCCAGTCCCACAGACCGTCGCGGGCCCCCGACCAGGTCGTCTCGAGGCGGTCCCAGAGGTCGCGCTCGAGGCCGGAGGACGCCACGGGCGCCCGCTTCTCCAGGGGATCCATGCGCTCTTCGCCCGACGAGGGCCGCGCTCTCTGGTACGAAAGCGGTTCCCTCGAAACAAGGGCGCGGCCCGAGCGACCGGGCTCAGTGCGCAGCGGGCGACTCCACCGCATGAGCGGAGTACTTGTCGAAGGTCAACGCGCGCTCGAGCACGGCCACGTCGAGCTCCGCGGGCACCACGGCCTCCACGCGCTCGAGCACGGGATCGATGGCGACCTCCTGGACCTCCACGACCTCGTGCAGGGCCAGCCAGAGCTTGCCGGTGCACCCCCCGCAGCAGATCCCGTCGACCTCGAGCGTGCGCACCACGGAGCCGGCCGGGACCCCGCCGGAGAGAGCGTAGGGAACGCTCTCGGGCGGCTCGGGCGTCGCCTCGACGCGAAAGGTGGGGCCGTCGGTGGCCAGCGCGATCCAGCCGAGGATCACCCCGGCGAGGGCGACGAGGACGGGGCCGATCGATTTCATGGGCGACCATCCTCCGCTTCTCCGCCGGCGTTGCATAGCTCCCGGAGTCGTTCCGCGCGCCCTTTTCGCAGGAGCGGGACGGCGGCACGCGAAGCGGCGAACCTACAATGCCGCGCGATGACCGGCGCCGAGCCCTTCCTGCCCGCGATCCGTCGCAGCTTCGACGAGGCCCGGGCGACGCTCGCCGCCTTCCTCGACGCTCCTGACGGCTTGGCGTCCGTGGCGCGCTTCGCCCAGGAGGCCGCGGCGACGCTCGAGCGCGGCGGGAAGCTCCTCGCCTGCGGCAACGGCGGCAGCATGTGCGACGCGATGCACTTCGCGGAGGAATGGACGGGGCGCTTCCGCGGCGACCGAGCTGCGCTCCCCGCCCTGGCCTTCTCCGACCCGAGCCAGCTCACCTGCATCGCCAACGACTTCGGCTACGACCAGGTCTTCGCGCGCAGCCTCGAGGCGCTGGGTCGCGAGGGCGACCTCCTGGTCGCGCTCTCGACCAGCGGCAACTCCCCCAACGTGCTGCTCGCCGTCGCGGCCGCCCGCCGGCGCGGCATCAAGAGCATCGGGCTCCTCGGCAAGGGCGGCGGCAAGCTGCGCGACCTGGTCGACGTCCCGATCGTCGTCCCCCACGCCGAGACCTCCGACCGCATCCAGGAGGTCCACATCAAGGTGCTCCACATCGTGATCGAGGCGGTGGAGCGACGGCTGTTCCCGGGGAACTACGGGTGTACGGAACCAGGTTCATCCCCCAACAGCAACGCGAGTCGCGGGCGAGGAACGTGACGGCGCGGGGCGGTGTTGTTGGGGGCTGAACCTGGTTCCGTACACCCGCTCGCGCAGGTACTCGATCGTCGCGTCGCGCAGGAGACCGCCGGACCGGCTCGATTCGACCCAGCCGAGCTGCTCGGCGGCGCCCTCGCTCACGACGTCGCTCGTGGTCGCGATCCGGTAGAGGCGCGCAGCGTCCGGCACCTGGCCGCCGGCGCGGAGCTCCTCGACCCGCCCGCGTGCGAGCCTCGAGCCCCTGACCTCGACCACCGTGATCCGGTCCTGCCAGCTCTCGAGCGTGTACACGTCGCCGGCCCGGATCGGGCCCTTGCGCAGCCGGCCGACCACGGCGCCGGCGGGGTAGCGGGCGAGCTCGGCCTCCTCCGCGTGGCACATGGCCCGCTCGAAGAGGTGCTTCACCCCCGCACCCTCGAGGACCGTGGGGTTCTCCCCCAGCAGCTCGCCCACGCTGAGCGGCGAGTCGCCGTCCATCGCCACGTTCACGAAGGCGTGCACGTGGGGCGCGCCGCGGAAGTGGAAGACGGCCGCGGGGCCCTCCAGCCGGAAGATCTGGTACTCACCGCTCCCGCCGACCTCGCCGTCGGCGTAGTAGCTGAGGAAGAGCGCGTCGAGCCCGCCGTTCGCCTCGAGGCACTCGCGGGCGTAGGCGACGTCTGCGGGCGGGTAGGTCGAGAGGATCCCGTCCACGAGCTCGCGCGCGATCGACTTCCCTGCGTCCGAGAGGTCCGCGACCGGAATCCCGGGGAACGTCCCGGACCTCCCTTGCAGCTCGATCTGCGTCTGGATCGGCGCGGTCGGGAGCAGGGCTTCCCGCTGCTGCGCCGGGTCGAGGCTGCGGTACAGGCGCCGGCCGATCTCGTGCTGGAAGCGATACAGGTTGCCCGGCAACCCGGGCCGCTCGTTGCCGCGCTGGTCGCCGTACACCTGCGGCCCGCCGAAGGCGACGCCCTCGCGACTCCTGCCACCGAGGCGCAGGTTCAGGTGCGGGCCGGTCAGGAGCATCTGACAGGGAGGCGCGAACGGATCGCCGCAGACGAGCACGTTCAACCGGTGGACGCCGCCGAGCTGGACGAAGAACTCGTGCGGCACGCGCTCACGGCCCTGCTCGGAGAGCCCGGCGTGCAGGAGGTCCGTCAGGATCCCGCGCTGCTCCCACGTGAAGCTCCCGCCGTCGATCGCGAGCCCGCCGCCCCACACACCGCGGTTGTGGTACTGGCGCAACGGGTGGTCGTACTCGACGCACACCTGCGCGCGCGTCTCCTCGTCGAGCGACGTCACGAAGCGACGCGTGAGCTCGTCCACCGAGGCGAGCGTGCGGCTCCGTCGCGGTGGGAACCAGCGCCGGCGCCCGTAGGCACCGGCCGCGAGCAGGGCGCCAGCGGTCGAGCCGAGCCAGAGCAGGTTTCGCCGGTTCATGGCCGTGAGAGCCCGTGGAGAGTAAGCGCCTCGCCGGACCTCCGCCAGGTCTGCGCCTCGCGCGGGCCCTCGTCCCGCTGGCGGGCACGCCGCGCTTCGAGCCGCGTCCAGTCGTTGCCTTCCTGGCCCCGGGGCCTGACGCTCGAGGAGGCGTCAGGCGTGTCCGTTGTAGAACGCCATGCACTTGCCGCAGAACAACGAGAGCTGCCGGCGGAAGAACGACTCGCGCAGGCGCTTCATCGCGTCGCCGTTCCAGATCTCGCCGAAGCTCTGCTCGTTCAGGTTGCCCAGCCCGATGCGATCGCGGCAGCAGGGCTGCACCGTGCCGTCCCACTCGACCAGGGTCGTGACCGCGGTGGAGATGCAGAAGCCGGGATGGAAGAGCTGCACGACGTGGGAACTCGACTGCAGGACGTCGAAGCGGCTGCTCCAGGGGTTCTGGTTGCGCTCGTCGCCGAAGGCTTCGTCGAGGTTGGTCTCCAGGAACACCCCCAGCTCGAGGGCCGTCTCGAGCGCGCGCCGCACGTGCCGGGCGATTTCGGCCGGTGCGCGCCGCCCCTCCACTCCCTGGCGATCGTGGGCCTGCGTCCAGGGGTAGAGCTTCTGGAAGATCACGCGGCGGATGCCGAGCCCGTGGACGAAGCGTACGTAGTCGGACAGGTCCTCGAGGTTGTCGTGCATGACCACCAGCCCGGTCAGGATCTGGGCGCCGTGCTCCGCGCCGATCTCGACCGCTGCGGCGAGGTTGCGGACGACGGTCTCGAAGTCGAGGCCCGGCATGAGCTCGCGGTACACCTCCGGGTGGTGGGAGTGCAGCGAGAAGTGCACGCGCGCCGTGCAGTCGGCGATGGCCCGGTAGTAGTCGCGCGTGAACCGGTAGCCGTTCGTGATGAAGTTGAAGTAGTTGTTGTACCGCCTCGCGAGTGGGGCGAGGTCGTCGATGGGGGCGAGCGTCGGCTCGCCGCCGATGAAGGGCATGATCTCCATCGTGCCCCAGCCGACCTCGTCGAGCAGCCGCTCGACGACACGCGTCGAGAGGGTGCCCGTTCCCTTGCGCTCGATGTCGCAGTGCACGCAGCGCACGTTGCATCTGCGGTTGTGCTCGATCAGGCCAGGTCGATGTCAGTCAGGTTCCGTACACCCGCCTCCGGGGCAGCTAGCCGATTCGAAAGCGTCCGGTCACTCGGTCGAACTCGCGGGGCATCTCCGTTTCGTCGTAGCCGAACGTGTTGTAGACCCGCGCCAGGAGGCGCCAGGCGCAGCGGTCGGGCTCCCGCAGGTCGTCGGCAGAGAGGACCAGGGGAGGATCGACGACGACGTCGCCCGCCGCGATCCGATGGGGGTGGCCCGGGTAGGTCTCCAGGAACCCCATCGAGGAGGGCGAGTAGGGTCGAAGCTCGACTCCCTTCACTCCGAACAGCGCCAGCGCCGCGAGCCATCGGATGGCCGATCGGTCCGCGTACAGGTGGCTCGCCAGGCGCAGGATCGAGACCGTGTACTCCGCCAGGGCGAGCGGGTGGATCCCGTGCCTTTCGTGCTCGAGCGCGGCCAGGCGTGCGTGGAACTCGATCAATCCATCGTTCGAGAGCACCGTGGAGACGTAGCCGCCCTTTCGAACGATCTCGATTCCTTGCTGGCGGTTCCGGACCTCCGTCATGGAGCCCGTGAACGTCCAGCCCGAGGGCCGGTTGCCGGTGGCCGCCGGCGGCAGGAGCTCTTCGCCTCGCGCCCGGTTCCAGGGCTCGTCCAGGTCCCGCGTCGGCTGGAGGCGGATCCAGAGCCCGGGCTCACGTTTGGCCGCTTCCTCCTTCGCCTTCTCGAGCGCTTTCGCGGGTTCGGGGACGTCGCGGGCTTCCCGCGCGAAGGACGAGCGCAGCTCCTCCCTCGTCAGGAAACGCGTCCGGTCGGCGACGCGCAGGTGGAAGAAGCGGCCGTTCTCCCAGAGCGCCGCGTAAGGCCGTCGGGTGGCATCGGGTCGCACTTCGATCACGAGCACGTGCACTCCACCGTGCTCGTAGTCACCCACGGCGACTTCGTCCGCTCGAGGAGAGGGCTCGATCGAGTCGATCAGGTGGTTGCGCAGCTCTCTCCGCTTGCGTTCGTGATCCGGTACGCCTTGGACCTCGATCGCGCTGCCCTGCGATTCCCGGATGCCGATCCAGATCCGACCTCCCCTGGCATTGAGCATGGCGACCACGGACCGAGAGATGCTCCGCTTGCTGTCGGCTGCCTCGGTTTGCTTGAACTCGAGCTCCTCGCTCTCGCGTTCCCCGAGGGGGATCTCGGGCGGTTTCACGGTCGTTCCCCCTGGATCCAGGCGGCGGGATCGATGAGGAAGTCCTGCAAGGGGATCGAGACGATCCCGTCCCGCGCCTCGAGGGCGACCCCTCCATGGACGAGCAGTGCTCGCACGGCGCCGATCCGTGTCGCGGATTCCAGGAGGCCCGCCTGCTTCCTAGGTTTCGGTGCTGAACTCGTCACCTCGATCGCGATCGGCCCTTCCCCGAACTCCAGGACGAAGTCGATCTCTTGCTTCTCTTCCAGACGAAGGTAGGTCGGCGCCCCCAGTCCGAGCCGATGCGCCGTGTCTCGGACATGCTTGAAGACGAGCGTCTCCCAGATGCTGCCCCGATAGTCCGCGTCCTCGAGCGGGCTCGCGACGGGCGCGAAGGCCGTGACGAGACCGTGGTCCACGGCATAGATCTTCCGATTGCCCTTCAGGCGTCGGCCCGCCTTGCCCCTTCCCGACGGCCCATCCGTCACCCTCGCCTCGAGCGGCACGAGCAGACGAGCGTCGATCAGGAGGTCCAGGTACTTGTCCACCGTTCTCCCGTCGGTCTGCAGGTCGTCGCTCACGTGCTTCTTGACCACGGTCGAGCCCGAGAACTGGACCAGGTACACGAACAGCTTCTCGAGCTGGGCGACGACGACCCCTTCCTTCGCGAGGTCCTTCGCGATCGCCCGACTAACGATGTCTTGCCTCAGCCTTCGGCGTACGTCGCTCAGGGAGTCCGAGTGAACGTGCTCGGGAAACCCGCCGCGGTGGAGGAAACTGTCGAGCGCCGTCGGGAACGCGCGCAGGAGCTCCTCGAGCGGAGTCGTCGAGTCCTCGCGAGCGATGGAAGCGAACTCCGCGAAGGAGAGCCCCTCCATCGGAAGCTCGTCCCACCTGCCGAGGCCGGACTCCAGCGTGCCGCGACGGAGGAGGCTGGCGGCCGAGTCGGTGGCGACGATGCGATGGGACGAGCGATCGACCGCCTGTTTCAACCACTTGGCCCAACCTTCGGACTCGCAGATCTCGTCGAGCAGGAGCACCTTCGGAAGGTGCTCGTCGAATCCGGGGGGACGTACGTCCGCGATCTCGCGGGCGGTCGTCGGGTTCGTGACGAGCCGCTCGTCGTCGAAGTCGAAGTAGACGAGGTTCGAAGGATGCACTCCCTCGTCGAGTAGGTCATCGGCCACCTGCCGCAGCAGCTCGCTCTTCCCCACCTGTCGCGGACCGACGACCAAGGTGGCCCTGCGATCCGTCGAGCTGCGAAGGCCCTCCAAGACCCGGCGAACCGCCTCCCGGCGGATCCGGCGGAGTGCCACTCGCGCGCCCGGGTCGGCCCACCAGGGGTTGAATTCTTGGAGCAAGGCCTGCATCGCGATGTCGATTCTCTCGGCCAGAACCTACATCGCAATGTAGTTCTCAGAGGCCCTGATCCTAACCCACGGCGAGAGCGGTGGTTATGCCTCCACAGCCCTGGTTGAGGCACGATGGGCTGCCCGCCGAAGTCGCGCTCATGTGTTCGGCAGAGGCCGGAGGAGGCCTCTCTCGATCAACGTCCGAAAGTGGACGGAGATGCTCGCCGCCAGCGCGCGGTCGCGGACGAGGAGTCCGAGCTCGATGTTTCGATCCATGGCCGCCTCGGTCAGGTTCGCGGAGGTCACGAAGGCCACTTCGTCGTCGACCACGACCGCCTTCGCGTGCAGGACGCCCGCTGGTCTCTCGACCTCCAGGGCACGTGGGTCGTAGTAGACGCTCGGGCGCGAGGAGCCCGGCCAATCCGCGGTCCAGAATCGGTCGGCGAACCTCCGCACGAGTTGGTCCGCGGCGGTCCTGTCGCCGCGCTGGCGCTGGATGTTCAGGAGCAGCGTGACGCGGAGGTCGTCCAGGGCATCCATGCGCTGGGCGAGCACCTGGAAGGCGCGGGGCCCGTCGAAGAAGGCATAGGTGCTGGCCAAGACCGAGCGCTCCGCCGAGCCGAGCAGCTCCTCGAAGACACGCCGCGTGTCGCGGGCGTGCAGGCCCGGCACCTCCGGGCCCGACCAGACGAGGTCCGGTCGTGGCGTGCGGGACGTCTCCTCGTCGACGGTGCGGATCCAGGCCGCGGCTGCCGGCCCAAAGATCCCCAATCGCTCCAGCTCGAGCAGCGCCGCCGCGATTCCCTCCCGACCCTCCGATATCCCCAGGACCGAACCCAGGGACGCGGGGGCGTAGGGCGTCGTCAGTAGCCCGGACTCGAGGGCTGTCGCAAGCCGCTTGCGCAGATGCGCCGGCACGTCGCGAAGGCCTTCAATCACCGGTCGGCTCGAAGAAGGCGGTATCGGAGACGCCGAGCACCGGCACCACGAGGGAGCGATCGAGGTAGTCGTTGCGCATCTCGCACGAGGTCTCGGCGACCAGCGCGCAGCCGTGGCAGGCGGCTCCGTGCAGCCAGCGCATCTCCATGCTCTCTCCCGGCGCGTGCTGAGAGCAGATCGGGTCGTTCGAGCACAGCGCTCCCATCCTCAGGGCTTGGAAGAGGTGCTCTTCGACGTGTCGGGCCTCCTGCACCAATCCGCCGAGCGTCCCTTCGGCGTCCGGGCTCCCGGTATAGAGCAGGATCCCGAAGCGCTGCGCTTGGACGTCCGCGTAGATCCGCTCGCGGATGGAGCTCGCCGGATAGCCGCAGCGCATGGCGAGCGACTGGATGAGGAGATGCGACAGCGTGTGCAGGAGCACGTACGAGCCGCCCGGGAAGGAGCGCTTGGACTTGCGATCCTCCATCCAGCGGGCATGTCCGGCGGCGAGCCCCTCGAGCCGCCGCTGCACCGCCGGCCGCGCGAGCCACGTCTCCACCGCAACGGCGCGGAGCTGGAGGAACACGCCCTCACCGCGGTTCTCCACCGCGGGAAACCACTGGGGCTCGAGCGCGATCTGCGCGCGCTCCACGTCGGTCTCGTACTCCCCGTCGATGTCCGGCGTGACGGCCTCGAAGCGCGTGAACCCGATCAACGCCAGGATCTCTCGCAACCGATGGAGCTGGATGACCGCTTCGATCCCGTCGCAGCGCGGCGAGTGGCGCCAGGCGCGGTCCGGCAAGCGGCGCGCGTGGAAGTTCGGATCCACGGGCACGTCGTCGCCGAACCCCTCGGGTGCAGCGAGCAGCGCCTCGAGCTCGACCACCTTGACGGGCCGCTCTCCCTCTCCGCCGCTCTTGATCGCGGCGATCGCCGCGAGGACTTCCTCGTCCGTCGAGGTCGCGAGCCCCTCCGTGACCTTCGGCTTCTTCCTGAGGAAGGCGAGTTCCGCGGCGCTCTCCACGATCTGGAGATCGTCCCAGAGCTCCCTCACGGCGGCTGACACGGCCGTTCCCCGGTCCGGGAGTGACAACACGCTCACCACCTGCGGGAAGTAGGCATTGGAGGCCGTGCGGATCAAGAGGCGGCTCGGCAGCTTGCAGTCCTCGTTCGCGTTCCGGCCCAGCCACGGCCGTTCGCCGCGGCACGTGCCGAGCGCGTTCAGGTCGATCGCCGACGCCTCGTAGAGTCCGCGCGATTGCTTGCACTCGCAACGCACGACGAGGTCGGCCAGGTCGCCGCTGGTCCCGCGCTCGTCGAGCCACAGTTGCCGCCGGCACCCCTCCTCGGCGCCGTGGTGCGCGAAGCGGCGCCAGTCGATGTCGTCGACGTGTCCCTTCGGACAGGCGCGGACGAAGCGAGTGGCCACCACCTGCCGTCCCTCGAGACGGCCCCTGTCGTCGAGCGCCTTGCGGTGGACCAACCGGCGAGAGCGCTCGCGACCTTCGCTGCCGCCGGATTCCTGGACGACGAACCACTCCGGAAAACGCCATGCGCCGATACCCCGGACCTTCTCGCGGGGATCGTTCGAGTCGGGAGGCGGTGCGAACAACCTGGGCGCTGCGATCCCCGTCATGACCTGGAGCTTGCGCGCGAGGCGCGGCTCGACGATCTCCTCGAGGTCGCTCGTCCTCGGCCAGGTGTCGAGGCCGCCGACGATGGCCGAATGCCGTGGCAGGTCGATCAGCGCGCCCGGGCCATAGGTCGTGATGACCTGGCCGCGGCGGAGCTGCCCGTGCGCCTTGCGACTCACGCGCGATCCTCCACTTGCATGCCGCTCAGATCCTTCAGGAACAGGTTCACCTCGGGCTCCACGTCGCGCAGCGAGCGGTTGGCGCGAAACTTCCGGTGATGCTCGGACTCGAATACCTTGTCGAGCATCTCGCGCAAGAGCGGCTTGGGCTCCTTCAACTCGTACTTCTGGTACTGCATGTCGACTCCGGCAGCGCGGTAGTCCTCCAGGATCTTGCGCCAGGAGTCGAGCAGGTCCACGACTCGATTCTGGACGCTGCGCAGCCGTTCCGCGCGCTCCGCCTCGTCCGCGAAGGGTTGCTGGCGAACGCGCTCGAGGAAGACGTCGAGGAGTCGCCGCTCCAGCTCCGCCCGCACGTCGGCGATCTCCTCGACCCCCTGCGGCGGAGTCAGTCGAGGCTCCGCGTGACGCGCCAGGCTCACCAGCGCTCCGGCGAAGCCCCGGTCCAGCGCGCGCGCCGAGAAGGGCGTGACGCTCGTCACCTCGACCGAGCGGTAGAACGTCTCGTGGTAGTGCCGGAAGCGCTCGTAGTGCGAGCGATCGCGCGGCTTGTGGATGTTGAGCAGGGTCAAGACGAGCCCCGGTCGGTCGTCCGTTCGACCGACGCGGCTCGTGGCCTGGATGTACTCGGCGTGGGTCTTG
>Ga0302046_10001494_pt1 | contig 21953 bp, 21 predicted proteins | sample RVTome_11_FD_200261 | JGI IMG/M metagenome (GOLD analysis project Ga0302046, IMG submission 200261) | Soil microbial communities from uranium-contaminated site in the Upper Colorado River Basin, Wyoming, United States - RVT147D111 (version 2) ...
AATCACCCCGCCAGCCACTCCGAACCTCCTTTTCCAAGCCCTGCTCTTCCGCCACCTCTCGGGAAACCCGCCTTCAGCCCCTCTTCGGACTCCGGTGGTGAGAAATGCGGGCTAAGCGGCTTCCCCGCATGGATTCCTGAATCCTACGACGTTCTTGTCCGCAAAGGAAATGAAACACAAATTCTTGAGAATGCCTTTATCCGCACCTATGGCATCCCACAGTTTTCGGCGCGTTTGATCGTTCCTTCCAACATCAGCCCGGGCTTCCCAACGCGCCGCACCATTTGGATCGAGTATGAGAATTCAGGAAGTGCAGCCATGATTTCACCGCTCCTCTCAGTATCCTCAGCGGAGAACATACTCCTGACAGCGGATCCTGTCGTGGCAGACCAATTCAGGGAATTCAAGACCCCACCTTCATACCTTGGCAACACAGTCCAAGTCATGGCGACTGGGTCAGGGGCTACTCCCGGCATTCTGCAAGCAGGAGACAAAGGACGAATACCCGTTTATTACTTGGGCCAACGATTCGATGACAGGGCCAGATCAGTCAGTTTCAGGCTTGGGAGCAGTAAGGCATTGGAGCTGGAGGGGTACTCGGCACCGGATCGATTCATTTCCTCAGGAGGTTCCGGCGGAGGGGCAGCTGTTGGCGACTATGACTTCCGACCTAAGATCAAGCCACGGCTGATGGATTGGTCTCCTGAGCGCGAGGAAGCCAGTCGACCTGAATCAATCCCCCCAGATGCGTGGCATGCAGTATGGCTCAAACTTCAGAGTCAACTGGGCCTCGATTACGGAAACTTCTTGGGTCGCATGGCTGAGAACATGAATTATTTGGCATCGATTGGGCAGAGGACACACCAGGTCAGTGATTTGTTCAGCCTAGAGGTCTCCAAGGCCATGGCGACCATTGGACCTGTCCAAACGTTGCAATCCGTGACCGATGCCTCAGCTCCCTCACCAGGGTTCCCGTTAACATTCCGTCGAGTCTACAAGCAAGATTTGGTTTCTCGCTATACTTTGGGACCACTTGGTCGGGGATGGTCGCACAACTGGGACATCACCACCAAGGAACTAACCAATGGTAATGTCATGGTCCAAGGGCCTTATGGGGCTTCGCGCATATTTACCAAAGTAGGGCCAACGACTTTCCAGCCTTCTACGGGTGACTATGCGGTTTTGTCCAAGTCAGAGGATGGATTCACTCTTCTAGAAAAGGACGGTATTCGATGGCGGTTTGGTAATGAAGGAAATCTTAAAAGCGTTGAAAACAGGAACGGCAACCGCATCACTTGCGGCTACACGGACTCGCAATTGACCTCCTTGACCCACACCAGTGGCAAGCAACTCCTCCTGCAATACAACGGAGCAGGACGTCTCTCGCAACTCATCGATCCGCTGGGGCCAGAACCGGGAGATGACCGCATTACAATTTACGAGTTCGACGGCTCGGGCGAACACCTCACTCGCGTCGCTAAGCCAGGCAATCGCATCACCATCTACGCATATCACACTGGCGGTATTCCGCAGAAACTCCACACCCTCACCAACGTCACTCATCCCGGCCTCACGCAGGATTCGTTCGCTTACGACGCGCAAGGCCGGCTCATTCAGACCTCACAGAACTGCTGCGGAAGTGCGCGACAAGTCACCTACGCCTACGATTCCGCTGGAGTGGTCACCGTAAGTGATGCCACGGGCGGTTCCATCCAACTCACTTACGGCCTCGGCGGACAACTCGCCCAGGTGCGGGACGGTGAGAGCCGCATCGTCAAATTCATCTACGACGATTTCGCAAATCTCGCCCAGTTTCTCGGTCCAGGTCGCGAAAGTTACCGCTACGGCTACGACGGCCTTGGCAACCTCCGTAGCATTGAAAACTCGCTTCGCCAAAACAACCACTTCACGTACGAACCGACCTTTAACCGCCTAAATCAGGTCTGGGACGCACGCGGGAACGGCCTGAGCTACACTTACGATAATCGTGGAAACCTCGCTGCCATCACCTACGCCGACAACTCTCTTGAACTATTTGCCTACAATGCGCGTGGCGACGTCGTTTCGTCTACCAACCGTCGCGGCGGTGTCATTACGTACACGTACAACCACACTGGCCAGCTTGCCTCCAAGGACTACGCCACCACGCCCGGCATCACCGACTTTACCTACGCCTACGATTCGGCCGGCAACCTTACCAATGCCACCTATTGGAATCCTCAACTCTCGACTCAGGAATCTCTTCACCTCCAATACGACCCGCTCACCGACCGCCTCGCGCGGATCGAATATCCCGGCGGCAGATTCCTCACCTTCGACTATGACCTGGCTGGACGCCGCACTCGCCGCGCTGATCAGGACGGCCACGTCACCATGTATCTCTACGACGAGCTAGGCCGGCTCGCCCGCATGACGAACGAGGTGGGCCAGACTATCGTGAACTACGATTACGACCCCGCCGGACGCCTCACACGGAAGACCCTCGGCAATGGTGTCTTCACCACCTACACCTACAACCAAGTCGGACAAGTGACGCAGCTTGTGAATGCCCGTGCGGACAGCACCGTGCTCTCCAGCTTCGGCTACACTTACGACGCCTCCGGTCGCCGCGCCTCCATGACCACGCTCAGCGGCACGGAAACATACGGCTACGATCCGCTCGGCCAGTTGACTAGCGTCACCTACCCGAACAGCCGTGTTGTCGCCTACGTCTACGATGCAGCGGGCAACCGCACGCAAGTCACCGACAACGGCATTTCGACTGCCTATTCGGTCAACACGCTCGACCAATACACCTACGTCGGAGGAAATAACTTTCTGTTCGACGCGGACGGGAATCTCACGAACCATCTGTCCACCAGCTACACCTATGATTCCGAAAACCGCCTTATCGGCGTCGTGGCGCCCGCTGACTCCTGGACCTACACTTACGACGCCTTCGGGAACCGCATCGCCGCAACACACAACAGCAAGACCACCCGCTACATCATAGATCCTACTGGCCTCGGCAATGTAGCCGCTGAATACGACGACGGCGACAGCCTTAGTGCCCGCTACGAACACGGCCTTGGCCTGCTCTCGCAGAGCGATTCCGGGGACAACACCGTCTTCTACACCTTCTCCGCCAATGGCCAGTAGGCGAAAGGGTCACATCTTTACTTTTTATCAAGCCACTTTCTCACCCTTTCATACAGCCTGGTCAAGGATGGATCTTCCCCAGGCTTCCTCCCCATCCGATGCACCGCAATGGCCAGACCCAGCCCATTTGTTAAATTGTTTAGATTTGACCACTTTCACTAGTTGAGTTCGCAACGTTTATATAGACCGCATTACTCGATTCAAGATAATTAAGTTTAGGGTCGTCAACAGCACCACTTATGGAGAATAGTCTTAATCGACCACCAACGTTGTTGTAATTACCATCGGCGTTTTGTATCAAATACAATTCATCCAGACTGTTATCGTATGTAAGAGCAGGACGTTCGTTGCCGGCACGCTCTGCATCATTATGAAATAGCCGAACAACGTTTGTGCCTCTTGCATACAAATTGGTTTTGTTAAATACAAAGAAGTAAGAGGCCTGAACACCCGAAACCCCATTTGCCTGCATATTACCCTGCACTACAATCCAATCCTTATTGAAACCAAGCGTGGGCTGGTCTAGCCAATAGAATTGGTTGGTATCAACCGCTACGCGCAATGAGTGCCAACCATTCGTGGGGTGAGGATTGGCAGATAGTGACACGCCAATTAGGATGCCGCACGTGTTTGTAAAAGTCGCGTCCACCAAACATGTTGCAATCCAGCGATCATGAAATGGATCGTATGTGGTTCTAGGATCGAATGCGTTGTTGACAGTGCCAAGATTTGATGCCGCGATATTTGGGTGTGCCCAAAAACCAATCAATGAATTAGTGCTGTAAACAATATCGCCATTTTTACTTTGTATCATAGCACCTTGGTTTAACATAGATAAAACACTTGATCTTCCAACCGTCCCCATAGTGTCCGGCGGAGCAATCAACAGGGGTTGCAAATCGGTATCAGTCACAATTGCTGTGAACTGTGTTGTTGCCGCTGGAGAAGAGGTTTCTCCTGCTCCCCCCCCAGTTCCAGCAGGAGACCCCGGTCGCATAGATGCGTCAACCATGATTTTCACAGAATCATTTGTGAAAATTTTTCGTGCAGGAACTGTTATTGGTGGAGGATTTGTTTGGCCATAAGTGAGATTGCAGCAAACTTGGCTGATTAGATTCCCAATAGCAAAGAGATTGGAAATTCGCATAGATGTTTTCCGGATCAAAAGGTTTTAGCATGGTCTCCTATCTTGCGACAAATAAAACCTGTAGTCATGCAAACCGCGATTATGAGAATAAACAAATGTGGCGAAGGCTCGGGAACGATTGGACCAAACATGGGATTATCTGGGTTCGTCGGAGAACGGGCCCAAACCCATAATTCTCCTGCGACAAGATCGTCGATTTGATCACTTGATAGAATTTGTGTTCCATCAAAAAAACATCCCCCCAAACTGCCAGGTTGAGGAGATGGAATCTCGCAACGCGTCAAGTTCAATGCTAAAACAACTGGCGCATCAAGTGCAGGACCGGGGCCTCGGATTTCGGCCAATGAAAACCCAAACACCATATCCACGTCGTAGGTAAAAACGCCATCGACCAAGGTGAACGTGCCATGTGAATCTGGGGCACCAAAGATTGGATTATTTATAGTAGCGGAGAATTCAAGTTCTCCCTGAGCCATTAAAGGCAGATATCCAACACAACATACAAACATGAGTATAAGAATTACACTTTTAAGTCGGAAGTTCATGTTACTGCACTTTCTCTCGATAGTGGTTTGCCAAATTTTCACGCTAGATTAAGTCCAATAGCAGCCATCACGTTCAGTCAAGATAAATCTCAATGCAAAAGCAATTCGTTTTAATCAATTATTGGTTTTTGTTGGCCATGTGGTGTCCATCTCGACTCAAGCCATCATGTGAGCATCGGCAACTCCCAGGTCCGGCCGCGTCTCTGGAATGCACCCGTTCTGAGGCGCAGTAGCGAGATCATCCTGGTTGACTCAGTCCTCGACGCCCTGAGTGTCGAGTGCTCAGGCAGTAACAATGTTCTGGCCTGCGTTGACCCATCTGGGGTTGGTGACGCGGAACTGGACTGGTTTCGTTCCTGCCATGTCCAGAAAGTAAAAGTTCTTTGCTCCTCCCAGATGAGTGATGAGCTTGCGCAAAAGCTGATCGGCCAACTCAAATCAGTCGGGACCCAATCATGCCATCTTCCCGGTAACCTGTCGCCCAACAATTACTTGATAGCCCACGGGCCATCGGAACTGGCCAACGCCCTGGCCGAAGCCAGCGCTCACGACGCCCGAGGTCCCCATGTCCCCAAAGGCTCGACAGGAAGCCGAGGCTTTCGGCAGGAGCCCCAATCTCTTCAAGCGGATCCTTGAGGATTACGAACAGTGCGGGTTGATGGGAGAGAAAGCCAACAAACTGCTCTACTATCTGGCAGCTGTGAGCCGCAAGACGGACCAGCCGCTCTCGGTCCTCATCCTCTCCAGTTCCGGGGCCGGCAAATCCGCCCTGCAGGAGGGAGTTCTCCGGTTTTGTCCGCCCGAGGAGGTGGTCAAAGTGACCATGCTGTCGAGCAAGGCCCTCTTTTACAGGGAGGCCGGCAGCCTCAAGCACAAGGTCCTGGCCCTGGAGGAGGGGGAAGGCATGGTGGAGGCCAGTTACGCCATCCGTAACCTGGTCAGCGCCGGCAGCCTCGTCATCGAATCCACCCGCCGTGACATGGGCAACGGGAAGATGGTTGCCAAGGAGAACCGGGTTGAAGGCCCCACAGCCGTCTTCCTGACCACGACCAATCCCGATACCGACCCTGAGACCAAAAGCCGGTTCTTTGTCACCAGCGTCGATGAGGGCCCACACCAGACCCAGGCCATCCTGGCCAGCCAGCGCCGCCAACAAACCTTGGCCGGATTGGGCAGTGAAGCCAAACGCAAAGCCGTTCTGGATCGGCACCACAACTTCCAGCGGCTCCTCAAACCGTTGGCGGTGATCAATCCCTATGCCGACCAGTTGAGTTATGGTGATGACCGCCTGCAGAGCCGTCGTGATCAGCCCAGATACCTGAACCTGATTCGGGCCGTAGCGTTCCTCCGACAAATGAAAAAGGAAGTGAAAACGCTCTCAGGTTCGGAGGCCATGCCCTACATCGAGGTGGACCTGGACGACCTACGCCTGGCGAACGACTTGGCGGCACAAATCATGGCGCACTCCCTGGACGAACTTTCTCGTCTCGCCCATGACCTGCTGCTCCAGCTTGAAGCGATGACAAGCGAAGCGGCCCGTGAGAACGGCCAGCAGGACTTCTTCACTCGGAGGCAGATCCGCGAATATTCCGGGTGGAACCATTCACGCGTACACCGCTACCTCAAGGAACTGGTCACACCGGAGTACGTTCTCGTTTCAAGTGCGCGCGGCGCATTTCGTCAAACCTATCGGCTGTGCTACAACGGGCAAGCAGGGACAACGCTTTCTGCTCGGTCTTCGTCCGGTGGAGGAACTCAAGGAGCCGGAACCCGTTTCAACCGTTTCACCCTCATTTCACTCCTTAGAATCGCCCCAAGCTTCTACGGCCTGCAGAGTTAGGTCAAAACCAGTTCACAGTTCAAAGAAAGGTAAAGGCAGTGAACACAACGGATCATAACCTGGTAAAAACCGAGGGCAGCATAATGCCACAATGGGTCAGGGATTATTTGGAAAGCCTTCGGACTCAGAACTTCAGTCCCAAGAGCATTGACACTTATGAAAACGCCCTGGATCGCTTTTTATCATTCCTGACGACCCTGAACAGGGAGCGCTTGCAGGATGTCATCTCATCGGACCTGGAGAGCTACCGCCTGGCCTTGGTGGAAGGTCCTCTGTCTTCTGCATCGACCCACCTCTACCTGCGTGCGGTACGGCAATGGTTCAATTGGCTTGAATCCCGCCATTTGCTCTTCCTCAACCCTTTTGCCTCTGTCGCGATTCCCAGGCTGGATCGAAGACTCACTGCCCGCTCCAAGCGAGGTTCAAATCAACCGGCTCCTTAGCCAACCCAACACCCGCACCCGATGTGGTTTGCGGGATCGGGCCTTGCTGGAAACGGCATACTCGACGGCGGCACGTCGTGGCGAGTTGTGTGGCATGCAGCTTTCTGATGTGGACCTGGACGAGGGATTGGTGCGGGTCATGGGCAAGGGCAGCAAGGAACGGATGCTTCCCCTCGGAAAAGAGGCGGTCTCCTGGATCAGGCAGTACATCGAGCAGGCAAGACCAAAACTGCTCAAGGGGCGATCGGACCAGCAGGCACTATGGGTGACCACGCGCGGCACGCGGCTGGGTTATATGTCGTTGGCTCAGGTGCTTCATAAATACGTTGCAAATGCCGAGATTGACATGCCCATTTCCCCTCATGCCATCCGTCGAGCCTGCGCCACGCACATGCTTCGGCGTGGAGCGCATCCGGCCCAACTTCAGCTCCTCTTGGGGCATTCCAGTCTCAAGACGCTCAGCCAGTACCTGCGGCTGACGATCCGGGAGATCAAAGCCGCTCATGCCAACAGTGCACCAGGCCAATAATGAAACGGCTCGCCGATCATCTGAAGGATTTCCTGGACTATGGGCGATCGCTGCAGGCCAGCCGCTACACCCTCCGTGGCATCCGCTATCACGTGCAGGCTTTCCTCAACTGGCTTGAAGAAACCCACGGGACAGACCGGCCTGAACAACTACGCATCGAGCATCTGGAAGGCTGGATCAAGCATCTGGCGGCCCGCCGGACCCACAAGGGACTGGCCCTGAAACCCAAAACGGTCAACAAACTGATCGAAAGCCTCCGGACCTATCTCAAATACCTGGCACGTCACGGCTTGGTGAGCCCCTCCCTTCCCAAGGCCTTGGCCTCTGTCAAGGAGCCTCAGCTCCTTCCCACCAGTGTCCTCACCCACGCTCAGGTGACCCAGCTTCTGGCCTCCCAACCCACCATGGACGCTTCCTCTTGGCGGGATCGGGTCATGTTGGAAATGCTGTATTCCACCGGGGTGCGCGTGGGAGAACTGCTGGGCTTGGATGTTCGGGACGTGGATCTGACCAATGCCACGGCGGTGGTCCTGGGGAAGGGACGCAAGCAGCGAGTGGTGCCGATTGGCAAAACGGCTCTTCGGCTGCTGGAAAGTTACCTGAAAGCGGTCCGACCATTCCTCCTGCAACAGGGCGACGAGCAGGCCCTATTCCTGAACCAGGAAGACAAGCGCATGCCCTATCACACATTCCGCCGGATCCTCCAGCGCCAGGCGACCTCCGTCGGCCTGGACATCACGGTCACTCCCCATACCTTTCGGCGGAGCTGCACCACCGAGCTGCTCCGAAGCGGTGCCAACCTTTACCACGTCAAGGAACTCCTTGGGCACCAAAGCCTGGAAACCCTCAAGCACTACACCAAACTCACCATCGAGGACCTGAAAGCCACCCATGCCCGGTGCCATCCGAGGGAGCGAGAAAGGCCTTCCTGAGCCCGCCAAGATGTGGTGACTTCCGGCTCGCTTTTGAACGCAATGCGAGTAAATTCATTCCGCCATGACAAAACTGAAGGCTCACTTCGACGGCAAGGTTCTAGTTCCGGATGAACCCGTGGATTTGCCTACCGGGTGTACACTTGAGATCCAAGTGCAGGCACTAGCCTCATCGACGAATCCCTCGAGCCAATCCTTGCTTCGGCTTGTCGAATTAGCTCGGCAGAATCCTGTAGGAGATCAAACCCCAAGTGATTTGGCCGAGCAGCACGATCATTACCTCTACGGCGTGCCCAAACGACAATGATCTTTCTCGACACTGGGTATTTTCTGGCTCTGTTCAATCCAAGAGACAAACTACACCAACGTGCAGTCAACTGGTCCGTTCAGACAAAGGAACAACTGTTAGTCAGCGAATACGTTCTATGGGAATGCGTCAATGCCTTCTCGGGACTAACTGAGCGCAACGCTGCTCACGCCATTGTCCAGTACGTCAGAGCGGAAGGGGGAAGCGAATTGATATCTGCAAGCGAGGCTCTTTTCCAAGCCGGCCTCGAACTGCATCGACAACGTCCGGATAAGGAGTGGTCCTTAACCGACTGCATATCCTTCCACATTATGGAGGACCGGAAAATTCAGAAGGCATTTGCATATGACCAGCATTTTGAGCAAGCAGGCTTTACGGCACTACTTCGCCAAGATCCCCCTGAGACTTGACGCTTGCCGGCTATTTCCCCCCCCCCCAGCCTTGAAACTTGAATGCGCAGGTTACCTGCCACGAAAGTAATGCCCAATTGGCTAATCGTCGTTCTAATCCTAAGGCTCCAAGAGCGAGATACTTCTTTCCATAGCCCATCTCTTTGCCCATACTCCAGACCGTGAAACTGACATCTGCCAGTCAGCTTTCCAGGTGCCCACGGGCGCAATGCCCCTTCGGGTCACCTCTTCCTATTCTTCGGCACCGCCCTTTATATGTTGGAACCCAAAACCGCTGTACCGGATTTCGACGTGCAATATCTGGCCACAGATTTTACAACCCCTCCACGGGGAGGTGGCCAAATAGAGACCCCATCAAGGAGGAGGATGGCCCGAATATGTGTACCTCTACGCCGAGGCTTCGGCGAGACAAGTGATGGCTTCCTTATCGACGGAGGAGAGGCGCAGTTGCACGGTCTTCGCCTACGTCCCGCCCTGATGCGGGACTTAGGCAGGACAGGTGGTCCTTGGGCAGGGCTTCCTGGCCCTCGGCTTGAGTGGGTCGTTGGATCTTCTTTTGCAGGTGGCGCTGGCCGCCTTCGTCTTGCCGCCGGGCGGGGACTACGACGTGGTTAAATCCTTCAGGCGGGCATGCCGGGCCAGGATACGCCGGACGGTGAATAAATTGGCCCAAGGCCCGGAAGAGACATTGAATCCCAACCCCCAACCGCGTAGGATGAAGTCCGTGCCACTCACACTGGAACAAATCGTTGAAGAAGCCCGCCACTGGCCCCCGGAGAAAGTCGGGGAGTTGGTAGATCGCTTGTCAGAAGCGTTGCATCCCGCCGATCCGGCCATCGACCAAGCCTGGAAAGAAGAGACCCGCCGACGGTTGGCGGAGATCGAAAACGGAACCGTCCAAGCCGTCGATGGCGAGCAAGTCTCCGCTCGCATTGGCCGAATCGTGGGGATGTGAAGCCCCACGCCTTCCACCCTGCGGCGGATGAGGAGTACACTCAAGCGGCGGAATACTACGCGGGCATCAACCCGGAATTGGGCCGACGGTGCTACGACCAAGTCGAAGGTCTGATCCGGGACATCCGCCGACACCCGCAACAGTACCGTTTGTTTGACCCGCCCATTCGCCGCCACTTCTCCGACGTGTTTCCTTACGCGGTGCTCTACGTCGATCAGTCAGACCGGGTGCTTGTGATCGCCGTGATGCACATGAAGCGCCGCCCCGGTTACTGGCGCGAGCGCCCCTAAAACCAGGCTTCCAATCCTGGGGCAAAAAGTTGGATACATCGTACGCTATCACAGGCCCCTCACCCTAACCCTCTCCCGCAGGGAGAGGGAACAGCATGCCACCACAGGGTGAAGGGATCAGGGCAGCAGCCTCTCTCCGCGCGGAGGACGGGCCTCCCTCTCCCGCCGGGAGAGGGTTGGGGTGAGGGGCCTGTGATAGGGTACGATGTAGAGTGCTCTGGCCGCCCATGTTTCGCCTTGTGTCGCAACCCGCACGCGCAGCCTGGTCGTCCTCATCCAGCAGCCAATCGGTGAAGCCCGCCCTCACCGATGCGTTTGAGTGATTCGCATTTCGAGTTTGTTTCGGATTTCGGATTTCGTGCTTCGAATTGCCCTTAAGGCTTCCCCAACCGGGCAAAGAACCTGCTTCCACCCAGCCGTCGGTCACGAACATGGGAGACGACCACGCTGGACGATTTTCTGGGAGATCTCTTTGGGGAAGCGGTTTTTGGGCGGCTGAGCAAGTCTCGGCGGGCTCAACTGCTGGCGCGCCTGTTGTTTGGCCTCGTGGGGGGCGTGCTTGGCGTGATGGGCGCCGTCCACTTCGCATTCAAAGATGGGCTGACCCGCTAGTAGCGTCGGCCTGCGAGAAGGAGGATCCTCTCGGAATGACGCCTTATTCCACCTCGGTAACCTCGACCTGTATCCCAGCCCATAAATAGTTCCCCGGAACTGTCTGGAGACCCACTTAAAGATTGACCAATGAAGTCCTATCGCGACAGGGCCAACTGGTCACAGAGAATGTCAGCCTCTCCATAGACCTGAACTGTTGCGGGTCATCAATCATCTCTGCTACTCCCTTCAGAGCCTCGTGGGACCTAAACAACTGCCTCACTTCTGTTGACACGTAGTTGAACTGCTGGCACGCTCCTGGCCATGATACTTCGGGATAACCAGACTTTCTTGTCCCTCTTTTACGAGCCAAATATCGTGGAGGTCGCCACGGGCGAAGCGGATTTGGTTGAGTCGGTGGAATCTTGGCAGCGGGAGACAAAGCAGTTTGGTCAGGTAGCCACACCTGAGCCGATCGCACGGTTGATGGCGAAGTGGGTGATGTCGGTCAAACCGCACGCCGTGCTTGACCCAGCAGCGGGGTTGGGAGGATTGCTTGCCGCGTGTCGCCAACTCAACCAGTCCGTCGAATTGATCGGCGCGGAGCGTGATGCAGAAACGTTGCGACGTGCGAAGTCATCTGCTCCACGCGGCACGAAGCTGATTTTGACGGATTACCTCAAGTCCGACGCGGGGCGTTTCGACGGAATCATTGCTAATCCGCCATATGTGAAGGCGCATCGGCTCGCCTACACAGAACAGGACTGGCTTTATTTCGAGGAACGCCTCGGCACGCCGCTCGACCGGCTCACGAATCTTTACGCGCTTTTCCTGCTCAAGATTTGGGAAGACCTCACGTCTCGTGGACGCGCTGCCGTTATTCTGCCGGCGGAGTTTCTGAACGCGAACTTTGGCGAGGAGATCAAGGAGCGGCTGTTGCGTGCTATCCGGCCAGCGGGCATAGCGATCTTTGCGCCTTCATTCAACGTGTTCGCCGATGCACTGACCACCAGCGCCATTGTATTGCTCGACAAAAGGCAGGTGCTCAATGCTCCGATTTGGGCCAAACTGACTGAAACTGTGGAAGATGCGGAGGCCTTTGTTGAAGAATTGCTCACGGGAAGAATCACGACCGCGGGCAACGCGCTAATAGATTTGGTAGAGCTGAATCCCCGTGACAAATGGCTCAACATTCTGCTGAACGGGGGAACGAAAGAGGCGTCGGTGCGGTTCGCGAAGCGCGTCGGGGATTATTTCAAGTGTCGCCGCGGCATTGCTACGGGGGCGAACGATTTCTTTTGTCTGAGCCGGGCGGGGATGCGCGAACATCAACTTACGGAGGCGCTCGTCGAGCCATGCATCACAAAGGCTACCGATGCCGAAGGGTTGGTGTTTACTAGGGACAAGCTAGATGCGTTGGTTGGTCGGGACCGGAGGTGCTTTCTGCTGAATCCCACACGCAACGAGCAAAGTCTCACTGAATACCTTCAGCTTGGCGAGCGGCAGGGCATCCCAAAGCGGCATTTGCCAAGCCACCGGCCAGTTTGGTATGTACCAGAAAACCGTGCCGTAGCTGATATTTGGGTAGCAGTGTTTTCACGCGAGTTTGCGAAGTTCATCTTGAATACTTCGGGAGCAAAAAACCTGACCTGCTTTCATGGACTCTATGCAAAACCTGGCAACGAGTCGATTGCTCCCCTGATGACGCTTTTCCTCAACAGCAGCCTGGGACGGCAGTCGTTTTCACAAGTGAACCGGTTTTACGGAGACGGCTTGAACAAGCTAGAACCGAAGGACGTGGAAGATATGCCGTGCCCAGCCATGCTCAAATTGAGTCTTGCCCAGACCAAAGACCTCACCGGAAAGCTGAAAGAGCTGGAGAAGCTGAGGCGGGACGAGCGAACAGAAGCGATTGATGAACTGTCGAAGGACTACTTCGACGCTAACGCTCAGCCATAAGAACATTCCTCGTCTCGGCCTTGTTTAGTTTAATGCCGCCGCCTTTTGGAACGACATACGCATCATGTCGCCCCAGTTCGGTGACGCGATGCTCTGCGGCAAAGGTGGCCATTGCGGTTGCTCGACCAACTTGCTTGCCGCAGGTGATGGGTATCATAATGGTCGCCTTCTCTTGGCTTTTCTTTGGCTTTTCGATGGTGAAACCATTTCCACTCCGGATGATGGTGAAGATGTCGAGGAAGTTGATCGCGAACACTGAATCGAAGAACACCTGAAAGTAGCTCTGCGTTACACAGTACCGCTCGAGCCAGCGGTACACAATGATCAAGTCTTCGACTTTAACAGTGAAACTCGGCGATTTCCGCGCGGTGGTCTTGCCTGCGGCACGTTGCTGTTGCCGTACTTTCATATAGGTCAATGCCTCAAACTTGCTGGACCGAACCTCCACAGCTGCTGCGGCTTGCCTCACCAGTGCCTCAGTCTCTTTGTGACTGCATTCTGCCAAGTCGGCATTCACGGAAACCCCGGCGGGAAAGAGAAGCAAGTCGGGGCGCTTTCCAAAGCGGAGCGTTTCCATCAATTCGGCAAGGTAGCGCGTCTTGAACTCAGGATGCCCCGCTGCGATTCGATCCGTGCTGCCGTATTGCACAACCTTCAAATCAGGAATCGCTCGCTTCAGAGCTGCGGACAGCCTCTGTTCCGCCCAATCTCCCATCGCCCGATTGGCAAGGAATTCGGAGCGGGCGTCGGTCGGCACGGTTGGTTTCCGCACGGGCGGGGTTCCCTCCCCACCGAAAGCCAAGTGCCGCTCATCAATTCCTTTTGCACGGAGGTTCTCAATCACGTCGCCCAAAGTAGCTTTGAGTCGTGCGAAGTATGAAGCTTTCCGACTCATCGCTCCTTCTCCTCGAAGGTAAACAGTTCCTTAACCTCGACCTTGAGAACTTTGGCGAATTTCTCCAACCCAGCAACGGACGGCGCGTTGACGCCGCGCTCGACTAAACTGATGAATTCAACCGAGCATGCGAGCGCTTCAGCCAGTTGCTCCTGGGTTAGCTTCCGACCCCTCCTGAGGGCGGCTATGCGCTTACCGAGTTTCCTTTGGAGCACGGAGCTTAACTACCAGATGCACTCAATCATCGCCACGCAGCTAAACTACGGCAGATGTCCTTCGAATCCGCCGACGGGGGAGGCGACCATAGGCGACCCGCCTCCCCAGCGTCGTTATTGGAATGATGCGTTTGTATTCTTGATAGCCCTCCCTCACCGATGCGTTTGGGTGATTCCCATTTCGAGTTTGTTTCGGATTTCGGATTTCGTGCTTCGAATTTCCCTTAAGGCTTCCCCAACCGGGCAAAGATCCTGCTTCCACCCAGCCGTCGGTCACGAACACGGGAGACAACCATGCTGGACGATTTTCTGGGAGATCTCTTTGGGGAAGCGGTTTTTGGGCGGCTGAGCAAGTCTCGGCGGGCTCAACTGCTGGCCCGCCTGTTTTTTGGCCTCGTGGGGGGCGTGCTTGGCGTGATGGGCGCCGTCCACTTCGCATTCAAAGATGGGCTGACCAACAACGTGGCCCTCCGCTTGTCGATGGTGGTGCTCTTTGTCTGCCTGGCCAGCTTCTCCTTCTTCAACGTCGGGCTCGGCTGCCGATGGCGCTGGCCGGGGCGCCTCTTTGTGCTCAGCTTCGTTTCCCTCTTTGTGACACGGATCCTCTTCGGGGCCTAGGAAGAAAATGGTGGTAGGAGCTGGATTCGAACCAGCGAAGGCGTAAGCCAGCAGATTTACAGTCTGCCCCCGTTGGCCACTTGGGTATCCTACCACCGGGAAAGTCCCTCTCGACAGGGCCGGAAATAAAACCAGACGCTGCCGTGCTTGTCAACCCACTCCGGCTTCCCTAGTTTGTGCGGATGTTCGATGCCTTAAGCAGCAAACTACAAGGCACTTTCAAGAATCTCCGCGGCCTGGGGAAGATCACCGAGGCCAACGTCGGCGATTCCCTGCGTGAGGTGCGCCTGGCCCTGCTCGACGCCGACGTCAACCTGAAGGTCGCCAAGGACTTCATCGAGACCGTCAAGCAGAAGGCGCTCGGACAGGAGGTGATGCTCAGCGTCCATCCCGGCCAGCAGGTCATCAAGATCATCCACGACGAGCTGGTCGCCCTGCTCGGCTCCACCAACGCCGCCCTGGAACTGCGCCACGCCCCCGCCTCGATCCTCATGGTCGGCCTGCACGGCTCCGGCAAGACCACCTCCAGCGGCAAGCTCGCACGGCTCCTCGCCCGGCAGGGACGCGCCCCGCTCCTCGTCGCGGCAGACGTCTATCGCCCCGCCGCCATGGACCAGCTCGAGGCGCTCGGCAAACAGCTCGACCTTCCCGTGTTCCTGCGTCGCGGCGAGACCGATGTCCTGGCCATCGCCCGCGGCGCCTTCGAGGCGGCCCGCGAACTCAACCGCAACACGCTCATCTTCGACACCGCCGGCCGCCTCCAGATCGACGAGCCGCTCGTGCAGGAACTGGTCCGCCTGAGGGACCTGGTCAAGCCCGACGAGATCCTTCTCGTCCTGGACTCCGCCACCGGCCAGGAGGCGGTCAACGTCGCCGCTCATTTCAACGAGGCCCTCAACGTCACCGGCTGCATCCTGACCAAGCTCGACGGCGACGCCCGCGGCGGCGCGGCGCTCAGCATGAAGAGCGTCACGCACAAGCCGATCAAGTTCGCCGGCGTCGGGGAAAAGCTCGAGGACTTCGAGCCGTTTCATCCCGAGCGCATGGCCACCCGCATCCTGGGCATGGGCGACGTGGTCAGCCTGGTGGAAAAGGCGGCCGAGGCGGTGGACGAGGAGGAGGCGCTCAAGCTCGAGGAGAAGATGCGCAAGGGCCAGTTCTCCCTCGAGGATTTCCTCGGGCAACTGCGCCAGATGAAGAGCATCGGTTCCCTTGAGAGCATCGTCAGCATGCTGCCCGGCGGCAGCGAGATGCTGAAGAACGCCGACCTTTCCAAGCAGGAACGGGAATTCCAGCGCATGGAGGCGATGATCTGCTCCATGACGCAGCAGGAGCGGGAACAACCCGACATCCTCAACGCCCGCCGGCGCCAGCGCATCGCCTCGGGCAGCGGCGTCTCCGTGACCGAACTCAACACCATGCTCAATCGCTTCAACGAGATGCAGGCGATGATGAGGAAGATGGGGAAGTTCGGAAAGATGATGACGCGCATGGGCGGCGGCCGCGGCCTCTTCGGCCGCAAGCAAAAGCCCAAAATCAAAAAGAAGAAAAAGCGCCGCTAACAGCCCTTCAACAAAGTAGCCGCCGCGGTGACGCGGTGGACGCGCGCAAGCGTCATCCCGCCGATTCCGCGTCCTCATCCTGCGGCTGCGGGAGGGCCACCACCTGGTCAGTGGTTCTTAAACGGGCTGCCAACCGCCGGTCCCCCTTCGTACAGTTACAAGCGACACGTGTCGCTTCTATTTGTAGGAGACTGGTGGCGTGCATCGTTCCTGGGCCAACACGTTACTCCTGCTCATGAACCCGTACAGGGGCCCTTCCTTGTAGCCGCGATCCCGCGGCCGCGGGATCGCGTTTCCACGGAGAGATGAGCCTGAAGCGCGAACTAAAGTTCGCGGCGACAGGCCTTCGGCGGAATTCATGGGCCGTGAGCAGATCCTTTAGGAACTGGGAAATCTCCAGGAACGCGACATGACCTCGACCGCCTGAAGGCGGGACTACAAACTCAGGCCGTCCGTTTGTAGTCCCGCCTTCAGGCGGTCGAGGTCATCACTCGGTGCAAGCCTCCGCCGCCTCACGGCGGCGGCTACGTAACCGCCCAATCGCCCAATCATCTATTCCCCCACTCCTCCCACCTCGATCCCGTGCCGGAGATAATACGCTGTGTTGGCCACGTACTTCTCGGCCCAGACCTTGAGTCCGGCGCGTTCGGAGTCGGACAGGGCCCTCACCACCTTGGCGGGGGTGCCGAGGACCATCGACCCGTCGGGGATCTGCGTGCCGGGGGTGACCACGGCCTTGGCGCCGATCAGGCATTGGCGTCCGACCACGGCGCCGTCGAGGATCACCGCCCCTATCCCGACCAATGTCTCGTCCCCCACGGTGCAGGCATGAACGATGGCCGAGTGTCCCACGGTCACCCAGTTGCCGATCAGGCAGGGGAAGTCATCAGCCAGGTGCACCACGGCGTTGTCCTGGATGTTGCTGTGGTGGCCGATCTCGATGCGGTTGATGTCCCCCCGCACCACGCTGTGGAACCACACGCTCGAGTGGTCGCCCAACGTCACGTCGCCCAGCACCACGGCGGTGCGGGCGATATACACCCCCTGACCCAGCCGGGGTTTCCGGCCAAGATACGTGTCCAGCCTCTTGAAGTGCGCTTCCATGGGGAGGTTTTAACGCGGCCGACACCATCCCGACAAGCGGGCAAGTGGGCGCGCGGCTCTCCAGAGCCGCAGCGGGCAAACCGATCCCCACCACCCAGGCTCACGCACGACGCAAGCGTGCCGACTCGACGTCCCGGGTGTCGTTCCGCCCCGGTAGGCGTATCCGACCCGCTGCGGCTCTGGAGAGCCGCGCGCCTCCCGTCGTTTCATTTGTCATTTCCGGCCGAGGCGGCTAATACTGGGCCTGAAGTTTCGGCATGAAGGATCCCGCGCCACATCCAGAGGAAGGAGAATCGAAACGCCGCCGCCTGCCCCGTTCCTTCAAGGAACTGACCCCGAGCAACCACTTCAATCCGCGCACGTTTTTCCGGGAGATGGTCTGGAAGGCCCTGCTCACGCCGCGACGCGGTGACCGGCAACGCCCGGCGTTCCCGCGATTGACGCCCGGGCATCTGGCGTTGACCTGGATCGGGCACGCCTCCTTCCTGATCCAATACACCGATCTCAACCTCCTGATCGACCCCAACTTTGCCAACTGGCTCTTCTTCCTCAAGCGCATCAAGCGCGCCGGGCTGCGCATCAGGGATCTCCCGCCCATTGATGTGGTCCTGCTCACCCACGCGCACTTCGACCATTTCCATAAACCGACGCTCCGACGCCTGCCCGCCCCCAAGATCGGGATCATGCCGTGGGGCGTGGGAGACCTGGCCCGGGGGCTCGGGTTCCACAGCATCGTGGAACTGAAACCCTGGGAAACCTATTCGCAAGGCAACTGGCGCGTCACCCTCACGCCCTGCAAACACTGGGGGGCGCGCACGCTCCGGGACGAGCACCGCGGCTACGGCGGCTTCGTGCTCGAACACCAGAACCGCAAGATCTATCACGCCGGCGACAGCGCCTACTTCGACGGCTTCAAGGAGATTGGCGAACGCCTCGCCCCCGAGATCGCGCTGCTCCCCATCGGCGCCTATTACCCCGATTCCTTCCGCAACGTCCACATGGGACCGGACGACGCGCTGAAGGTGTTCCAGGACGTGCGGGCGAAATGGTTTGTCCCGATGCATTTCGGCGCCTTCCGCCTCGCGTTCGAGGACATGGAGGAACCACCCCGCTGGCTGCGCCAGCTCGCCGCCGAACACGACCTGACCCGCCACCTCCGCATCATGGAAGAAGGCCTGCCGGAAGTGTTTTGAGAAAGGTAGAAGGCAGAATGCGGAATGCAGAAGGGAAAAGGCGTTCCGAATGCTGAACGCTCTGCATTCTGCCTTCTTCATTCTGCTTTTCCACAAATCCGCTGGCTAAACTCCTACCCCCTCCGTATCGTGGCCGCCAATTCGGCGTGACACCGGGTCATCATGGGGATGCCAGGTCCGCCGGCCAACTCGTATTCTCAAACCATTGTGATCGCGGTATTCAGCGGACTCATGGCCGGCATGGTGCATGTGGTGTCCGGTCCGGACCACCTCGCCGCCATTGCGCCCATGGCAGCCAACTCCCGGCGCCGGGCCTGGACGCGCGGCCTTGAGTGGGGTGGCGGCCACGCCACAGGGATCCTCGTCATCGGCCTGCTCAGCCTGCTGCTGCGCGATGCCATCGCGGTGGAGATGGTCTCGTCCTGGAGCGAACGCCTCGTCGGCGTGGCCCTGATCGGCATCGGACTGTGGGGGCTGCGCCAGGTCCTCACCCATCGGATCCACACCCACGAACACACGCACGAGGGCATTCGGCACGTTCATGTCCATCTCCATTCATTGCGCGAGGGTCATGATCCCAAGGCGCCGCACCAGGCGCAGGGAGGTCATCGCCACGGCCACGGCGCCTTCTGGATGGGCGGACTGCATGGACTGGCGGGTGGATCCCATTTCCTCGTGGTCATCCCGGCGCTCGCGTTTCCCTCCGCACTGCAGACCGTTGGCTTCCTGGTCAGCTACGGACTGGGGACGGTGATGGCCATGCTGGTTTTCTCCTCCGTCATGGGCGAACTGGCGGGCCGCTTCGCCCGCCTCGGCGCGCGCGCCTATGGCACCTTCCTCGTCGGCTGCTCGGTCCTGGCCATGGCCATCGGCGGCTGGTGGCTGGTGGGTTAGTGGCTCCTCCGGCGGCGCGCGGCTCTCCCGAGCCGCAGCGGGAAAGCTCAACCCCAATCTGCCTGCCACTCGGTTGACAGAGTTTTTCCTACTCCGCCTCCACCTCCCGGGAATCCCGCCTCCCTCCAGCAGCTCACCTCACCCGCTGCGGCTCGGGAGAGCCGCGCGCCCCACCCCTCACCCCCGCATGATCACCGACTCCCGGTGGAACAACCGCACCGCCGCCCACAAGGCCAGGATTGCGTAGAGGCTGTTGGTCAGAAAAATCGGGACGATGAACTCCCAGGGCCAGTTTCCCGACATGATCTCCTTGCTGGCCAGGCTCGTGTTCAGGACCGGGACCCAGGCCAGCTTCCAGTTCAACTCGATGCCCGGCGTCATCGATGCCACGGCGGGTAGGATCACGGCAAAGAGGAGCGGCGTAAGGTACGTCTGCGCCTCCTTGAAGCTGCGCGCGAACAGGGAAAGAGCCAGTTCAGCGGCGGCCAGGAAGAAGGCGATGGGCAGGATCATGACGAACACTCCGAGCACAGACGCCGGATCCACCGCCAAGGGAAGCCCTCCTCCTCCTTCAGCCTGCTTCAGGATGCCGCCCGAGGCCGTTGTCCCAATGAAGAAGGCCACCGCCAGCGAGCCCAGCGACAGCACCGCCGTCGTGACGGCCGCGGTCAGCACCATGAGGAACTTGCCCAGGACCAGGCTGGTGCGCGAGACCGGACTGCACAGGAGGGTTTCCATGGTGCCGCGCTCCTTTTCACCCGCGGTCAGGTCCATGGCCGGATACATGCCGCCGGTCATGCAGAGCAGGATCACCATGTAGGGCAGCAGCCCGCCCAGGATCTGGCCGGTCACTTGGGCGGCGGCGGCCACGTTCTCGCGCCGAATCGAGAACGGCTCCAGCACCGACCTCGGCACCGACCGGGCCTCCAGCCGTTCCGTGACGACGTTCTCCCGATACTCGCGCAGCACCGTCTCCAGCGTGCGCGAGGCAAAGCCCGACTTCATTTCGCCCTGGTGCTGGTAGATGCGGACGCTCGCTGGCTCACCCGCTTCCAGCGCGGCATCGAACCCCTCCGGAATCTCCAGGGCGGCGCGCAGGCTCTTGTCCGAAATCTGGTTCGTGAAATCGGGCGAGGCCGGCACCCATCGGACATCCTCCCGCGCCCGCAGCACCTCCATGATGCGCGGGCTGTCCTCGCCGCCCAACAGCATGATGCGCGGCGTCTCCGAACGGGCCTTCTTCACCGAACTGGTCGTCAAGTACCCCATGCCCAGGATGAGCAGCGGCATGACCAGCACCGGGACCAGCACCATCGAAATCAGCGTGCGCCGGTCGCGGATCAGGTCCACGAACTCCTTGCGATAAATGATCCCGATCGACTTGAGATTCATGATGCGGCCGGGACGGCTTCCACCGCCCTGACAAAGATGTCCTCCATGGACTGCTCACCAAACCTGGCGCGCAATGCCTCCAGGTCGCCCTCCGCCCGGATGCGCCCCTCGTGGATGATCGAGATCGTGTCGCACAGCTTTTCCACCTCGCTCATGACATGCGTGGAAAAGATCACCGTCTTGCCGCGGTTGCGGCAGTCGCGGATGAACGACACGATCGTCCGCGCGGTGAGCACGTCCAGACCAATTGTCGGCTCGTCGAAAATCATGACCGGCGGATCATGCACCAGGGTCCGGGCGATGGAGGTCTTCTGCTTCATGCCAGTCGAAAGCTTGTCGCAGCGCCGCTTGCGGAACGCGTCCATCTCGAGCAACCCGAACAGCTCATCCACGCGCCGGCGCAGCGTGACGCGGTCCATGCCGTGGAGCTTCCCGAAATACTCGACCAATTCCTGGGCCGTCAGACGCCCGTAGAGCGCGGTGCTGGTGGAGAGGAAACCGACGCTGGACCGGACGGCCTCGGGTTCGCGCAGGATGTCATGACCCGCCACCACCGCGGTGCCGCTGCTGGGCTTGAGGATCGTGGCCAGCATGCGCAGGGTGGTGGTCTTGCCCGCCCCGTTGACGCCGAGCAACCCGAAGATGCGGCCCGGCTCGCAGCGAAAACTCACCCCGTCCACGGCCCGGACAGGGCCGCGCTTGCGGTCGGGATAGACCTTGACCAGGTGTTCCGCGCGGATCATGCGCGGCAGAGGGTGTCAGATGGAAGGATGGTTGGCAACCCAAGGGAGGGCCGGATCACCGCGCTACAAACCACGATTCACGAACCACGAAAGGAAGCGGACCACGAAACACACGAAACACACGAAAGGGAAGCCACTCGTGCTCGTAATCGAGTTGCAGTGGTTCATGGACCTTGTGCGCCTCCAATCGCGCTTGGACAGAGGGCTCTCCATCAACCGGGATCCGCCACCGGACACGTAGCCACCTCCCG
>Ga0302046_10001495_pt1 | contig 21942 bp, 33 predicted proteins | sample RVTome_11_FD_200261 | JGI IMG/M metagenome (GOLD analysis project Ga0302046, IMG submission 200261) | Soil microbial communities from uranium-contaminated site in the Upper Colorado River Basin, Wyoming, United States - RVT147D111 (version 2) ...
GGCGTTGCCGCTCCTCGAAGATAGCGGGTATCGTCTTCGTCGCGGCGCCTTGCATCCGGCCCCGCGGCGTCCGGAACGCGACCCCAGGGATTACCCGGACAGGCTCCTAGCGCAATAGTGCTGGGTCTGTACAACACCGTCCTCCTGCCCCTGCGGGCGGCCACGACCCTGTGGGCCGCGTGGGACGCGCGACGCGAAGGGCGTGCTCGGGAGTGGGACGAGCGACGCGCCCGCGTGGTTCCCGCCATCCGCGGCGGCGGCCTGTGGATCCACGGCGCATCCGTGGGCGAAGCACGCCTGGTCGCACTCGTGGTCGACGTCGTTCGCTCGCGGCGGCCGGAGCTGGCGATCGCCGCTTCCGCCACGACGCGGACCGGTCGCGGCCAGCTCCCCGCGCCGCCGCGCGTCGACGCCGCGTTCTTCGCGCCTCTCGATTTCCCCGGCTATCCGGGCCGGTTGCTCGACGCCGTGCGGCCCGGGGTGCTGGCCTTGGTCGAGACCGAGCTGTGGCCCAACCTCCTTCACGCCGCCGCCGAGCGAGCGGTCCCCACGGTGCTCGTCAACGGGAGGCTGTCGCCCGAGCGCATGTCGCGCTACCGGCGGCTCAAAAGACTCTACAGACCCCTGCTCGCCGGGTTGTCGCGGGTCGGGGCCCAAACGGCGCGAGACGGCGAGCGGCTGATCGAGATGGGGGTACGCGAGCAGGCGCTCGTCGTCACCGGCAACATCAAGTACGATCTTCCGGCCCCTGCGGTCGAGGTGCACCGACTGCGCTCGAGATTCGGTCTGGCACCCGAGCGCCCGGTGGTCGCCGCAGGCTCCACCGCAAACGGCGAGGACGGAGCCGTGATCGACGCGTTCCTGGAGACGCGAAGGACCTGTCCCGATCTGTTCCTGATTCTGGCCCCGCGCCACCCGGAGCGCGCCGACGACGTCGCGCGAGAGGCTCAGGTCCGTGGTGTGCGATTGCACCGCATGTCGTCCGGCGACGACGCGCGCGCCGGGCGGTCCGACGGGCTCCTGGTGGACGTCGTCGGCGAGCTCGCCGCACTGTACGCGCTGGCGCGGGCGGCGTTCGTCGGCGGGAGTCTGGTCCCGATCGGAGGTCACAACGTCCTCGAGCCCGCCGCCGTCGGCGTGCCCGTGCTGTTCGGTCCGCATACCCATCACGTCACCGAACCGGTCGACTCGCTCCTCGCGGCCGGCGGCGCACGGCGCGTCGGCAGCGCCGGCGACCTGGCCGCCGCATGGATCCGGCTGCTGGCGGACGACGTGCGGCGCGAGACGATGGCGCGCAAGGCCGCGGTCGTGATCGAGTCCAACCGCGGCGCCCTGGAGCGAAGCGTGGCGCTGATCCTCGGGGCCCTGGACTCGCAACCCCCGGTGCCTGCGACATGAGCGTCTCCGAGAACGCGCTCATGCTCTCGCTGCTCGGCGCGCCGGCGCTGCTGTACGGGGCGGCGGTGAAGCTCCGCCTACGGCTCTACGCCCTTCCGGGACTGGCCCGCCGGGCCGACCTGCCGGTCATCAGCGTCGGCAATCTCACGGTCGGCGGCACCGGCAAGACCACGATCGTGGCGTGGCTGGTGTTCGAGCTGGAACGGCGGGGCCGGCGACCCGCCGTCGTCAGTCGCGGCTACCTGGGCCGCGCGGGCCGCGGTCCCGTGATCGTCTCGCGGGGACAGGGGCCGCTCGTGGCGCCCGAGATCAGCGGCGACGAGCCGTTCCTTCTGGCAAACCGCCTGCCCGGCGCGGTGGTCGTCGCGGGGTCCGATCGCGTTGTGGGGTGCGAGGCGGCCCTGCAGGCCGGGGCCGACTGCGTGGTCCTCGACGACGGCTTCCAGCACCTGCGTCTCGCGAGGGACCTCGACATCGTCCTGCTCGATGCCCACAACCCGTTCGGCAACTACCGCCTCCTCCCCGCCGGCACGCTGCGGGAACCCGTCTCGGGCCTCGGAAGGGCGGGCGCGGTCGTCATCACCCGCAGCCGGCCCGGCGAGAGCTTCGCCGTCGTCGAGCGGGTGGTGCGGCGCTACAACGCGACGGTCCCGCTGCTGCGGGCCGGCCACCGGTGGTCCGGATTCGTGAACGCCGGCGGCGACCTGGTGGAGCGGCCCGCGCGCGCGGTCGCGTTCTGCGGCATCGGCAATCCCCAGGTGTTCGTCACGGACCTCGAACAGCAGGGGGTCCACGTGGCGGAGTTCCGGGCGTTCCGGGATCACCACCCCTTCACCGCCGCAGACTGGGCCGGACTGCGCGAATCGGCGGCGCGTCACCAGGCGACGCTGCTGACGACCGAGAAGGACCTCGTGCGCCTCAGAGCGTTCGTGCGGGGAGACGAGCGGCCCCCCGTCATGGCCCTCAGGATCGAGGCCGCCGTTCACGACGCCGAGCCGCTCCTGGCGCTCGTCGAGGCCGCCCTGCGTCGGACCGGGGCCGCATCATGACGACGCCGCGCCAACATCTCGAAGCGGCCTCGGTCTCGGCCATGACGGCGCTGGCGGCGTGGCTTCCGCGCAACGTCCTGCTCGCGGCCGGCTCGGCCTTCGGGATGCTGGCCTATGCCCTCGACGCGCGCCATCGCCGCGTCACGCTGGACAACCTTCGACTGGCCTATCGGGACGAGCTTCCCGAGCGCGAGCTGCGCCGGATCGCCCGCGGGTGCTGGAGACACTTCGCCCGCATCGGGATCGACACGCTCAACTTCCCGAGATTTTCGACCGATTCGATCGGCAGCGTGGTGCACTACGAGGGGCTGACGCACATCCGGGAGGCGTACCGCCGCGGGAAGGGAGTCCTGCTGTTCTCCGGTCACTACGGGCACTGGGAGCTGATCGCGCTGATGCAGGGCCATCTCGGCCTTCCGCTGGTGCTGGTCACGCGACCCCTCGACAATCCCGTGCTCGAGACCCGGCTCGAGAGGCTCCGAGGCGTGTCGGGCAATGTTATACTCCACCGTCGCGGCGCCGTGCGGGAGATGCTGAAGGCCCTTCGCCGCGGCCTGGGCGTCGCGATCGTGATCGACCAGGACGCACGGCGGCGGGGCATCTTCGTGCCGTTCTTCGGACGCCCTTCCTCGACGACCCCGACCCTGGCCTCGCTCGCGCTCAAGACGGGTGCCGCGGTGGTGCCGGTGTTCTCGGTGCCGCGGCCCGACGGATCCTACAGGGTGACCTACGAGCCCGAGGTCGCGATCGAGGACACCGGGGACCCGGAGGCCGACGTCCACCGCATCACCGCGCACTGCACCTCGATCATCGAGCGTTGGGTCCGCCTCCATCCCGAGATCTGGCTGTGGATGCATCGCCGCTGGAAGACGGTGCCCCGGGCGGCGGGCGGCCGGGGCTGACGTGCGGCGCGCGATACTCATGGACCGTGACGGAACGGTCAGCGAAGAGGTGGGCGACGTCAGCGACGTCGACCGGCTGCGCCTGATCGACGGCTGTGCCGAAGCGGTGCGGAAGGCGAACGACGCCGGCTTCCAGACCGTGGTCGTCACGAACCAGTCGGGAGTCGCGCGCGGAGTTCTCACGGAGGAGCTCGTCTCGCAGGCCCACGATCGCCTCCGCGAGCTGCTGGGGGAGCACGGCGCGCGACTCGACGGCATCTACTACTGTCCCCACCACCCCGAGGCCGAGGGCGAGCGCTACCGCAGGGCGTGCGACTGCCGGAAGCCGTTGCCCGGGATGCTGCATCGCGCCCGGGACGAGATGGGCATCGACCTCGGGTCGGCCTACATGATCGGCGACTCGATGCGCGACGTGGCGGCCGGCCGAGCCGTGGGGGCCACGTCCATTTTGGTGCTCACGGGATTCGGCAAGGAGCAGCTGGAACGCGCCTCCACGGAATGGACCGTGCGGCCCGATCACGTCGCGCGCGACCTGCTCCATGCCATGGAGTGGATCCTCGACCGCGAGCGCTCCGCACGGCTCGACGATCTCGCCGCGAGGCGGGCGTGAGCGGCCCCGAGCTGTCCCGCGAGCGCCTCGAACGGCTCGTCGGACGCTTTCGCGGCCGGCGTGTCGTCGTGGTGGGTGACTTCGTCGCGGATGAATTCGTCTACGGCGACATCGCACGCGTATCGCGCGAGGCTCCGGTACTGATCCTCGAGCACCGCGAGACCGCGGTCGTCCCGGGCGGCGGCGCCAACGCGGTCGTCAACCTCCGGAGCCTCGGCGCGGTTCCCGTTCCGGTCGGCGTGGTCGGCCGCGACCCCAGCGGGCAGGAGCTGCTGCGCCAGTTCCGGAAGCTGCGCATCCCGACGGCGGGCGTCGTGAGCGTGCCGGGCTACTCCACGCCGTCCAAGAGCCGGGTCGTGGCCGGCGGCGTGCACACCCGGCGCCAGCAGATCGTGCGCATCGACCGCGGGGCGAGCCACGGAAAGCTCGCGCCGCGGGTGGCCGCGGCGATCCGGGCGCGGCTGCGGAGGGCCCTCGGCGGCTCGGACGGATTGCTGATCGCCGATTACGGCTACGGCGCCGGCGACCCGGGGCTCGTGGGCCCCCTCGCGCGGGCCGGGACGCGACCCGTGACGGTCGACTCCCGCACCCGGGTGGAGCGCTTCCGGGGCGTCTCCGCGTGCACCCCGAATCAGGAGGAGGTCGAGCGCGCCCTGGCGCTCAGCCCGTTGAGGACGCGGCGCGCGGTGGAGGAGGCCGGACGGCGGCTGCTGCGCGACACGCGCAACCAGGCCGTCCTCGTGACTCGCGGCGCCGCGGGCATGAGCCTGTTCCGGAGAGACCGGCCCGTGGCCCACATCCCCGCCTTCGGGAGCGACGAGGTCGCCGACGTGACGGGCGCGGGAGACACGGTGATCGCCGTGTTCACGCTCGCCCTGGTGTCCGGCGGGGACTTCCTGCAGGCCGCGACGCTCGCCAACTGCGCCGCCGGCCTCGTCGTCATGAAGGCCGGCACCGCCACCGTGTCGCGTGCCGAGCTGCTGGCGGCGGTGCGCGAGGCCGGGGCGTGAGCCGGGCGGCCGCCAAGATCGGCAGCGTGCCGGAGATCGCGGCGGCCCTGAACGCCGAGCGCTGCGCCGGCAGGACCGTGGCCCTGGCGAACGGGCTGTTCGACGTGCTTCACGTCGGTCACGTCCGTTACCTGCAGGGGGCGGCCGAGCAGGCGGACGTCCTGGTGGTCGCGGTCAACTCGGACGACTCGGCGCGCGGCCTCAAGGGGCCGGATCGTCCGATCGTCCCCGAGGACGAGCGCGCGGAGATCGTCGCGGGCTTCGCGTGCGTCGACTTCGTGGTCATCTTCCCGGAGCGTGACGTCAGCCGGGTCCTCGAGGCCCTTCGACCGGACGTGCACTGCAAGGGGACGGACTACACCGCGGACACGGTTCCGGAGCGCGAGGTCGCGCGCAAGATCGGAGCCCGCATCGCGATCGTCGGCGACCCCAAGGACCACGCCAGCCGCGATCTCATCCGGCGCATTCGCGAGGTCCACGAGCACGAGGGCGGCGGTCCGTGACCCGCGTCCTTCACGAGCGCCCTGTCGCGGGGGTCTCCTCGTAGATCTCCTGCAGGCTCCGGACCTCGAGGGCTCCGGCACGCAGGGCACGGATGGCCTCGACCACGGCGTGGCCGCCCGAGAGGGTCGTCACGAGCGGAACGCCGCGCTGCGTGGCCGTGGTGCGGATCGACTTCTCGTCGTGGTACGACTCGCGCCCCAGCGGCGTGTTCAGGATCAGGTGGATCTCGTCGTTCTTCATGAGGTCGACGGCGTTGGGCCGTCCTTCGAGGACCTTGTACACGACTTCGCACGGGATCCCCGACGCGCGCAGGTGCTCCGCCGTGCCGCGGGTGCCGAGGATCCGGAAGCCGAGCTCGGAGAGGCCCCGGGCGATCGGCACCAGGTTGTTGCGGTCGTTCTCGTTGACGGACAGGAACGCCGTTCCCTCGCGAGGGATGTGGGTCCCGGCTCCGAACTGCGCCTTGGCGAACGCGATCCCGAAATCCTGGCCGACACCCATGACCTCGCCGGTCGAGCGCATCTCCGGCCCCAGGAGCGGGTCCTCCGCCGGGAATCTCACGAACGGGAAGACGGACTCCTTGACGTAGCGGCCGCGTACCGCCGGCTCGGCGGTCAAGCCCAGCTCTTTCAAGGTGCGCCCCACCATGACCCGGGCCGCGAACTTGGCCAGGGGCACGCCCGTCGCCTTGGAAACGAACGGCACCGTCCGGCTGGCGCGCGGGTTGACCTCGAGGACGTAGGTCACGCCGTCCTTGATCGCGAACTGCACGTTCATCAGCCCCTTGACGCTCAGGGCGCGCGCCAGGCGATGGGTGTAGTCGCGCAGCACCTCGAGCCTGTCCACCACCACGGGGTGGAACGGAGGGATGACGCAGGCGGAATCCCCGGAGTGAATGCCCGCCTCCTCGATGTGCTGCATGATGCCGCCGATCACGACGTCGGTCCCGTCGGACACCGCGTCCACGTCGACCTCGAACGCGTCCTCCAGGAAGCGGTCCAGCAGCACCGGGTGCTCGGGGGACGCCTCCACGGCGAGGCGCATGGTCTTGGCGAGCGTCTCCTCGTCGTGCGTGATGAACATCGCCCGTCCCCCCAGCACGTACGACGGACGGACCAGGACCGGATAGCCGATCTCCGCGGCGACCCCGCGGGCTTCCTCGAGCGAGCGCGCGGTTCCCCAGCGCGGCGCGGGGATCTCGAGCGCCTGCAGGAGCTCCCCGAAACGCCTTCGATCCTCCGCGAGATCGATGGAATCGGGGGACGTTCCGAGAATCGTCACGCCGTTGGCCTGGAGCGCCATGGCCAGGGACAGAGGCGTCTGGCCGCCGAACTGCACGATCGCGCCCTCGGGCCGCTCGACGTCCACGATCCGCAGGACGTCCTCGAGGGTCAGCGGCTCGAAGTACAGGCGGTCCGAGGTGTCGTAGTCCGTGGACACCGTCTCGGGGTTGCAGTTGACCATGATGGTCTCGAAGCCCTCTTCGCGCAGGGCATACGAGGCGTGGCAGCAGCAGTAGTCGAATTCGATGCCCTGCCCGATGCGGTTCGGGCCCCCGCCGAGGATCATCACCTTGCGGCGATCCGTGGGCTCGGACTCGTCCTCGTCCTCGTACGTCGAGTACAGATAGGGGGTCTGCGCGGCGAACTCGGCGGCGCACGTGTCGACGCGCTTGTACGAGGCCACGATGCCGTCCGCGACGCGTCGCGCGCGCACCGCCCCCTCGTCGCTCCCGAGCAGGTGGCCCAGCTGACGATCGGAGAAGCCGCACCTCTTGGCGCGCGACAGGAGCAGTCCCGGGAGGGACTCGAGATCGAACGACCGCAGGCGCCCCTCGACCTCGACCAGCTCTTCGATCTGCGACAGGAACCACGGATCGACTCTCGTGAGCTCCGCGATCTCCTCCACGGGCATGCCGCACTGGAACGCGTTCCGGATGTGGAACACCCGGTCGCAGTTGGGGGTGATGAGCTTCTCGCGCAGCCGGGCCGGATCGAGGCGGTCCTTGCCGTCCGCTCCCAGGCCGGCGCGGCCGATCTCCAGCGACCGCATCGCCTTCTGCAGCGCCTCCTTGAACGTCCGGCCGATGGCCATCGCCTCGCCGACCGACTTCATCTGCGTTCCGAGAACCGGACTGGCGTCGGGAAACTTCTCGAACGCCCAGCGCGGCACCTTCACGACGACGTAGTCGAGAGTCGGCTCGAACGACGACGGGGTGGAGCGCGTGATGTCGTTGGGAATCTCGTCCAGGGTGTAACCCACGGCGAGCTTGGCCGCGATCTTGGCGATCGGGAATCCTGTGGCTTTCGAGGCCAGGGCCGACGAGCGCGACACGCGCGGGTTCATCTCAATGACCAGCATCCGACCGCTGGCGGGATCGAGCGCGAACTGGATGTTGGACCCGCCGGTGTCCACGCCGATCTCGCGAATCACCGCGATCGCGGCATCGCGCATGGCCTGGTATTCCTTGTCCGTGAGCGTCTGCGCGGGGGCCACCGTGATCGAGTCTCCGGTGTGGACTCCCATGGCATCGAAATTCTCGATGGAGCAGATCACGACCACGTTGTCCTTGTTGTCGCGCATCAGCTCGAGCTCGAACTCCTTCCATCCCGTCACCGACTCCTCGACCAGGACCTCGTGCGTGGGACTGACGGCCAGGCCCGTGCGGACGATCTCGTCGAACTCCTCGATGTTGTACGCCGTCCCGCCTCCGGCGCCCCCGAGCGTGAACGAGGGACGGATGATGGTCGGAAAGCCGATGCGCTCGACCAGCGCACGGGCCTCGTCGACCGACCTCGCGGTTCCGCTCTCCGGAGTTTCGAGGCCGATGTTGGCCATCGCCCGCTTGAACGACATCCTCCCCTCGGCCTTGCGGATCGACTCCAGGGAGGCCCCGATGAGCCGCACGCCGAAGCGCTCGAGGACTCCGCGGTCGCCCAGATCGACCGCAAGATTGAGCGCCGTCTGCCCGCCGACGGTCGGCAGGAGGGCGTCGGGACGCTCGCGCTCGACGATGCGCTCCAGGATCTCCGGAATCAGAGGCTCGACGTAGGTGCGGTCCGCCCCGGCGGGATCGGTCATGATCGTGGCGGGGTTGGAGTTGACGAGGATGACGCGGTAGCCTTCTTCGCGGAGCGCTTTGCACGCCTGCGTTCCCGAGTAATCGAACTCGCACGCCTGCCCGATGATGATCGGGCCCGAGCCGATGATCAGGATCGAGCGGATGTCGCTGCGTCTGGGCACGGCGTCAACAGCGACGACGCGCTAGTCGCCGGACCTGCGGGTCTTCTTCTGGCTTGCCGGGGCCTTGGTCTTCTTCTTGGGCCGCGACTTCGTCGCCGCGCCGCCGGTTTTCGTCCCGGACGCCTTCTTCGGGGCGGCCTTCTTCTTGCCGGTGGTCTTCTTGGCGGTCGCCTTCTTGGCGGGCCTGGCCTCGGCCTGCGGCTCGGCGGCCTCCGTCTCCACCGCCTTCTCGGCCTCGACCAGCTCGATGATCGCCAGCTCGGCGTTGTCTCCCTTCCGCGGCCCGAGCTTGATGATGCGAGTGTAGCCCCCCGGCCTCTGGGCGAAGCGCGCCGAGAGGGTATCGAACAGCTTGGCCACGACCTTCTTGTCGCGAACCAGGCGCAGGACCCGGCGCCGGGCGTGAAGCGTCTCGCGCTTCGAGAGCGTGATGATCTTCTCGGCGAACGGCCGCAGCTCCTTGGCTTTGCTCAGCGTCGTCTTGATCTTCTCCTTGTCGAGCAGCTCGGTCGACAGGTTGCGGAGCAAGGCCTGGCGATGCGCGGTGGTTCTCCCGAGCTTCCTTCCCGCCACCCGATGTCTCATGATCGCGAGTCTCCTGCCGGCTCGTCAGGTCCGTGCACGAATCGATCCCCTCTACCTAGCCGGAGCGGGCCTTGAGCTTCTTGGGGTCGATGTTCATCCCGAGGGACAGCCCCATTTCCGCCAGGATGTCCTTGATCTCGTTCAGCGACTTGCGGCCGAAGTTCTTGGTCTTCAGCATCTCGCCCTCGCTCTTGGTGACCAGGTCGCCGATGAGCTTGATGTCCGCGTTCTTGAGGCAGTTGTAGGAGCGGACCGAGAGCTCCAGCTCGTCGACGGATCGGCTGAGGGTCTCGAGCAGGCGCTCGTCCTCCGTCGTCGGGAAGTCCAGCTCTTCCTCGGGGGTCTCCTCGAAGTTGATGAAGATCGCCATGTGGTCCTTGAGGATCTTGGCGGCGTACGCCACGGCATCCTGCGGAACGACGGCGCCGTTGGTCCACACCTCGAGCGTCAGCTTGTCGTAGTCCGTGGTCTGGCCGAGCCGCGCGTCCTCGACGATGTAGTTGACCTTGCGGACCGGAGAGTGCACCGCGTCGATCGGGATGTAGCCGATGCCGAGATCGTCTTCGAGATTGCGGTCGGCCGGAACGTAGCCGCGCCCGCGCTTGAGCCTCATTTCCATCGAGATCTTGCCCTCTTCGGAGAGCGTCAGGATCGGAACGGTCGGGTCGAGGATCTCGACGTTGGCGCTGGCCTTGATGTTCCCCGACTTCGCCGTGCCGGGACCTTCGGCCGACAGGCTGAGAGTCTCCGGATGGTCCCCGTGCAGGCGAAACGGCACCTGCTTGAGATTCAGGATGATGTCGGTGGTGTCCTCGACGACTCCCGGAATCGCGGTGAACTCGTGAAGCACGCCGTCGATCTTTATGGCGGTGATCGCCGCGCCTTCGATGGACGACAGCAGGATCCGCCGGAGCGCGTTGCCGATGGTCGTTCCGAAACCGCGGTCGAAGGGCTGGGCGGTGAAGCGCCCGAACTTGGCCGTGAGAGTCTCCTTCTCGACCTCGAGACGCTTGGGCTTCTGGAATCCCTTCCACTGCATCCGAATCCTCCCAGAGGTGCCGGTCGCGGCCCCTCGTTACTTCGAGTACAGCTCCACGATGAGCTGTTCCTGGATCGGCATCGTGATGTCCTCGCGGGACGGCTGCTGCCTCACGGTTCCCCGGAAGGCCTCCGGATCGAGCTCCAGCCATCTCGGGATGCCGCGCCCCTGAGCCGTATCCAGACAGACGCGGATTCCCTCGTTCTTGCGGCTCCTGTCGCGCAGCGTGATGACGCTGCCGGGCTTGATCAAGGCCGACGGAACGTCGAGCTTGTGTCCGTCGACCTGGATGTGCCCGTGCGCGACGAGCTGCCGCGCCATGGCCCGCGACGAAGCGAACCCCAGACGGTACACGACGTTGTCGAGACGCAGCTCGAGCATCTGCAGCAGGTTCGTGCCCGTGATGCCCCTGCGGCGCGTGGCTTCCGCGAAGTGCTTCCGGAACTGGCGCTCCAGGACTCCGTACATCCGCTTGACCTTCTGTTTCTCGCGCAGCTGGACCCCGTAGGCCTGGACCTTCGACCGCCGCCGGCCGTGCTGCCCCGGGGCGTACCCCCGGCGCTCGAAGGCGCACTTTTCCTTGAAGCAGCGGTCTCCCTTCAGGAAGAGCTTCATCCCCTCCCTGCGGCAGAGCCTGCAAACCGAACCGGTGTGCCTTGCCACTCGTCTCCTCCTCGCGCCTCAGACCCGACGTCGCTTGGGCGGGCGACATCCGTTGTGCGGAATCGGCGTTATGTCCTTGATCGACTTGATGTCCATCCCCGCCGCCTGCAGGGCACGGATCGACGACTCGCGTCCGGCGCCGGGCCCCGTGACCCTGGCGTCGAGGCTGCGCACTCCATGCTCGCGCGCGGCGTTGGCGGCCGCCTGCGCGGCGGTCTGGGCCGCGAACGGCGTCCCCTTGCGGGATCCCTTGAATCCCTGCCCGCCCGCCGATGCCCACGCCAGCACGTTGCCCGTCGGATCCGTGATGGTGATGATCGTGTTGTTGAACGAGGCCTGCACGAAGGCGATGCCGTGGGGCACGTTCTTCTTTTCCTTCTTGCCGCCCTTCTTCCCGCCCTTGGTGGTCTTGGCCATGGATGCCTACCCCTTCTTCCCGACCTTGGCCTTCTTGCCTTGGATCGCTCGTCGCGGCCCGCGTCGGGTGCGCGCGTTGGTGTGCGTTCTCTGGCCGTGACACGGGAGATTGCGGCGGTGCCGCATGCCGCGGTACGAGCCGATCTCGATCAGGCGCTTGATGTCGAGGGACACGGCCTTGCGCAGGTCGCCTTCGATCCGCCCCTCCTGGTTGATCACCCGCTGGATGCGGAGGATCTCGTCCTCGGTCAGATCCTTGACCTTGGTCTCCCCGGGAACCTTGGCCTTTTCGAGGATCTGCTTGCCCCGGGCTCGTCCGATCCCGAAGATGTAGCTCAGACCTATCTCGACCCTCTTGCTGGGGGGAAGATCGACACCCGCGATTCTCGCCACGCCTCAAACCTCCGCACCGGGATCAACCCTGGCGCTGCTTGTGCTTCGGGTTCTCACAGATCACGCGCACGACACCCTTGCGCTTGACGATCTTGCACTTCGCGCAGATCTTCTTGACCGACGTTCGGACCTTCACGACGCTCTCCCTCGCCCGCCGACCTCACTTGTAGCGATAGACGATCCGGCCGCGGGACAGATCGTACGGCGACAGCTCCACCAGGACCCGATCCCCCGGCAGGATGCGGATGAAGTTCTTCCGCATCTTCCCCGAGATGTGAGCGAGGACGACGTGTTTGTTCTCCAACTCCACCCGGAACATCGCATTGGGGAGCGGCTCCACCACCGTCGCCTCCACCTGGATCGCCTCTTCCTTGGCCATAGGCTCGACGCTACCCCACCCACGCGTTTCGTGGCTCGGGCCCGGTCCTCACCACGGGAGCGGGCCCCCCAGGACCACCGGTCCGTTCTCCTGGATCGCCACCGACACCTCGAAGTGCGCCGACAGGCTCCCGTCGCGGGTCGTCGCGGTCCAATGATCCGAAGCACTCTGGACGACCTCGGCCCGGCCGGCGTTGACCATCGGCTCGATGGCCAGAACCATGCCCTCGGCGAGGCGCACCCCGCGACCCGGCTCACCGAAATTCGGGATCTGCGGCTCCTCGTGGAGCTTCGACCCGATTCCATGACCGACGAACTCCCGTACCACGCTGAAGCCGTTGGCCTCGACGTGGCTCTGGACGACGTGACCGATGTCCGAGACCCGGTTCCCGATTCGGGCTTGCTCGACGCCCTTGACCAGGGACTCCCGCGTCACACGCAGCAGCCGCTCCGCCTCCTCGCCGACCTCGCCGACCGCATAGGTCTCCGCGGCGTCCCCGAAGTAACCCCTGAAATGAACTCCGCAATCGATCGACACGATGTCGCCGGAGTTCAGCACGCGCTGCTCCGACGGCACGCCGTGGACGATCTCGTCGTTGATCGAGGCACAGATCGTGCCCGGGAACACGGGCCCGCCGTTGGGATGCGGGTAGCCCTTGAACGCCGGTATGCCGCCGGCCTTGCGAATCCGGTCCTCGGCAAAGCGGTCGATCTGAAGCGTCGTCATTCCGGGCGCGATCATCCCCCGCAGTTCGGCGAGGATCTCGCGGATGATGCGGTTGGCATCGTCCATGATCCGGATCTCGGCCGGAGACTTGAGCACCGTTCGATTCACGCCGCGAGCCCTGCCTTCAACCGCGCGAAGACGGCGTCCGCGTTGCCGCCCGCGTCGACCTCGATCAGAATGCCTCGTTCGCGATAGGCGCTCGCGGCCGGCAGGGTCTCGCGGGAGTAGACCTCGAGCCGCCTCCGAATCACCGCCTCGGTGTCGTCCTCGCGCTGGATCAGCGCCGCCCCGCAGCGATCGCAGATCCCCGCCGACTTCGGAGGATTGCTTTCGACGTGGTACAGCGTTCCGTCGTTGCGGCAGATGCGCCGCCCCGACAGGCGCCGGACGATCTCGCCCGGGTCGGCGGTCAGCAGGACCACGGTCTCCACGCTCACGCTGAGCCTCTTCAGCACCTGATCGAGTATCGCCACCTGCCCCACCGTGCGGGGGAAGCCGTCCAGCACGAACCCTCGGCGCGCATCGCTCTTGCCGAGGCGCTCCGCGATCAACTCCCCCATCAGCCCGTCGGGGACCAGCTCGCCGGACTCGACGCACGATCGGGCCTTCCGGCCGAGCGCCGAGCCGCTCTTCACCGCGTCCCGGAGCAGGTCTCCGCTCGAGATGTGAGGCACCCCGAGATCGTCCCGCAACCGCGACGCCTGGGTCCCCTTCCCGACCCCGGGGGGGCCCATCAACACCACCCTCATTCGCGCAAAGTCCTCATCATAGCAGAGTTGCCCGGATCCGCCGCGTGCGCCGCGGGGCGCCTCGTGGCCGCAGCCGGGCGATGCGCCACCGCCTCATCCCCTGCGTCCCTTGATGCGAGCACCCTTCATGAAGCCCTCGTAGTGCCGCATGATGAGCTGGGACTCGATCTGCTGCACGGTGTCCATCGCGACACCGACCACGATCAGCAGAGACGTGCCGCCGAAGTAGAACTTGACGTTCAACCCGTTGAGCAGGAACGGCGGGAGTATCGAACCGAAGAACGTCCCCACGGCCGCCGGGAGGCGGTCGAGCTGCGAGCCGCTGATCAGGAACACCGGCAGCAGGCTGACCGCGCCGAGATAGATGGCGCCGGCGAAGGTCAGCCGCGTCAGGATGCGATCGATGTACTCGGCGGTCTTCTTGCCGGGACGGATCCCGGGAATGAACCCGCCGTACTTCTTCATGTTGTCGGCCTGGTCCATGGGATTGAAGATGATCGAGACGTAGAAGAAGCAGAAGAACACGATCAACCCGAAGTACAGCAGGTTGTAGACCGGATGGGCGTACTGCAGCTGCTGCAACGTCTCCTGAACCCAGTCGAACTCGGCGAGGAAGCCGATCTGCCCGATGGTCTGGGGAATGGCCAGCATGGAAGAGGCGAAGATCACGGGGATGACGCCGCCGGTGTTCACACGGAGAGGCATGAAGGTCGAGGCGCCGCCGTAGACCCTGCGCCCGACCACTCGCCGGGCGTACTGGATCGGGATCTTGCGCTGCGCGCGCTCGACGAGGACGATCGCACCGACCACGGCGACCATCAGGAGCAGCAGCAGGATGATCTGCAACGGACCGAGGGCTCCGGTGCGCAGGTCCTGGATCGTGCTGGCCACGGCACCGGGGAGCCCGACGACGATTCCGGCATAGATGATCAGCGAGATGCCGTTTCCGATGCCGCGCTCCGAGATCTGCTCTCCGAGCCACATGATGAAGGCGGTTCCGGTCGTCAGGGTGAGGACCGTCATGAGCTGGAAGCCGATCCCGGGATCGATGACGATCTGGCCGACTCCCGTCGAATTGGACTGCTGCAGGAAGATCGCCATGCCGTAGGACTGCACGATGGACAGTCCCACGGTGCCGTAGCGCGTGTACTGCGTGATCTTCTTGCGGCCGACCTCGCCCTCCTTGCTGAGCTTCTCGAGGTACGGCCACACCACGGTCAGCAACTGCAGGATGATCGACGCCGTGATGTACGGCATGATGCCGAGGGCGAAGATCGTGAAGCGGCTGAAATTGCCCCCCGAGAACAGATCGACGAAGTCGAAGATCGACCCCGCCTGGGACTCGAACAGGCGCAGCAGCGCCGCGTTGTCGATTCCGGGGGTCGGGATGTGGCCGCCCACGCGGTAGACCGCCAGGAGGCCGAACGTGTACATGATCCTCCGGCGAAGATCGGGGATGCTCCACATGTTCTTGAAGCTTTGGATCATGTCCGTCTCAGACCTTCTCCGTCCGACCCGCGAGCAGCTCGGTCTTGCCGCCCGCTTCCTGGATCTTCTTCGCCGCCGCGGCCGAGAACTTGTGGGCTTTCACGGTCAACACGACCTTGACCTCGCCGTTCCCCAGCACCTTGATCGGAGCGCTGCCCTTCTTCAAGAGGCCGGCGTCCTCGATGGCCTCGGGCGTGACCACGCTCCCGCTCTCGAACACGTTCAGGCGGTCGACGTTCACGGTCCGGAACTCCCGCCGGAAGATGTTGGTGAAGCCGCGCTTGGGGATGCGTCGGTGGAGCGGCATCTGGCCGCCCTCGAAGCCGCGCTTGCGGGAATAGCCGCTGCGGGACTTCTGTCCCTTCTCGCCGCGTGTGGCGGTCTTGCCGTGTCCGGAGCCCGGTCCCCGGCCCACCCTCTTCCTCGCCTTCCGGGCGCCGGCCGCCGGCTTCAGGTCGTGTAGATTCATGGCGATCGTCCTTCGATCCTCATTCGTCCCGCGCGGCGGGCGAACGACTTGCCTTGCGTTTCGGAGCCGACGTCACTTCCACGAGATGAGGGATCGATCGGAGCATCCCCCGCACGGCGGCGTTGTCGGGCAGGACGCGGACGCGGCCGAGCTTGGCGAGGCCGAGAGCCCGCAGGGTCGCCTTCTGGGTCTTGTCGAAGCCGATCCCGCTCCTCACCTGCCGGACCTCGAGCGTCGCCCCGCTCTCGGCTCTGCGCGCGGTCATCTCCCGACCTCCGCCTGGATGTCCTCCGGCGCCTTGCCGCGCAGGACCGCCACCTCTCCGGCATGCCGCAGCCGGCTCAGCCCCTCCATCGTCGCGCGCAGCACGTTGTACGGGTTCTTGGTTCCGATGGACTTGGTCAGGATGTCCTGCACTCCGGCAGCCTCGAGGATCGCGCGCACCGCACCCCCGGCGATGACGCCCGTACCCTCGGAGGCCGGCTTCAACATCACGGTCCCGGCGCCGAACCTCCCGAGGACGGCGTGCGGGATGGTGGTGCCCTTGAGCGGGACGTGCACCAGGTTGCGCTTGGCCTGCTCGACGCCCTTGGCGATCGCCGAGGGCACCTCGCGAGCCTTGCCGGCGGCGAAACCGACCCATCCGTTGCTGTCGCCGACGACCACGAGCGCCGAGAACGAGAAGTTCTTGCCGCCCTTGACCACCTTGGTCACGCGGTTGATGTGGACCACTCGGTCCTTGAGCTCACCGACCGGCTGCTGATCGCGTTGCGCCACGACTCCTCCACGCCTCCCACCGAAAACGGCGGAACCTGTCCGCCGGGAACCGGACTCGTCAGAACTTCAGCCCCTCGGAGCGTGCCGCGTCGGCGAGCGCCTTCACGCGGCCGTGGTACAGATGACCGCCGCGATCGAACACCACCGCCTCCACGCCCGACGATTTCAGGCGTTTCGCGATCGCTCCACCGACGGCCTTCGCGGCCGCGATGTTCCCCCCGCTCGGCGCCTCGCGGCGGACCTCCGCGTCCAGCGTCGACGCGTGGGCGAGCGTCCGCCCGGCTTCGTCGTCGATGGCCTGCGCATAGATGTGCTTGCCGCTCCTGAACACGGCCAGGCGGGGCCGCTCGGCGGTCCCGCGAACCTCCCGGCGGATCCGGTAACGCACTCGACGTCGTAGGGCGCTGCGATCGATGGTCTTCTGCATCTCGGGCTCCTCAGGCCGCTCCGGTCTTGCCGGCTTTCTTGCGGAGCGCTTCGTTCTCGTAACGGATGCCCTTGAGCTTGTAGACATCCGGCGGACGCAGCCCGCGGAGTTCCGCGGCGACCTGTCCGACCTGCTGGCGGTCGATACCGCTCACGGAGATCCGCGTGTTCTTGTCCACCACGATGCGAATCCCCTCCGGAATCGGGTACTCGACGGGATGCGTGCGACCGAGACTCAGCACGACCGTCTTCCCCTTGACCTCGGCGCGGTAGCCGACGCCATGGATCTCGAGGTTCTTGCTGAATCCCTCGGTGACTCCGCGCACCGCGTTGGCCACGAGGGCCCGCGCCAGCCCGTGCAGGGCCTTCTGCTGCTTGCCGTCGCCGCGCCGGGTCATGTGGACCTGGTGGTCCTCGAGCGTGGCGGTGATGCCGCGCGGCAGGGACTCGTCCAGGGACCCCTTGGGACCCTTGACCGAGACCCGGCCGCGGTCGATCTTGACCTCGACGCCCTGAGGGACCGCGATGGGGAGTCTTCCGATTCGGGACATGGCGCTAGATCTCCTGACTCACCAGATGTTGCACAGGATCTCGCCGCCGACGCCGGCCCTGCGGCTGTCGGATCCCGTGAGGATCCCCTTGGGAGTGGACAGGATGTTGATCCCCAATCCACCCTGGACCTTGGGAATGTCCCGCTTGCCGCAGTAGATCCGCAGTCCCGGGCGACTGACCCGCTCGAGGCCGGTGACCACGTGCTCCCCGGAGCTCATGTACTTCAGGCCGATGCGGAGGACGCCTCGCGGCTTGGCCTCGACGACCTCGAGACTCGCGATGTAGCCCTCGCTCAGGAGGATCTCGGCGATGCGGTGTTTGATCCTCGACGCGGGGATCTCGACGCTCGCATGGGATGCCTGCAGGGCGTTCCTGATGCGGGTCAACATGTCGGCAATGGGATCGGTCATCGACATCGTGAGGGCCTCCGGGCTCGCGCCCCGTTCACCAGCTCGCCTTGGTCACGCCTGGAAGCGCGCCTTCCAGCGCCAGGTTCCTGAAGCAGATGCGGCACAGGTTGAACTTGCGGAGATAGCCGCGGGAACGCCCGCAGCGCCTGCAGCGATTGTGACGCCGCACCGCGAACTTCGGCTTCCTCAGAAACTTTGCCATCCAGGCCTTCGTTGCCATCGCGATCCTCAGTTCGTCCTGAACGGCATGCCCAGCCCGCGAAGGAGGGCGCGCCCCTCCTCGTCGGTCCGCGCCGTCGTGACGATGCACACGTTCATGCCCTTGACCTTCTGGACCTTGGCGAGATTGATCTCCGGGAACACGAGCTGGTCCCGGACCCCGAGCGTGTAGTTGCCGCGGCCGTCGAAGGCCTTGGGGGACACTCCGCGGAAATCGCGCACGCGGGGAAGGACCAGGTTGATGAGGCGATCGAGGAACTCCCACATCCGCGCTCCCCGCAGCGTCACCCGGCAGCCGATCGGCATTCCCTCGCGAAGCTTGAAGTTCGAGATCGACTTCCGGGAGCGGGTGATCGATGGTCGCTGAGCCGTGATGGCCGCCAGCTCCTCCGCGGCCTGATCGAGGATCTTCGGGTCCGCGATCGCTTCGCCGAGGCCCATGTTCACGACGACCTTCGTGATCCTCGGCACGGCCATGGGGCTGCCGTAGCCGAACTGCTGGATCAGCGCCGGCATCACCTGGTCCTTGAATCTTTCCGCCATCCTCGTCATCACTGTCCCTCGCGTTCCAGCTCTCGCTCTCCAACCCCGGGAGGCCGTCGAGCCGCGGGCGCTTCGCGCCCGCTGGCTCCAGCGGCCGCGCAATTACTTGTCCAACACCGCGCCGCTGCCCTTGGCGATCCTCACGCGCTTGCCGTCCTCCAACCGCTTGCGGGCGATCCGCGCCGGCTTGTCGGTCTCGGGGTCCACCACCATGAGGTTGGAGACGTGGATCGGCCCCTCGCGCTCGACGATGCCGCCCTTGATGTTGCGCTGCGGGATGGGTTTCGTGTGCCGCTTCAACAGGTTGATGCCCTCGACCAGCGCCGAGAGCTTCTTGGGCGTCACGCGCAGCACGCGTCCGCGCTTGCCGCGGTCCTTGCCCGCGATCACCTGCACGACGTCGTTCTTCCTGACGTGCGACTTGGGCATCACAGAACCTCGGGCGCCAACGACACGATCTTCATGAACTTGCGGTCGCGCAGCTCGCGGGCCACCGGCCCGAAGACGCGCGTCCCGATGGGCTCGCGATCGTTGTTGATCAGCACGGCGGCGTTCTCGTCGAATCGAATGTAGGACCCGTCGCGCCGGCGGTGCGCGTTGACCGTCCTGACCACCACCGCCTTCACGACCTGGCCCTTCTTCACGTTTCCGTCCGGCGCGGCTTCCTTGACGGACGCCGTGATGATGTCGCCGATCGCGGCGTACTTGCCCTTGGAACCCCCGATCAGGCCGATGCACGCGATCCTCCTGGCGCCGGAGTTGTCGGCAACCTCCAGGATCGACCTCATCTGGATCATGTCGGATCCTCCTCGAGGACCGGCGCCTCGCCGCCGACCGCGGCCCGCACCACGCGCCGCACCCGCCAGCGCTTCCTCGCCGACAGCGGCCGCGATTCGATGATCTCGACCCGGTCGCCGAGCTTGCACGCGCCGCTCTCGTCGTGCGCCATGAAGTTGGTGTGCCGGCGCACGTACCGCTTGTAGCGCGTGTCCTTCACGATCCGATCGACGCGCACCACGACCGAGCGGTTCATCTTGGTGGAGATCACGGTGCCGACTCTCAGCATCCGATTTCCCCGTGCGTGCTCGGCGGCTCCCGACTCCGTCATGGCTGGGTCCCTCCTGCCCCGGTGTCCCGCCTCTGGCGCCTGAGGGTCAGGACCCGCGCCAGGTCGCGACGCGAGTCGCGGACCTTGCGGGGGTTCTCGAGCTGGCCCGCGGCGAGCTGCATCTGCAGCTTCCAGATCTGGTCGCGAAGCTCGGACTCCTCGCGCGCGAGTTCCTCGGGGCTCATGCCTCGCAGTTTCTCGAATCTCACGGTCATGACAGTCGTGCTCCGTCCTCAGTCGTGCCGCGCCACGAAACGGGTCCGCACCGGGAGCTTGAAGGCGGCCAGCCTCATGGCCTCCCGGGCCACCGTTTCTTCCACGCCTTCCATTTCGAACAGGACCTTGCCCGGCTTGACCACGGCCACCCACGCTTCGGGCGCGCCCTTGCCCTTGCCCATGCGCGTCTCGGCGGGCTTCTTGGTGATCGGCTTGTCCGGGAACAGCCTCACCCAGATTTTGCCGCCGCGCTTGATGAACCGCGTCATGGCCACGCGGCTGGCCTCGATCTGGCGCGCCGTGACCCACCCGGCCTCGAGGCACTTGAGCCCGTAGTTTCCGAAGCTCACGCTCGAGCCCCTCTGGGCCTTGCCCCTGCGGCGCCCCCGCTGCTGCTTCCGGAACTTCACCTTCTTCGGCATCAACATGGCTGCGGTCCTCCGGCTCCCTCGTCCGCCTCAGCGCCGCGCTTCGCGGTCGGCCGGCTGGAATCCACGCGACTCCCCGGTGTAGATCCACGTCTTCACACCGATGACCCCGTAGGTGGTCCGGGACTCCGCGAACCCGTAGTCGACGTCCGCGCGGAGCGTGTGCAGCGGAACCCTCCCCTCGAGGTACCATTCGGAGCGCGCGATCTCGTTGCCCCCGAGCCGCCCGGCCACGCGGACACGGATGCCCTTGGCGCCGAAGCGCTGCGCCGACTCGACCGCCTTGCGCATCGCCCGGCGAAACGCGACGCGCTTCTCGAGTTGCATGGCGATCGACTCGGCGACCAGCTGGGCGTCCAGCTCGGGCTTGTCGATCTCCATGATGTTGATGAACACGTCCCGGCCCGTCCGCTTGCGAATCTCGTCCTTCAGACGATCGACCTCCGCGCCCTTGCGCCCGATGATGATGCCGGGGCGCGAGGTCAGGATGTTGACCTTCAGCTTGTTGGCCGCCCTTTCGATCTCGATGGCCGCGACGCCCGCGTGGCCGAGCTTCTTCTTGAGATCCGCCCGCAGCCGCAGATCCTCGTGCAGCAGCTCGGCGTACTTCTTCTCGGCATACCACCGCGACCGCCACGTCTTGTTGAACCCGAGACGGAAACCGTACGGGTGGACCTTCTGACCCACGATTACCTCCGTGCCGCCTGTCCCTCGCCGCCCGGGCGGCCGGGCAGGTCGAGATCGACGACGACGTGACACGAGCGCTTGAGGATCCGGTAGACCCTCCCCATGCTGCGGTGCCGGATCCTCTTCATCGGCGGAGCATCGTCGACGGTCGCCTTGGACACCACCAGGGCGTCGACGTCCACCTTGGCGTCCTTCTGCTGCGCGTTCGCCAGGGCGGACTGCACCAGCTTCTCCAGGTCCCGGGCCACGCGCCGGGGCGAGTACCGCAGGATCTCGAGGGCCACGCCCACCGGCTTGCCGCGGAACTGGTCGACCACCAGGCGCGTCTTCTGCGCCGAGACGCCCAGGTATTTCAATCTTGCTCGCGCGTACACATGCCCCTCCCGAATCACTGCGGGGTGGTGGTGGTCGTCGTCGTGACCTTGTCGGTCTTCACCGAATGACCTCGGAAGCTCCGCGTGGCCGCGAACTCACCCAGCTTGTGACCGACCATGTTCTCGGTGATGTACACCGGGAAGAACTTCTTCCCGTTGTGAACGGCCAACGTGTGGCCCACCATCTCCGGGATGATCGTGGAGCGTCGCGACCACGTCTTGACGACCTTCTTGTCGAACTTCTTGTTCATCTCGTCCACCTTCTTTCGAAGGTGGTCGTCGACGAAGGGCCCTTTGCTGATCGATCGCGCCATGTCAGGCCCCCTTCGCCTTGCGACGCCGGACGATGAACTTGTCCGTACGGTGGTTGTTCCTCGTCTTCTTGCCCTTGGTCGGGACCCCCCACGGCGTCACCGGGTGGCGGCCGCCGGAGGTCCGGCCCTCGCCCCCTCCGTGGGGATGATCCACCGGGTTCATGGCCACGCCGCGGACCGCGGGACGCTTGCCCATCCAACGGTTCCGTCCGGCCTTGCCGATGCTGATGTTCTCGTGGTCGAGGTTGCCCACCTGCCCGATCG
>Ga0302046_10001497_pt1 | contig 21925 bp, 21 predicted proteins | sample RVTome_11_FD_200261 | JGI IMG/M metagenome (GOLD analysis project Ga0302046, IMG submission 200261) | Soil microbial communities from uranium-contaminated site in the Upper Colorado River Basin, Wyoming, United States - RVT147D111 (version 2) ...
GGTGACCTGCTGAGCATTCACGGTGGTGACAGTCAGAGTATTCACGGTGGCGACGGCCAGAGCATTCACGGTGGCGACAGCCAGAGCATTCACGGTGGTGATCTGCTGAGCATCCACGGTGGCGACAGCCAGAGCATTCACGGTGGTGATCTGCTGAGCATCCACGGCGGCGACAGCCAGAGCATTCACGGTGGTGACCTGCTGAGCATCCACGGTGGCGACAGCCAGAGCATCCATGGAGGGGACAGCCAGAGCATCCATGGAGGGGACAGTCAGAGCATCCATGGAGGGGACAGTCAGAGCATTCATGGCAGCGACCTACTGGTCGTCGGTACCATCGACTTTGTGGGCGATGGTTTTGTGTCGGTTCTCGGCCAGACCGTATTTGCGGACGGGCAGGACTTCACGACGATGATGGTCGGATCTTCCGTAGCAGTTTACGGCTCACTGGACGATGAGTTCGGCGGCATTGTGAATGCGACTGTTTTCCAGGTTGCTGCGGGTGATCGGTCCTTCCTGCGCGGCTCTGTCGACGAGGTCAATTCGATGCTTGGCAGGGCGGTAATCAGCGGTGTGTCGGTCGACTATAACGCGCTGCTGTCAAATGGGAGTGCGCCGCAGGTAGGTGACGTCGTCAGCGTGACAGGCCGAGCCTATCGCGGAATCGGCATATTGGTAGCCGAGTAGCGTTCGCCAGCCGGAATAAAAAAAGTCGGCGTCCTTGCCGACTTTAGGTCTCGTATCAACTGTGAAGGAGATGCGAGGGTTGGAGAAGCCGCCTCTGAGCGATTAGAGACGACTCGCGCGCAGAATAGACAGACGCGGTTTCGATTGCTGTGATCGCTCTCACAAATAACTTCGCATGAAAACAAAAGGGCGCCGACCGGCGCCCTTATTGTTAAGCAAAGTCGGATTAAGTTAAGCGAGTATCAGCGCCCCGCAGTGTCGCGCAAGCTTTGCAGATACGCCTGAAATTTACGATTCTGCAGGTACTGCGTAATTTCTGTCCTGGCACTTTCCAATGTCGGCGCTTCAGTTGCTCGTGATTCCTCGCGCAGAATGACATGCCAGCCAAACTGGGTTTGAACCGGTTCCTTCGTGTATTCGCCATCCTTGAGATTAGCAACCGCGTCCGAGAATGGCTTTACCATTTGATCGGGCGAGAACCAGCCAAGCTCGCCACCGTTCGGACCGGATGGTCCTGAGGACCTCGATGTCGCCAGTTCGATGAAGTCAGCACCACCGTCAAGCAACTTGATGATTTCGGCGGCTTCGCCTTGCGTTTCCACCAATATATGTCTCGCTTTGAACTGCTGGGAGGGCGCCAGTGCTGCCTGGTTGGCATACTCTTCGGCAATTTCTTCCTCCGTAACGTTCGTACCCGAATAGAATTCTGTTGCGACAGCTTGTGCCAGTATGCCTCGCCGTTGCAGTTCCAGCTGTGCCTGGATGACAGGATCCTTTTCATGTCGCGCCGCAGCGTCCTGGGTTGACAGCAGGAAAATGTCGGTCAGTTCGGCCTGCAACGTCTCCCGTTCCTGTGGAGTCGCCTGCGCGGCCGGCCTGCTGGTACGGCTCTGGATATAGAAATCGAGCACAGCACTGTCGATGGCGGCTCCGTTGACCGTTGCAATAACTTCCCCATGGGCGATGCTGGCTGTTGCGATCAGTGCGGTTGTAGTCAGTGCCAGCCGGCGTGCTCCAATAGACCGGGAAGCCTTGAAAGATTTCATTGTCTCGTTTCCTTTAGATATTTTGACTGCTCTGATCGCCGGGCCGATATTCCTCGGCAGTCAGCGCCTTGATGCGGATCGCATGGATGTCAGTTTGCATGAGCCGCGAAAGCGCATCATAAACCATGCGATGTCGCCGCACGCGGCTTGCCCCGGCAAACTTTTCCGAGACGATGACCAGGTCGAAGTGCCCCTTGCCATCCTGCGAACCGGCGTGTCCGGCATGCAGGTGACTCTGGTCCTTGATCACGACCTCGGAAGGCGCCAAAGACGTCCCGAGTGCAACGCGGATCTTCTGCTCGCGTTCGTTGGTCATGGCAATACCCGTTTGAACGGTTTGACTGAGACCCTCGCATAAACGCCCGCCTTCACGTACGGGTCGGCATGTGCCCATGCGTTGGCTTCTTCGAGCGATGGAAAATCGACTACGACGAGGCTGCCGGTAAATCCTGCGGCGCCAGGGTCCTCGGTATCGATGGCCGGATGCGGCCCTGCAATCAGCACACGCCCGTCAGCAGCGAGTGCCTTAAGTCGGGCAAGGTGCGCGTCACGGGACCTAATCCGCAACGGCAGACTGTCGATCACATCTTCGCTGATTACGGCATACCACACGTCAGTTCTCCGGCTTGTCGGTACCTGGGGTGGCCTTGTCGATTTTCGAGACTAACCAGAACGTCTGGCCTGTCATGAATATCAGGGTCAGGCCCAGCAGTCCAAAAACCTTGAATCGCACCCAATCCGGTTCCTTGTAGTTGAAAGCGACATAGATATTCAGCAACCCCAGCGAGACAAAAAAGACCACCCATACCAAGTTCAGTGCTCGCCATTGTTTCGGAGATACGCGGTCGGTCTTCAATTCGCCCATCAGTCCGAAAAACTTTTGCACCAGCGGTTTCTCACCTATCCAATGGCTGATGAGAAATGCCAGCGCCAGCGCCCAATAAAATGCGGTGGGCTTCCAGTACAGAAAGGCCGGATTGCGCAGATATACCGTTGCACCACCGAGCACCAGGAGAAAAATCGTGGACCACAGGTAGATGCGATCGACCTTTCGGTTCACCAGGTATTTCACGAGCACACCAACAGGCATCGCAATCATGAGGACGACAACGGCGAAATAGATGTCTTTGAAAAAGTACGCCGCAAGAAACAGCACCAGCGGCAGAAAATCGGCAAGAAAAAGCACGGTTGGTCCGAAGTACTCTGGAGTCTGTGGTGCATGATAGCCCAATTCCAGCCCTGGCCGAAATGCGGACATTGTTGCAGCGCCAGCTTCCTCGCCCCGGTACAATCCACGCGTGGCAATGCTGATTGAAGTTCACCCAACGCACCCGCAACCGCGGCGTATTTTGGATATTGTCGAGGAGATTCGTCGTGGAGGATTGATAGCGTATCCGACTGACTCGAGTTACGCCTTCGGTTGCCATATCGGCGACAAACGCGCCATGGGGCGGATCCGAAGCATTCGAAAAACAGACAAGAATCACAATTTCACACTGATTTGCAGCGACCTGTCGGAAATCAGTACTTACGCACGGGTCGACAACTGGGCTTATCGATTGCTCAAATCGTTGACGCCAGGCCCTTACACTTTCATTCTCGAGGCTACCCGCCAGGTACCGAAGCGATTGCAGAACCCTAAACGACGAACGATCGGACTCCGAGTCCCGGACCACCCGGTAGTGCATGCAATTCTCAAAGAGCTGGGCGAGCCGATCATGAGCTCCACGCTGCTGCTGCCGGGTGCCGACCTGCCATTGAACGATGCCATTGAAATCGAAGTGGCAATCGGCGATCGAATCGATTTGATCGTCGATGCAGGGCCGACCGGCATCGAGCCAACGAGTGTGATCGACCTGTCAGGTGGCTCGGTAAGGATACTGCGCGAGGGGCGCGGTGACGTCAGTTCACTGCGCTGAAACGACTTGCAGTTTGGCGGCTGATTTACGTTAAAATGCCCTGACCTCGCCCGGAACATCCATGAAGCCCGAACTGAGAGTGCTGACCAGCAAAGACGCGCCAAAGCCCGTCACCGACGGTGACGGCGGTCCTGCACAGGCCGAAATGCCTTTCGCAATTGTCGATGGCGAACCGATCACGGAGCTGCCTCAGGACCTCTATATCCCGCCGTATGCGCTGCAGGTGTTCCTGGAAGCCTTCGAAGGTCCGCTCGACCTGCTTTTGTACCTGATTCGACGACAAAATATCGACATTCTCGATATCCCGATCGCAGAGATAACCCGCCAGTATGTCGAGTACATCGAGCTGATGAAGGAAATGCAGCTCGAGCTGGCCGGTGAGTACCTGTTGATGGCAGCAATGCTGGCCGAGATCAAGTCACGCATGCTGTTGCCTCGAATGCCGAGCGACGAAGTTGAAGAAGACGATCCGAGAGCCGAACTCGTGCGCCGGTTGCAGGAATACGAACGCTTCAAGAAGGCAGCCGAAGACCTGGATGCGCTGCCGCGACTCGAGCGCGATGTCATGATGGTCGAAATCGAAGCGCCTGATCGCAAGGTCATCACCAAGTTACCCGACGTGACGCTTAAAGAGTTGCTGGTGGCATTTCACGATGTCCTGAAGCGTGCGGAAATGTTCTCGAACCTGCACATGCAAAGAGAGCCGCTATCAGTACGCCAGCGCATGTCGGAGATTCTCAGCCGGATCAAGGCAAACTCATTTACCGCATTTGCCGAACTTTTTGACGCTGAGGAAGGGCGAATGGGTGTTGCGGTTACGTTTATCGCCATTCTCGAGTTATTGCGCGAATCGACCATAGAAGTCGTTCAGGCGGAGGCATTCGCGCCGTTGCACATTCGTGCAGCCTCGTCGGTTCGGCTGGTTTCTAACCAAGACGATATTTAGTAAGGGAACTGAGGGAAAATTGCCTGATGGACGACACAGAGATCAAGTACTTTGTAGAGGCCGCGCTCCTTGCAGCCGGCCGGCCGTTGAGCGTCGATCAGTTGCAGGCCCTTTTCGACACCGGCTCGGCGCCGGAGAAAACGGAAATCCGGCGTGCGATCACTGAGCTTGATCAGGAGTTCGAACGACGGGGAATTGCCATTGTCGAGGTGGCATCCGGGTTCCGCGTGCAAATCAAGCCAGGCATGGTCGAGCGGCTGCAAAAACTGTGGGAAGAGCGACCGCCGCGTTACTCCCGGGCGCTGTTTGAAACACTTGCGTTGGTGGCCTACCGGCAGCCGATTACTCGCGGTGAAATCGAAGAAATCCGTGGTGTCGCGGTGAGCAGCAATATCATTCGATCGATGCTCGAACGGGACTGGATTCGGGTTGTCGGTCACCGCGACGTGCCGGGCCGGCCTGCAATGTTTGGCACCACCAAAGCATTTCTGGATTACTTTGGCCTGAAGAAACTCGATGATCTTCCGCCACTGGCAGATCTTTCCGATTGGGAGAGCTTGCGGGTTCAACTGAACCTGCCGGATGTCGATGCCGACGAGATCCCGGAGGAAATGGGCGAAGTGACGGAATTCCCGGTCCTTTACCCGGAGATCAGGGCTGACAACGAAGATGAATCGGATCTTCCGGACCTCGATGCGCTCGCCATACCGGGCGACGAATCCGACCGCACATTTGTCCGCATTGCCGCCCGGCCCTGGCCGGGTTCGAGGGATACTGCCAGCGTCGATGAGGAGTTCGATGAGGATCTTGAGCCGAAGCGCGACGCGGATGCTTCGTTGTCGCGCAGCTAGCGAGGTTCTCCTTGACGGAGCGCGTGCAAAAGTTCCTGGCATCGATGGGCCATGGATCGCGGCGTGAAATCGAGGACTGGATTCGGGCCGGACGCCTGTGCATCGATGGAAAGCCAGCAACGCTCGGCCAGCCTGTAACCGGCACAGAGGCATTCGAAATCGATGGTCGACGCCTGTCGAACCGCACAGCGTCGGCTTCGCACCAGTACCTCATGTATCACAAAAACGAAGGCGAAGTGACCAGTCGAAGCGACGAGAGCGGACGCCCTCTGGTTTTCGATGCACTGCCCGGGCTTGAGGGTGCGCGATGGATTTCCATAGGCCGTCTGGATATCAACACCACCGGTCTCCTGCTTTTCACCACGGACGGTCAACTGTCGAATGCCCTGATGCACCCGTCGTCACAGATACTTCGAACATACGCCGTCCGGGTACATGGCCAGCCGACCGATGACGAACTGCAGGCTTTGCTGGACGGTCTGGAGCTCGAAGACGGTCGGGCGGCTTTCGACTCTGTCACCCCGGCCGGCGGCGACGGCGCCAATCGCTGGTTCGAAGTCACCATTCGCGAAGGGCGCAACCGAGAAGTCCGGCGATTGTGGGAAGCGCTGGGCTATCGCATAAGTCGTCTGATGCGAACTGCATACGGTCCGATCCGGCTGCCCAGAAGTCTGCGGCGCGGACGTTATGCGCCGCTCACGCCGGCGCAAGTTCATGCCCTCTACCAGAGTGTCAGAATGGCCCGGCCGAACGCCGCAATTGCACTGAAAACGAAAAAGACAAAGATCAGAAAAACAAGACGATAGAAGCTAAAATTAATCTGGAATATTACTGTGCATCCAGACTCTTTCCGGTAACTCCGCGGCTGTCGGGACCCAACAGGTAGACATACGCGGGCAATACCTGATCCGGGGTCTTCAACAGACTCCGATCTTCGGCCGGATAAGCCTGCAACCGCATGTTGGTGCGTGTTGCGCCGGGGTTCACGCAATTCACTTTCAGCGGAGTGTGCCGATTTTCGTCGGCGAGAATTTGTGCAAGCGCTTCCGTGCCGAATTTCGAAACGGAATACGCCCCCCAGAATGCGCGACCCACGCGGCCGACGCCGCTACTGGTAAAAATCAGCGACGGGTCTTCCGACTGGCGCAGGATCGGCAGCAGCACCTGTGTCAGGGCGAAGGCGGCAGTCAGATTGACGTGGATAACCCTTTGCCATTCCCCCGCGTCGTACTGGTCTATCGAGATCCTTTTCCCGAGTATGCCGGCGTTGTGTACCAGGCCATCGAGGCGCCCGATCTCATTTTCGACACTTGCGGCCAGCGAGCGGTACGCATCGGCGTCGGCGGTGGCAAGATCCATGGCGACTATCGATGGGCGAGGCGCGTCCTCGATGGTCTCGATCTGGTCGTACGTGGCCTCGAGTTTTTTCAGGTTTCGGCCGAGCACGATGATCTGGGCGCCGAGCCGGGCCGACTGGATTGCCAGTGCCTTGCCGATACCGTCGCTTGCGCCGGTAATCAGGATCACGCGTCCATTCAGCAAGCCACGCCGGTACTGGTATGTCCTGGGATCCGGACTCAATGCAGCGTCTGCCTGTCGGTCGTCTTCATCCATGCCAATCGAATTACTGCAAGGTCTTGTCGGAGCCTTCAGGCGGGTTGGTTGCGGCCGGTTCGTCGATGTCGACGGAATCGTCGCTCATTTCGCGCGGCAGGGATTCCAGTGCATCGAGAGATTCCAGGGGTTTTTTCGGCCGGATGCCCAGCTCGACAAACTTCCGCGCCCCTGGCAACACCTTGCGCTCCAGTGAACCGACCGCGCGGTTATAGCTTTCGACACTGCTGGCCAGTTGCTTTCCGACCCGATTCAGGTGGCCGACGAAAGCCGTGAGGCGCCCGTACAGATCTTCCGCGAGCCGGCGAATCTCTTCCGCGTTATCGGCCAGGGCCAGCTGTCGCCATCCGTACGCGACTGCTTTCAACAACGCCACAAAACTGGTTGGCGTCGCCAGTATGATCTGGCGCGACAACGCATATTCGATCAGGTCCGGATCTTCATTGAGGGCAGCGCTCAGGAACTGGTCCCCGGGAATGAAAAGAATCACGAATTCCGGGCTCTTGGAAAACTGTTCCCAGTAGGTCTTGCTGGCGAGACTTCGCACGTGTTCGCGAACATTTCGAGCATGTCGCTTGAGCCCGAGCTGCCGTTGTGCGTCGTCCCGTGCTTCCACCGCTTCCAGGTATGCCTCGAGCGGCGTTTTGACGTCGACGACCAGTTCCCTGTTGTCCGGCATACGCACAATCATGTCAGGGCGAATGGTCTTGTCGTCGGCGCTCGTATGCACCTGCTCCTGAAAATCGCAATGCTCCACCATGCCGGCAAGTTCGACGAGCCGGCGCAGAGTAATTTCGCCCCAGCGTCCGCGCACCTGCGGTCGCCGCAACGCATTGACCAGGTTTTGTGTTTCCTGTGCGAGGGACTGCTGGCCGACCTGCATCGTTTCCAGTTGCGAGCGAATACTTCCGTAAGCTTCACTGCGCGCTTTCTCGAGTTCACTGATCTGTCGGTGTGACTGTTGCAGCGCCTCACGGATCGGCTTCACCAGATTCTCGACAGCCTGTTCGCGCTCGCTCAGTTCCCTCTTGGCTTTTTCCTGGTGCGCGCCAAGGTTCTGTTCGGCGAGTCGGAGAAAATTTTCGCTGTTCGCTCTCAGTGACTGATTGGCCAGATCGGAAAAGGCCCGGGCGAGGCGGCCGCTCGCGACCTCGAATGCACTTTCGCGCTCCAGTTGCAGCGCATCCTGGGTCTTGACACGCAACTCCAGCAATTCGATTTCCTGTTGCTTTCGCTTTTGCCGGCCCCGGAAGCTGACCCAGCAAATCAAGATGCCAAGCAGCAGGCCCGTCGCCAGCGCCGGCCCGGCGACTTGCCAAATGGCAGGGTTGTTCAGCAAGTATTCCATCAGGTGCCCAGATTAACCGCTTTCAGCACCAGATGCGTGAGTTCGCCGACGTCAGACACTACCGAATCGGCACCCCAGCTGGCCGGCTCGTCACCCGGTACGATGTAACCGTAAGCCGCGGCAATGGTTGCCATTCCGGCGGCGCGACCGGCCTCGATATCGCGGGCGGCATCCCCGATATACACGGATGCAGCCGGGGCAACTCCGAGGGTCCGGGCCGCCAGGATCAATGGCGCCGGGTGCGGTTTGCGTTGCGGCAGCGTGTCGCCACTGACGATGCACGACGCGCGGTCCGACAGGCGCAGTGCGTCCATCAGCGGAACGGTCAATCGATGGGGCTTGTTGGTCACCACACCCCAGGGACAGTGCATGCGGTCGAGATCGTCGAGCAGTCGCCCGAGGCCCGGAAACAATGCGGAGCGCACACAAACTGCTTCCGCGTATCGATCCAGGTACTCGGTGTGCAGGGCTCGGAGCGCCTCGTCCGGCAATTCCGGGAAGCCAAGTCGCAACAGGCCGACGGCACCGTTGGACACGTGCGCGCGGCCGGTCTCGTAGACAAGCCGTGCAAGACCGTGCGCTTCCTGCAAATCTGTCAGCACAGTGACCATGTCCGGCGCCGTGTCGACCAGTGTGCCATCCAGATCAAAAAGCACGCCCCGGGTCTTGCCCGGCAAGGACCTGCGCGTGCTCATGGCGTGTCGCGGCGCCGGAAGTGCATCAGGTAATTGACGTCCACGTTCCGGTCGAGTGAGTACTCGCGCGTCAACGGGTTGTAGTGCAACCCGATGCTGCCGCGAAGGTCGAGATCCGACTGGCGCGACCATTCCTCGAGTTCGGAGGGACGGATGAATTTCTCGTACTCGTGAGTCCCGGCTGGAAGAAGCCGCAGCAGGTATTCGGCGCCAACGATCGCGAACAGGAACGCTTTGGGATTGCGGTTGATGGTCGAAAAAAACACATCGCCTCCCGGGCGCACCAAGGCAGCGCAGGCGGTAATCACCGACGGCGGCGAGGGAACGTGCTCCAGCATTTCCAGGCATGTCACAACATCGTATGCCGCCGGATGATCCGCAGCATGACTTTCCGCCGTGCCACGCAGGTAGGCAACCTTGGCGCCGGATTCGGCCTGGTGAAGGCGGGCAACCGCCAGCGGACCTTCCGCCATGTCGATTCCAGTCACTACCGCACCCTGTGCTGCCAATGACTCGGTGAGAATTCCGCCGCCGCAGCCGACATCGAGCACCCTGGCTCCAGGCAGCTCGACCCGCTGGCGAATGTAGTCCAGTCGCAGCGGGTTGATTTCGTGCAGGGGACGAAATTCGCCGGACGGATCCCACCAGCGCGAGGCAAGGCCGTCGAACTTGGCGATTTCCATTTGGTCAACGTTGTCGATCAAGTCATTGCTCTCCGGACGACGCTGCAATGCGTCGTTGCCATTCAGCGGTGCGGCCCAGCAGTTCGTTGCGGTCGACTTGCGTCAGCTGGCCGTTTTCCACCAGGTGTCTGCCCGCGACCCAGACGTCGCTCACCTGCTGCGAACTGCTTGCATAAACCAGTTGCGACAGTGGATCGTATAGCGGAAGGCTTCGAAAGTGTTGCATGTCGATACAGGTCAGGTCGGCCCATTTGCCTTTTTCAATGGATCCCGTGCTCTCCGCCAGTCCAAGTGCGGTTGCGCCGCCGATCGTCGCCATCCGCAACGCGCGTGCAGCCGGTACGGCGGTTGCGTCCTGATCGATTGCTTTGGCCAACAACGCCGCAGTCTTCATTTCGTCGAGCAGGTCCAGTGCATTGTTGCTTGCGGCACCGTCGGTGCCGAGTGCAACGTTGATCCCGCTTTTGTGGTAACGGTTGATCGGAGCGATGCCACTCGCCAGTTTGAGATTGGATCGCGGGCAGTGAGCCACGGATACGCGTGCGGCAGAGAGCTGTGAAATCTCCTCGGCACGCAAATGCACTCCGTGCACGACGAGTAGCGATGAGTTCACGAGTCCAAGACCTGACAGCCGCTCGAGCGGGCGTAATCCTGTGGCCGCGACGGATGCATCGATCTCGGCCTCGGATTCGTGCAGGTGAATCTGTACACGGACATCGAGTTGATCCGCCATGATCCGCAGTTCCGCAAATGCGCCATCGGACACCGTATCGACGGAATGAGGCGCGATACAGGTCGAAATCAGCGCATGTTCGGCGTAGCGGTCATGCACAAGCTCCGCTCCGCGAGCAAGGCAGGCGGATGCACTGCCCGCCCAGGCGTTCGGGAAGTCAATGACCGGCGTGCCCACCATGGCACGCACATGCATGCCGGCGGCTGTCTCGGCCACGATCTCGGGGAAAAAGTACTGATCGCTGAAACAGGTTGTGCCGCTCAGAAGCATTTCGGCGATGGCGTGTCGCGTCCCGTCACGAACCATTTCGGCACTGACCCAGCGTTTCTCGACCGGCCATATACGTTCCCGCAACCACCGCTCGAGCGGCAGGTCATCCGCGAGACCACGAAACAGCGTCATGGCCGCGTGTGTATGCGTATTGATCAATCCCGGAATCAGTACGTGACCAGGGCGGTCGATCACGCTGCCCGGCCTGTAAATTTGTCTGGCCGCACTGGCAGGCAGTAAATCGACGATGCGGCTGTCGTCAACGATTACCGCATGATCGGTCAGCGTCTGACCGTCAGGCTCTACCGGTATGCACCAGCCGGGCAAAATGAGGGTATCGCATTGCTGCATTCGCGGATCTTGCAGAGGGTATTGGAAGCCGGACCACCGGGGCCGGGTCCGCGGCAGTATACCCTTGATCCGTATAGCAGATAAATCGAAGCGGCAGTATGGAAAATGCTGCCCCGGACCTGATTCTGCATGGCCCGCTGTGGTATCATTCTCAGCCTGATTCGGTGCCGCTTTGTGCTCGAATTCAGCCCAGCGAAATCACGATAGAACCTCGATTTCCAACCGGATTTTAGTGGCCGCGATTCCGAGTCATTTCGGAACCGCTCTGACAGTGTGAAATTGTATGTCTGAAGTTGCTCAGGAGATCCTGTCTGTAAGCCTCGAACAGGAGATGCAGCAGTCCTACCTGGATTATGCGATGAGTGTCATCGTCGGCCGCGCTTTGCCGGATGTTCGCGATGGCCTGAAACCGGTGCATCGGCGCGTTTTGCATGCCATGCGCGAGCTGGGTAACGACTACAATAAAGCCTACAAGAAGTCCGCACGCGTGGTCGGTGACGTCATTGGCAAGTATCACCCGCACGGCGATTCCGCGGTTTACGACACCATCGTGCGAATGGCACAGCCGTTTTCCATGCGCTACCTGCTGGTGGACGGTCAGGGCAACTTCGGATCTGTCGATGGCGATGCCCCGGCTGCGATGCGGTATACCGAAGTTCGCATGTCGAAAATCGCCCACGAAATCCTCGCCGACATCGACAAGGAGACCGTGGATTTCGTCGAGAATTACGATGGGTCCGAGAGCGAGCCATCGGTCATGCCGACGCGCGTGCCAAACCTGCTGGTCAACGGTTCTTCGGGCATTGCGGTGGGAATGGCGACCAACATTCCGCCGCACAACCTGAATGAAATTGTCAGTGCGTGCCTCGCGCTGGTCGACAATCCGGCCATCGACGTGCCGGAGCTCATGGAACATGTCCCCGGCCCGGATTTTCCTACCGCCGGCATCATCAACGGCGCGCAGGGCATTTACTCTGCCTACAGGACCGGTCGTGGACGAGTTTATATACGAGCCCGTACCTCGCTCGAAGTCATCGACAAGCGCGGCAAGGAAGCGATCATCGTCACCGAGCTGCCGTACCAGGTCAATAAGGCACGGCTGATAGAGAAAATTGCCGAGCTGGTGCGCGACAAGCGCATCGACGGTATCAGCGAATTGCGTGACGAATCCGACAAGGACGGCATGCGTATCGTGATCGAGCTTCGGCGAGGGGAACTCAGCGACGTCGTCCTGAATAACCTCTACAAGCAAACGCCCCTGCAAAGTGTGTTCGGTATCAACATGGTGGCGTTACACGAAGGGCAGCCAAAACTGCTCAACCTGAAGCAGGTACTGGAAGCATTCCTGTCGCACCGGCGCGAAGTGGTTACACGCCGTACCATCTTCAACCTGCGGAAGGCCAGGGATCGTGCGCATATTCTTGAAGGTCAATCGGTGGCGCTGGCCAACATCGATGAAGTCATTGTACTGATAAAGGCCTCTCCGTCACCGGCGGATGCCAAGCAGCAGCTCGTCAGTCGTCAATGGTCGCCTGGTTCTGTAACTGCGATGCTGGAGAAAGCCGGTACAACGGATACTCGCCCGGATGCGCTGGAGGAAGGCTACGGACTGATCGACGGCATGTACCGCTTGTCGGAAACGCAGGCGCAAGCAATCCTTGACCTCAGGCTGCATCGATTGACCGGTCTGGAGCAGGAGAAAATAATTAATGAATACAAAGAGCTATTGGAGAATATAAAAGAACTTTCGGATATTCTTGCAGACCCGGACAAACTGCTCGCAGTGATACGCCGGGAACTCGCCGAAATTCGCGACAACTACGGTGACGCACGAAGGACAGAGATCGTCCAGGATCATAGCGACCTGCAGATCGAGGACCTGATTTCCGACGAGGAAGTCGTGGTCACGCTTTCGCACGGGGGCTACGCGAAAGCGCAACCGGTGGACGACTACCAGGCGCAGAGACGCGGCGGGCGCGGGCGCTCGGCGGCCAAGGTCAAGGACGAGGATTTCATCGACAAACTGTTTGTGGCGAGTACCCACGACACGATTCTTTGCTTCTCCAGCCGCGGCAAGATGTACTGGCTCAAGGTCTACCAGGTCCCGCAGGCAAGTCGCGGTTCGCGGGGAAAGCCGATAGTCAATTTGCTGCCTCTCGAAGACGGCGAACGCATCAATGCCGTGCTGCCAATACGCGAATTCGACAAGGACAGTTTCATTTTCATGGCGACCAGCGGCGGTACGGTCAAGAAAACGCCGTTGAACCTGTTCTCACGCCCGCGGGCCAGCGGCATCATTGCCGTCGACCTGCGTAACGACGACAAGCTGGTCGATGTTGCAGTAACAGACGGTGATCGGGAGATCATCCTCGTGGCGAGCAGCGGCAAGGCCATACGTTTCAGTGAAAAAGACGTTCGGCCCATGGGGCGCGGCGCCGCCGGTGTGCGCGGCATCAAGCTGGCACCAGGACACGAGGTAATCGCCCTGTCTATCGTCGGCAACGGCTTGTTGCTGTCAGCGACCGAGAACGGTTACGGAAAACGCACGTCGATCGAGGAGTTTCCGGTCCAGGGTCGGGGCGGTCAGGGAGTCATCGCCATACAGACGTCTGCGCGAAACGGCCGCACGGTTGGCGCACTGCAGGTTATGGGCGAAGATGAAATCATGCTGATCAGTTCGAATGGCACACTGGTCCGCACACCGGTGAGCGAGATTTCGGTGATCGGACGTAACACCCAGGGAGTACGCCTGATTCGGCTGGAGGAAGAACAAAGGCTGGTCGGGCTCGCACGCATCGAATTCATCGAGGGTGATGAGGAATAGCGGGATACCCGGATCACGCTTCGGCCATTGCGCCGCCGGCCCCATTGATCTAAAACACCGCTCCCGATGTCAGGAATTCTGCGATATGACTCGCGTCTATAATTTCAGCGCTGGCCCGGCCGCGATGCCTATTGCCGTACTGGAGCGAATCCGGGCCGATATTCCTGACTGGAACGGGACCGGAATGACGGTCATGGAAGTCAGCCATCGAGGCAAGGCGTTCATGGAAACTGCGGCGAAAGCCGGGCAGGACGTGCGTGATCTGCTCGGAATAAACGACGATTACAGTGTGTTGTTCATTCAGGGCGGCGCAACCATGCAGTTCTCGATGGCGCCGTTGAATCTCGCTGCCGTCGGACAAACTGTTGATTACGTGCAGACCGGCAGCTGGTCCATAAAAGCCGTAGCCGAAGCGCGCAGATACTGCAGGGTAAACATCGCTGCAGACAGCGCGGATCGAAAGTTCACGTACATTCCGCCGGCCTCCGAATGGCAACTGGACCCCGATGCGGCATACGTCCATTACACGCCGAACGAAACCATCGACGGTGTGGAGTTTCATTTCATTCCGCAAACGGCCGGAGTACCGCTGGTCGCCGATATGTCCAGCACGATTCTTTCCAGGCCAGTCGATGTCAGCCGGTTCGGCATCATTTATGCCGGTGCGCAGAAAAACATCGGACCGGCAGGTCTCACGCTGGTGATTATCAGGAAGGATCTACTCGAGCCGGCAAGACCCGATATTCCATCGCTGCTTGCCTACAGGATCTATGCGGAATCCGACTCGATGACCAACACGCCGCCGACATTCGCCTGGTACGTGGCGGGCCTGGTTTTCGAGCATCTCAAGAATGAAGGCGGGCTCGAATCAGTCGGAAGGCGAAACCAGCGAAAGGCGAGCAAGCTGTACGCCGCCATTGACGATTCGCAGTTTTACAGCAATCCGGTTCAGCCCGACTGCCGCTCGTGGATGAATGTGCCGTTCGTGCTAGCGGACCCGGCACTCGACAGCCGATTTCTTGCTGGCGCCGGGCAAGCCGGACTGACCAATCTCAAGGGGCACCGGTCTGTCGGTGGCATGCGGGCATCGATTTACAATGCGACGTCCGAAGCAGCAGTGGATGCCCTCATTCAATACATGCGCGAGTTCGAGCGCCGCAACGGTTAATCGCCACAGGTTTGGAACAATGTACAAAATCCTTACGTTGAACAATATTGCCGTGGCGGGATTGAAGCGATTTCCCCGGGAACTCTATGAAGTGGCTTCGGAATTGCCCAATCCGGACGCCATTATCGTTCGCTCGCAGAATATGCACGACATCGAAATTCCAATATCGGTCGCTGCCATTGGCCGCGCCGGGGCCGGCGTGAATAACATCCCGGTCGATGCATTGAGCAAACGCGGAGTTCCGGTTTTCAATGCACCGGGCGCGAACGCAAACGCCGTGAAAGAACTCGCTGTGGCAGGCCTGTTGATTGCTGCACGCAATATCTGCGATGCGCGCGATTATGTGCGGGGCCTCGATGTCGACGGGGAGGCGCTGGCAGCCGCTGTCGAAGCCGGCAAGAAGAACTTTGTCGGTTTCGAGTTGCCGGGTCGTACGTTAGGGGTAATCGGACTGGGCGCGATCGGCGTCCAGGTGGCCAACGTCGCACTTTCCCTCGGCATGAAGGTGGTCGGATTTGATCCGAAAATAACCGTCAGGAGTGCCTGGCAACTGTCGCCCGGAGTGCAGCAGGTAGACACCCTGGACCTGCTGTTCAAGAAATCCAATGCCGTAACGGTGCACGTTCCGCTGGTGGAGGCAACCCGGCATCTCGTCAGCAAGGACCGGCTGGCGCTCATGCCGGACGGCAGTGTCCTGATCAACTTTGCGCGTGGCGCGATTGTAGACAACGCAGCCGTCACCGATGCACTCAATCGAGGCAAACTGCACGGCTACGTCTGCGATTTCCCGACACCGGAACTGATGGCTCATCCGAAGGTCATTGCTCTGCCGCACCTCGGCGCGTCCACGACCGAAGCGGAGGAGAATTGCGCGATCATGGTGGCGGAGAATATCCGGGAGTTCCTGGAGAACGGCAATATCCGTTCATCTGTCAACTTTCCCGAGGCCATCATGCCAAGAGCAGATGCGTACCGCATTACGATCGCCAACGCCAACGTGCCGAACATGGTAGGTCAGATTTCCAGCCGGTTGGGTCAGGCGGGGCTGAACATCGAGGACTTGCTGAACAAGTCCAGGGGCGAACTGGCTTATACCCTGGTCGATCTTGCCGGACCGGTTTCGAATGAAACCCTCGAGTCCCTGAGACAGATAAAAGGTGTGCTGACTTTGCGAAACCTGGGCAAGCCATTATCCTGACCGGTCTCTCGGGAGATGATTATGACCAGGGCACCCAAAGTGAAATCCGCGGTTCCGGATCTCGCTGCAATTCGCACTCGGATCGATGAGGTCGATCGGCAGATCCAGGAATTGATCAGCGAGCGCGCACGATTTGCCCAACAGGTTGGCATCAGCAAGGGCGAGTTCGCTTCTGCCGTTGACTACTATCGCCCGGAAAGAGAAGCCGAGGTTTTGCGCGCCGTTCTCGAGCGAAACAAGGGCCCGCTGCGAGACGAGGAGATGTTGCGCCTGTTTCGCGAGATCATGTCCGCATGTCTGGCCCAACAGGAACCGCTGAAGATTGGTTACCTGGGACCCGAGGGTACGTTTACGCAATCCGCGGTCTACAAACACTTCGGGCATTCCGTGCGCGGACTGCCGTTCTCATCGATCGACGAGGTATTTCAGGAGGTGGAGTCGGGAGCAGCCGATTTCGGTGTGGTACCCATCGAAAACTCGACCGAAGGTACAGTCAATCACACCCTGGACATGTTCCTGACATCGCCGTTGAAAATCGGCGGTGAAATCGAACTGCGCATAGAGCAGCACTTGCTCGGTTCCATGCCGTCGCTGGAGCGAGTGGAACGCATTTGTGCTCATCAGCAATCGCTCGCGCAATGCAGGGGCTGGCTGCGCGAGAACCTGCCGCAGGTGGAATTGATCGGTGTCAGCAGCAATGCGGCCGGAGCGCGACGGGCGCGTGACGAAAAGGGGACAGCAGCGATAGGCGGAGAAGCCGCGGCCGAAGTGTACGATCTGAAGGTACTGGTCAATAACATAGAGGACCAGTCGGACAACTCGACGCGGTTTCTGGTCATCGGTCGAGAACTGCTTGCCGCAAGTGGCGACGACAAGACGACCATCCTCGTTTCCACGGCAGGAACGGGTGGTGCCGGCGTTCTTCACACGCTCCTGCAGCCTTTTTCTATGCACGGAATCAATATGACGCGCATTGAATCGCGACCGTCTCGGAAAAAGAACTGGGACTACGTGTTCTTCATCGACCTCGAAGGTCATGCCACGAATTCGGCCCTGGCTACGGCGCTTGCGGACCTTGAAAAAAACAGCTCGCTGTTCAGAGTGATAGGCGCGTATCCAAAGGCAGTCCGGTAGCGAAGCGACTGCATGCGAAATCATGCACTTTAGGGTACATCCGTCCGCGCTTGTCAGCGGCGACATCGTCGTTCCTGGCGACAAGTCGATTTCTCACCGCGCTCTCATGCTGTCAGCGGTTGCCCACGGCAGCTCCCGGATCAGTGGTTTCCTTGCCGGTGAAGACTGTCTTGCAACGCTCGCCGCGTTGCGGGCAATGGGCGTAAAGGTAGATGTCGTCGACGAAACCCGGCTTACGGTCCATGGAGCCGGGCCACGCGGATTGCAGGCACCGGATGGTCCGCTGGACATGGGCAACTCCGGCACAGCCATGCGCCTGTTTGCCGGACTCCTGTGCGGCCAATCCTTCGGTTGCGAACTGGCCGGAGACGCATCGCTGTCGCAGCGCCCTATGGGCCGGGTCATCCAACCGCTCGAGGCTATGGGCGCGCGGCTTTCATCGCACGGAGGCAAACCGCCATTGACAGTGCACGGTAGCCGGACGTTGCACGGAATCGACTACCAACTACCGGTCGCCAGCGCGCAGGTGAAATCGGCTGTACTGCTTGCAAGCCTTTATGCGGACGGCAGGACCGCCTTGACCGAACCGGCAGTGACCCGGGATCACACCGAGCGGATGCTGACTTCCATGGGCGCCAGACTCGAGCGTAACGGTCTGCACATCGGTATGGACGGCAGGCAGCAGCTGCACGCCGTAGATATCGGCGTGCCGGCCGATTTGTCATCTGCCGCCTTCCTCCTCCTTTCCGCGCTCCTGAGCAAAAAAGCCGAAATCCTCGTGAAAGGTGTCGGTATCAATCCGACACGAACCGGCGTGATCGATGTGCTTCGCCAAATGGGCGCCAAAATCGACATCAGGAATGAACGATGGCTGGGCCAGGAACCGGTGGGCGACCTGCACGTGCGCCCGTCGGCGTTACACGGTATCGACGTCGATCCCGGTATCGTCTCACTCGCGATCGATGAATTTCCCGTTTTGTTTGTTGCCGCCGCCCTGGCGAAGGGCCGGACGACCTTCAACGGCGTAGCAGAATTGCGCGTGAAGGAAAGCGATCGCATAGCAACCATGGCGAGGGGCTTGCGATCGCTTGGCATTGACGTGCGTGAAACCAGGGACGGCGCGTCCGTTGAAGGCGGACAACTCGGCGGTGGTACGGTAGACAGTTCAAGTGACCACCGGGTAGCCATGGCCTTCGCGGTAGCAGGAACGGTTGCAAAGGCGCCTGTTTCGATCCTCCATACTGCGGCTGTCGCCACGTCGTTTCCGGGCTTCGTTGATTGCCTGAGAGCGGTCGGCGCTCACATCGACACAACGGAATCCCTATGACCGAGGCGGTACCGGTACTCACCATCGACGGACCGAGTGGCTCCGGCAAAGGCACGATTGCCCGACGGGTTGCTCAGGCACTTGGCTGGCATCTCCTGGACAGCGGCGCGCTGTACCGGCTGGTCGGATTGGCAGCCGCGCGGCGCGGCAAGAGCGCTGTAGCGCCGTCCGAGATTGCAGCAATAGCCAGGGGTATTGCCATTCAATTTCTCATGGACGAAGCCGGGAACGAGCGCATCCTGCTGGACGGCGAGGACGTGAGCCGCGAATTGCGCACGGAGGAGTGCGGCCGCCTGGCCTCGGCAGTTGCGGTCATGCCGGAGGTCCGTGATGCGTTGCAAGGCGTGCAACTGGGTTTTCGCAGGTTTCCGGGCCTGGTGGCCGACGGCCGCGACATGGGCACCCACGTCTTTCCGTATGCGCAACTCAAGGTGTACCTCACGGCCAGTGCCGGGGAGCGGGCAAAGAGACGTCATAAGCAGTTGAAGGGCAAGGGTATTGGTGTTAGCCTTGCCGCCCTTTCGCGGGACATAGAGGACCGCGACAGACGGGATTCCGAACGTTCGGTTGCCCCGTTGCGGCCTGCCGCCGACGCCCGGTTGCTGGATTCCAGCAAGCTGACGATCGACGAAGTAACCCGAACCGTACTCGAGTGGGCTCGGGACACGTATGCCGCGAAACAGTTTTAGTATCCGAACCGGGCGGGATTGCCCGGTTCTTTTTCAATGTAACCGTCCATTGCAGGATGTGGTGCGACGACAAGAGGTGAGGATCGTAAAAAGCGATTCTCGGGTCCAATTCAATGTCTGAAAATTTTGCTGATCTATTTGAACAAAGCTTTGCAAGTCGACAAATAAAACCAGGCGCCATAATCACCGGCACAGTCGTTGCCGTAAACGACGATGTTGTCATCGTAAGTGCTGGCCTCAAGTCCGAGGCCGTCATTCCAATCGAACAGTTTCAAAACGAGAAGGGCGAAACCGACGTCTCCATCGGTGACGAGATCGAGGTAGCGCTGGATGCCGTCGAAGACGGCTTCGGCGAGACGCGCCTGTCGCGCGAGAAAGCGATTCGTGCACGGACCTGGACAGAGCTCGAGAAGGCATTCGAGAACAATGCGGTTGTAAACGGCATCATCAACGGCCGGGTAAAGGGTGGCTTTACGGTCGAGATCGACAACGTACGCGCCTTCCTGCCGGGCTCGCTGGTTGACGTCCGCCCGGTCCGGGATCCGGCTTATCTCGAAGGCAAGAGCCTGGAATTCAAGGTGATCAAGCTTGATCAGCGGCGCAACAACGTCGTCGTGTCCCGTCGCGCGGTAGTCGAACAGGAATACAGTGAAGAGCGCGAACAGTTGCTGGAGACCCTTCAGGAAGGCAACACCGTCAAGGGTATAGTCAAGAATCTGACCGATTACGGCGCATTCGTCGATCTCGGCGGCATCGACGGGCTTTTGCACATTACGGATATGGCCTGGAAGCGCGTCAAGCACCCCTCCGAAGTCGTCAATGTCGGCGACGAGGTGCAGGTCAAAATCCTCAAATTTGACCGTGAACGCCAGCGTGTATCGTTGGGCATCAAACAACTTGGAGACGATCCCTGGCATGACCTCGCACGAAGGTACCCGCCACAATCGCGTCTGTTCGGCAAGATCACGAACATCGCGGATTACGGCTGCTTTGTGGAAATCGAAGAGGGCGTCGAGGGCCTGGTGCACGTATCGGAAATGGACTGGACCAACAAGAACGTCAATCCGGCCAAAGTTGTGCAGATCGGCGAAGAGGTCGAGGTTCAGGTTCTCGAGATCGACGAGGAACGCCGGCGGATTTCGCTCGGCATCAAGCAATGCAAGCCCAATCCATGGGCCGAGTTTTCCTCGACAGTCAACCGTGGCGACAAGGTCAAGGGGCAGATCAAGTCGATTACGGACTTTGGAATTTTCATCGGGCTCGATGGCGGCATCGACGGGCTGGTGCATCTCTCGGATATCTCCTGGGATGTGCCGGGCGAAGAGGCCGTGCATAACTACAAGAAGGGCCAGGAAATCGAGGCCGCGGTCCTCGCGATCGACTCGGAACGCGAGCGCATTTCGCTTGGAATCAAGCAACTGGACAAGGATCCGTTCTCAGCCTGGCTCGCGGATCACCCGAAAAACTCTGTGGTCAAGGGTGTCGTGACGGAAGTCGATGCACGGGGAGCCGTGGTTGATCTCGGCGATGGCGTCGTCGGCACCCTCCGGTCCTCGGAACTGACCCGTGGACGGGTCGACGACGCACGCAGCGTGCTCAAGATCGGTGACGAAGTCGAAGCGAGATTCACCAACGTGGATCGCAAGAATCGCTCGGTTGCGTTGTCGATCAAGGCCAAGGAAGTGCACGAAGAGGCCGAGGCGCTCAGCAGCTATAAATCCGAGGGCGCCGGTGCTCCGACAGGCACGACCCTGGGCGAGCTGCTGAAGGAGAAGATGTCCGGCGGAGCCGAATAGTAAAAAAAAGCTGGCCCGGACCTCCCGGTCCGGGCTATATTTCTTTTATAATCGGCAGCTTATGCAATGGTCCTGGCAGAAGAATAAGCGAATCGCGTTATGACAAAATCAGAACTCATTGAATTGATCGCCAGAAAACAGAAGCATTTGCCGGCAAAGGACGTGGAGCTGGCGGTCAAACACCTGCTCGACCTGATGAGCGATTCGCTGGCCCGAGGGGAACGCATAGAAATCCGTGGATTTGGCAGCTTTTCGCTGCATTTCCGGCCGCCCAGGATAGGCCGGAACCCCAAGACCGGGGAGGCGGTCGCCCTGTCCGGCAAGTACGTGCCGCACTTCAAACCCGGCAAGGACCTGCGCGAGCGGGTCAACGACAGCCAGGAATTCCCGATCAAAACCTGAGAAGTCCTGTAAACCGCGGTTTGCGGCGGGTGCCCGGTAACCGCTGGCAAGTTACCATATTCCGGTCGCCTGGCATGGCTCAGGTCCTGTCGGCCACCGACGTTGCCGATGGAAATCACCTGGAATAGCGGGATGCTCAAGAAAATTGCCATACTGTTGATATTCCTGATCATTCTGGTCGCGATGCTGGTATTCACCCGGCTGAATCCCGGCCTCATTTCCGTTGATCTGGCTTTTGCCGCAG
>Ga0302046_10001501_pt1 | contig 21880 bp, 17 predicted proteins | sample RVTome_11_FD_200261 | JGI IMG/M metagenome (GOLD analysis project Ga0302046, IMG submission 200261) | Soil microbial communities from uranium-contaminated site in the Upper Colorado River Basin, Wyoming, United States - RVT147D111 (version 2) ...
CGCCAGCGACCGGAGCTTCGTCTGGCTGAAGCGCACCGTGACGCCGCGCGAGCGGGCCGCCGTGCGCGAGCTCGCCGCGCCCGGCCTCGGCGAGGAGATGGAGGGCCGCCGCTTCTACCCCCAGGGCACGACCGCGGCGCACGTCGTCGGCATGGCCGGGGTCGACCTGCAGGGGCTCGAGGGCATCGAGCTGCGCTACGACGCCGAGCTGGCGGCGGCGCGCCAGACCCTCGAACTCGAGGTCGACGCCCGCCGCCGCCCGATCTTCGCCGACGGTGTGACGGCGCCGGCGGTGGTGCGCGGCGCGACCGTCGAGCTCACCCTCGACGTCGGCCTGCAGACGATCGCCGAGGAGGTGCTCGAGGAGCAGGTGCGGGCGTCGCGCGCCCTCGGCGGCACCGTGGTGGTGCTCGATCCGTGGACCGGCGAGATCCTGGTCCTCGCCAACGTCCCGACCTTCGATCCCAACGATCGCGCCGCCCCGCTCGCGGCGCGCCGGAACCGCGCCATCACCGACCGCTACGAGCCGGGCTCGACCTTCAAGGCGCTGCTCGCCGCCGCCGCGCTCGAGTACGGCGTGGTCGCGCCCGATGACGTGATCTTCTGCGAGGAGGGGCGCTTCCGCGTCGGCGGCCGCGTCGTGCACGACCATCACCCGCAGGGCTGGCTGAGCTTCGCCGAGGTCATCCAGGTGTCGAGCAACATCGGCGTCGCCAAGGTGGGCGCGCGCCTCGGCGCCGAGCGCTATCATGCCTTCCTGCAGGGGCTTGGCTTCGGCAGCCCGACCGGCGTCGACCTGCCGGGCGAGGTCGGCGGCCTCCTGCGGGCACCGACGGGCTGGAAGACCATCGACCTCGCCACCATCAGCTTCGGACACGGCGTCGACGTCACGCCGCTGCAGATGACGCGCGCCTTCGCGGCCATCGCCAACGGCGGGCTCGCGATGCGGCCCTACGTCGCGCGCCGGGCCGTCGCGGCCGACCGGACGGTGCTCTGGGAGCGCCAGCCGATGGTCGTCCGGCGCGTCATGCGCGCCGCGACCGCGCGCGCCGTGACCGCGATGCTCGAGCGTGCCGTCGGGGAGGGCGGCACCGGCACGCGCGCCCGCGTCGCGGGCTACCGCGTTGCCGGCAAGACCGGCACGGCGCAGAAGATCGACCCCGCGACCGGCCGCTACTCGGCGCGCGGGCGGATCGCGTCCTTCGTCGGCTTCCTGCCGGCGGACGCCCCCCGCCTCGTGATCCTGGCGCTCCTCGACGAGCCCCAGGGGACGGTCTATGGCGGGCTCGTGGCCGCTCCGGTCTTCCAGCGCGTCGCCGCGGCCGCGATGACCCGGCTCGGCGTCGCGCCCGATCCCGTCGCGGCGCCCGCGTCCGAGCTCCGCCAGGCGGTGCGCGCGCCCGCGCCGCGCCGGGCCCGGTCCGCGAGCGTCGCCGGCGTGCCCTCGTTCATCGGGCAGAGCCTGCGGACGGCGGTTGGACGCGCGCGCGAGCTCGGGTGGGCGGTGGAGGTGCAGGGGGCGGGCTACGTGACCAGCCAGACGCCGCCGGCGGGCGCGCTGGTCGCGCCCGGCAAGACGCTGGTCCTGGCGCTCGGACCGGCGGCCGAGGCCGGGCCATGACGCTCCGGGAGCTCGTCGCCGGCGCCGCCGACCTCGGCGTCGCCGTCCACGGCGACGCCGAGGTCGACGTCCGGGGGGTCTCCGCCGACTCGCGCGCGGTCGCTCCCGGCGACCTGTTCGTCGCCCTCCCCGGCACGCGCACCGACGGCGCGCGCTTCGTCGCCGAGGCCTGCGCGCGCGGGGCGGTCGCGGTGGCGGGCACCCCGGGCCTGGCGGTGCCCGCGGGCGTGGCGCTGGTCGCGACCACCGATCCCTGCCGCCTGGCGGCGCGCCTCGCCGCCCGCATCCACGGCGACCCGACGGCGGTGCTCACCATGGTCGGGGTGACGGGCACCAACGGCAAGACCACCGTCACCTACCTCCTCGAGGCCATCTGGCGCGCGGCCGGGGCGCGCCCGGGCGTCCTCGGGACGATCAGCTACCGCTTCGGCGGCGCCGCCGAGCCGGCGCCGCTCACGACCCCGCCCGCCCCGGAGCTCTTCGCCCGCCTGGCCGGCATGCGCGCCGGCGGCGCAACCCACGTCGCTATGGAGGTTTCGTCCCATGCGCTGGCGCAGGGCCGCGCCGACGGGATCGCCTGGGACGCGGCCGTCTTCACGAACCTGGGACGGGACCACCTCGACTTCCACCGCGATGAGGACGACTACTTCGAGGCCAAGGCCCGGCTCTTCGCCGCCCTCGACGCCAGCCCGAAGCCCGTGCGCGTCGCCGTCCTGAACGCCGCCGACGTGCGCTCCGCCGACCTCCGGCGCCGGACGAAGACGCCCGTGGTCACCTTCGGCGCCGGCGGCGACGTCGTCGCCGGCGAGGTCGCGATGGCGCTCGACGGCACCCGCGCGTCTCTCCGGCTCGGCGGCGCGTGGCATGCGGTCCGCACGCGCCTGGTGGGAGGCGGCCACCTCGAGAACGTGCTGGCGGCGGCGGCCACGGCGCACGCCCTCGGCGCCGCGCCGGCGGTGATCGTGCGGGCGCTCGCCGACTTTCCGGGCGTCCCCGGGCGGCTCGAGGCGGTGCCGTCGGACGCCGGGTTCGGCGTCCTGGTCGACTACGCCCACACCGCCGACGCGCTCGCGGGGGTGCTCGGCTCGCTGCGCGCGCTGGTGCCGGGACGCCTGGTGTGCGTCTTCGGGTGCGGCGGCGACCGCGACCGCGGCAAGCGGCCGCTCATGGGCGAGGCCGTCGGACGGCACGCGGATCTCGCCGTGCTCACCTCCGACAATCCCCGCACCGAGGACCCGCTCGCGATCATCGCCGACGCCGAGCCCGGCCTGGCGCGCGCCGGCCTCGGCCGCGTCGCGGCGCTCGCCGGCGCCGACCGCGGTTACGTCGTCGAGCCCGATCGCGCCGGCGCGATCGCGACCGCGATCGCCGCCGCCCGTCGCGGCGACTGCGTGCTGATCGCCGGCAAGGGGCACGAGGACTACCAGATCGTCGGCACCACCCGGCGCCCCTTCGACGATCGCGACGCCGCCCGCGCGGCGCTCGGCGCGCGCGCGGTGCGGGCATGAGCGCGGCCAACGGCGGCGGCGTCGCCTGGTCGCTCGGCGACGTCGTGCGCGCGACCGGCGCCGAGGTGCTGGCCCGCGGCGCCGCCGCGGCCTTCACGCGCGTCGCCACCGACACCCGCACGCTCGCCGGCGGCGAGCTCTTCTTGGCCCTTCGGGGCGCCCGCCACGACGCCCTGCGCTTCGTCCCCGAGGCGGAGCGGGCGGGGGCGCGCGGGGTGCTGGTCGAGCGCGTGCCCGAGACGCCCGTCGGCGACGGGCTCACGGTCCTCGGGGCGCCCGACACGCTGCGCGCGCTCCAGGACCTGGCGGCGGCGCACCGCCGCCGCCATCGGCCGATCGTGATCGGCCTCACCGGCTCGAACGGCAAGACCACGACCAAGGAGATGCTGGCCGCGATCCTCGCCGCCGCCAGCGGCGCCACCACCGTGCTCAAGACGCAGGGCAACCTGAACAACCTGGTCGGCGTGCCGCTCACGCTCCTCGGCCTGACCGGCGCCGAGCGCTACGCCGTGGTCGAGATGGGCATGAACGCGCCCGGCGAGATCTGGCGCCTCGCGGAGGTCGCCGATCCCGACGTTGGGCTCGTCACCAACGTCGGCCCGGCGCACCTCGAGGGTCTCGGCACCATCGACGGCGTCGGCCGCGCCAAGGGGGAGCTCTTCGCGCGCATGCGCGCGAGCGCGATCGCGGTCGCCAACGCCGACGACCCGCGCGTCGCCGCCCTCGCCGACGCCTTTCCCGGGCGCGTGGTCCGCTTCGGCCGCGGGACGGCGATCACCGCCGAGGACGTGCGCCTCGGCGACGACGGGGCGGCGTCCTTCCGCCTGCGCGTGCACGGCACCGCGGTCGACGTGCGCCTGCGCATCCCGGGCCGGCACAACGTGCAGAACGCGCTCGCGGCGGCGGCGGCGGCCGCGAGCCTCGGCGTCGGACCCGAGATCGCCGCCGCCGGGCTCGGCCGGGCCGAGGCGGTCGGCGACCGCATGCGCGTCGTACGGCTGCCGGGCGGCGTGACCGTGCTGAACGACAGCTACAACGCCAACCCGGCCTCGGTCGCGGCCGCGCTCCAGTGCCTGGCGGAGGCGCGCGCCGCGCGCCGCATCGCGGTCCTCGGCGACATGCTCGAGCTCGGGCCCGGGAGCGCCGAGCATCATCGCGCGGTCGGCCGGCTGGCGGCGGGCGCCGGCCTGCACGCGCTCTACGTCCTCGGCGCGCACGCCGCCGACACCGCGGCCGGCGCCGCCGAGGGCCTGCCCGCCGCCGCCATCCACGTCGCCGCGAGCCACGCCGCGATCGCCGAGGCGCTCGCCCGCGAGGCCGCGGCGGGCGACTGGGTGCTCGTCAAGGGATCGCGCGGGCAGCGCATGGAGGAGGTCGTCCGCCTCCTCGGCGAGGCGCGCTGACGATGCTCTACCACCTCCTCTACCCGCTCCACACCACGTACGGCGCCTTCAACGTCTTCCGCTACATCACCTTCCGGACGCTGCTCGCGGCGCTGACCGCGCTCACCATCTCCTTCGTGCTCGGCCCGCTCCTGATCCAGCGCCTGACGGCGAGCCGCATCGGGCAGCCGATCCGCTCGGACGGCCCGCAGCACCACCAGGTGAAGGCCGGCACGCCGACCATGGGGGGCACGCTGATCCTGTTCTCGCTGCTGCTCGCCACCCTGCTGCTCGCCGACCTCCGCAACCCCTACGTCTGGCTGGTGCTCCTGGTGACGGTCGGCTTCGGCGTGATCGGCTTCGTCGACGACTTCCGCAAGCACCGCCTCGGCAACTCGGCGGGCCTGAGCGTCCGCCACAAGTTCCTGGCGCAGTGCGTGGTGGCGGCGGTCGCCGCCACGCTGCTCTTCCTGGTGCCGGGCTTCGAGCCGACGGTCGCGCTGCCGTTCTTCAAGGACCGGAGCCTCGACCTCGGCGTCTTCTACATCGGCTTCGCCATGCTGGTGCTGGTAGGCGCCTCGAACGCGGTCAACCTCACCGACGGCCTCGACGGCCTGGCGATCGGGCCGGTGATGATTGCCGCCGGCACCTACACGGTGTTCGCCTACGTGAGCGGCCACGTGAAGCTCGCCGAGTACCTGCAGATCCCGTACGTCGCCGGCGCCGGCGAGCTTGCGGTCTTCTGCGGCGCGCTTGCCGCCGCCGGCCTCGGCTTCCTCTGGTTCAACGCCTACCCGGCGCAGATGTTCATGGGCGACGTCGGCTCGCTGCCGCTCGGCGCCGCGATCGCGATGGTGGCGCTCGTCACCAAGCACGCCCTGGTGCTGATCCTGGTGGGCGCGATCTTCGTGGTCGAGGCGCTCTCGGTGATCGCGCAGGTCGGCTACTTCAAGTGGACCGGCGGCAAGCGCATCTTCCGGATGGCGCCGATCCATCACCACTACGAGCTCAAGGGCTGGCCCGAGCCGCAGATCATCGTCCGCTTCTGGATCGTTTCGATCATCTGCGCCCTGCTGGCGCTGAGCACGCTGAAGCTCCGGTGATCGCCGTGGCCGCCACCCGCATCGACGACTACCGCGGCCTCACGGTCCTGGTGGTGGGGCTTGGGGTGACCGGCCGGGCGGTGGCGCGCTTTCTCGGCGGCGCCGGGGCGCGGGTGCGCGTCGCCGAGCGGCGGCCGGACGCGGCGCTCGCGGAGGCCGCCGCCGCGCTCGGCGCCGGCCCGCTCCTGCCCGACGACGACCCCGCCCGCTGTCTCGAGGGCGCCGCCCTGGTGGTGCCGAGCCCGGGCGTGCCCGCCGACGCGCCGGTGCTGCGGGCGGCGGTGGCGCGCGGGATTCCGGTCGTCGGCGAGATCGAGCTCGCCGCGCGTCATCTGGCGGTCCCGCTCCTCGCCGTGACCGGCACCAACGGCAAGAGCACCACCACGGCGCTGCTCGGCGAGATGCTGCGCGCCGGCGGCGCCCGGCCGTTCGTCGGCGGCAACCTCGGCACGCCGCTGGTGGCGGCGCTCGCGGGCGACTACGGCGCCGCGGTCGTCGAGGTCTCGAGCTTCCAGCTCGAGTGGGTGGCGCGCTTCCGGCCGCGGGTCGCGGCGCTCCTGAACCTCACCGAGGACCACCTCGACCGCTACCCCGATCTCGACGCCTACGGCGCGGCCAAGCTCCGCCTGTTCGCGCGCCAGGAGGCCGCCGACGTCGCCGTCCTGAACGGCGCCGATCCGTGGATCCGCGCCCGCGCCGGCGCCGTCCGCGCGCGGCGCCTCTGGCTCGGCGCGGCGCCCGCGGGCGAGCCGGTGGCGGCGCGCGCCGACGCCGCCGCGATCCGCCTCCGCGCCGGCGGCGAGGAGGAGCGCTATCCGCTCGCGGGCGTGCGGCTCCTCGGCGCCCACAACCGCGAGAACATGGCGGCCGCGATCACCGCCGCGCGCGCCTTCGGGGTGCCGCGGGCGGCGGTGCAGGCGGCGCTCGAGGGCTTCCGCGGCCTCGAGCACCGCTGCGAGCTGGTCCGCGAGCGCGGCGGCGTGCGCTGGATCAACGACTCCAAGGGCACCAATCCCGGGGCCGTGCTGCGCTCGCTCGAGGGGCTCGACGGCGACGTCATTCTGCTCGCCGGCGGTCTCGCGAAGGGCGGCGACTACGGCGTGCTCGCCGCCCCCGCGGGCCGCGTGGTGAAGCGCGCGCTGGTCTTCGGCGCGGCGCGCGATCTCCTGGCGGGCGTCCTCGCCCCGGTGACCGCCGTCGAGCGCGTCGACTCCCTGGCCGCGGCCGTGGCACGCGCCGCGGCCGTCGCCGTCCCCGGCGACACGGTCCTGCTGTCGCCCGCGTGTGCCAGCTTCGACGCCTTCCGCGACTACGCCGACCGCGGCCGGACGTTCAAGGCCCTGGTGGAGGCCCTATGATCGGCGCGTCTACCAGGAGGTGGTCGCCGTTTGCGGTGACGGCGCGCTATGCGCCGCGCGCCGAGGCGCGGCTCGCCGCCGCCCACGGCGGCGACCGCTGGATCGTCGCCGCGGTCGTGAGCCTGGTCGCGGTCGGCGTCGTCATGGTGCTGAACACCAGCTTCTTCTTCGCGGGCGACCGCTTCGACGATCCCTACCACGTGATCCGCAAGCACGTGCTCTCGATCGTCCTCGGCACGCTCGGCTGCCTGGTCGCGTCGCGGCTCGGCTCGCGGCACTACGAGCGCCTCGCCTACCCGTTGCTCGCGGTCGCGGCGGTGGCGCTGATCGTGGTGCTGATCCCGGGGATCGGCCTGGTGCGCGGCGGCGCCCGGCGCTGGCTCGACCTCGGGCCGCTCAACTTCCAGCCCTCGGAGCTCGCCAAGATCGCCGTCGTCCTCTACCTCGCGCGCTCGATCGTCCGGAAGGGGCCGCGCATGCGGAGCTTCGCCCTCGGCGTCCTGCCCCACGCCCTGGTGGTCGCGGCGCTGGCCGGGCTGATCCTGGTCGAGCCCGACTTCGGCGCCGCCGCCCTTCTCGGGATGCTGCTCGTGGTCATGCTCTTCGTCGGCGGCGCGCGCGGACGCGACCTCCTGCTGCCGCTGCTGCCGGTTTTGCCGCTCGCCGTCTACGCGGTGAGCAGCAGCCCGTATCGCGTGCGCCGGGTCCTCACCTTCCTCGATCCCTGGAAGGACCCGCTCGACTCCGGCTTCCAGCTCGTGCAGTCGTTCCTCGCCGTCGGCTCGGGCGGCATCCTCGGCAGCGGCATCGGCGAGGGCAAGCAGAAGATGTTCTACCTGCCCGAGGCGCACACCGACTTCATCTTCTCGGTCGTTGGCGAGGAGCTCGGCCTGGTCGGGGCCCTCGTGGTCGTGGTCCTGTTCGCCACCCTGGCGTTCCGCGGCTTTCGGATCGCGATCCACCACCCCCAGCCGTTCGGCCAGCTCGTCGCCTGTGGCGTCACGGTGCTGCTCGTCCTGCAGGCGGGCCTCAACATGGCGGTGGTGCTCGGTCTCCTGCCGACCAAGGGGCTGACGCTGCCGTTCGTCAGCTACGGCGGCTCGGCGATGCTGACCAGCCTCATGGCCGCGGGCATCCTGCTCGCGCTCTCGCGCGAGACCGGGGTGAGGCGGTGCGGCTGATGATCGCCGGCGGCGGCACGGGAGGGCATCTCTTTCCGGGCCTTGCGGTGGCCGAGGAGGCCCGCCGCCAGGATCCCACGGGCGCGGTGCTGTTCGTCGGCAGCGCCCGCGGCATCGAGGCGCGGGTGGTGCCCGCGACCGGCCTGGCGCTCGAGCTGCTGCCGGTGGCGCCGCTCCGCGGTCGCGGCGCGCGCGATCGGGCGGCGGCGCTCGCGGCGCTGGTGCGCTCGGTGGTGCGCGCGCGCGCGCTCGTGCGCCGCTTCGCTCCGGACGCGGTCATCGGCCTCGGCGGCTACGCCTCGGCGCCGGCGGTGATCGCGGCGCGCCTGGCGCGCCGGCCGATCGTTCTCCTCGAGCAGAACGCCGCGCCCGGCATGACGACGCGCCTCCTGGCGCGGATCGCCGACCGGGTGTGCGTGAGCTTTCCCGAGACCGTGGACGCGCTCCCGGCCGGCAAGGCGGTGCTGACGGGCAACCCGGTGCGCTGGCGGCCCGCCCCCGACGCCGGCGCCGCGCGCGGCGGGCGGACGATCCTCGTCTTCGGGGGCAGCGCCGGCGCGCACCGGCTGAACGAGGCCGGCCCCGAGATGGCGGCGGCGCTCGGCGACCTCCCGGGCCTGCGCATCGTCCACCAGAGCGGCGCGGACGACGAGGCCGCCGTCCGCGCGGCCTACCGGCGGCGCGGCGTCGACGCCGAGGTGCACGCCTTCATCACCGACATGGACCGCGCCTACGCGGCCGCCGACCTGGTGGTGTGCCGCGCCGGCGCGACCACGCTCGCCGAGCTCGCCGCGCTCGGGAAGCCGGCCGTCCTGGTGCCCTACCCGTACGCGGCCGATGACCACCAGCGCGCGAACGCCGCCAGCCGGGTCGGCGCCGGCGCCGCCCGCATGGTGCTCGACGCCGAGGCCAGCGGGACGCGGCTCGCCGCGGAGGTGCGCGCGCTCCTCGCCGACGGCGCGGCGCTCGCGGAGATGGGCCGGCGGATGCGAAGCCTCGGGCGGCCGGAGGCGGCGGCGCGCGTGCTCGAGGTCGTGCGGGACCTCGGCGGAAGGGAGGGGTGAGGCCACTCGGCGGTCGGGTCGAGCGGGAGCAACCGGGTCGGACGTGGTGTGCCCCCGCCTCACGGGCCGGTGAGCGGGGTGGTGGTGGCAGGAAGCTGGGAATGCGGCGGCTCGACCCGACCGCCGAGTGGCCTCGCGCCCCTGAATTCTATAGATCGAGCGGATCGGAGCCGTCCACGTGAGGGATTTCAGCAAGCGCAAGCACCGGGTGCACTTCGTCGGCATCGGCGGGATCGGCATGAGCGGCATCGCCGAGGTGCTGCTCACCCTCGGGTTCCCGGTGAGCGGCTCCGACCTGGCGGCCTCCGAGACCACCGAGCGCCTGGTCGGCCTCGGCGCCACGATCGCGCTCGGGCACCATGCCGACCGCGTCGGCCCCGACGTCGAGGTGGTGGTGATCTCGTCGGCGGTCAAGTTCTCCAACCCCGAGGTGGTGCGCGCGCGCGAGCTCGGCATCCCGGTGATCCCGCGCGCCGAGATGCTGGCCGAGCTCATGCACATGAAGTACGGCCTCGCGGTCGCCGGCACGCACGGCAAGACCACGACCACGTCGCTCCTCGGCCACGTGCTCGCCGAGGCCGGCCTCGACCCGACGCTGGTGATCGGCGGCAAGGTGCGGGGGCTCGGCACCAACGCGCGGCTCGGGCAGGGGAGCCCGCTCGTCGCCGAGGCCGACGAGAGCGACGGCAGCTTCCTCCTCCTGACGCCGACGCTGGCGATCGTCACCAACATCGACCCCGAGCACCTCGACCACTACGGCACCGTCGAGCGCATGCACGACGCCTACCTCCAGTTCATCAATCGGGTGCCGTTCTATGGGCTCGCCGTGCTCTGCATCGACAGCGTCGCGGTGCGGGCGCTCCTGCCGGTGGTGCGCAAGCGCTACGTGACCTACGGCTTCGCGGCCGACGCCGAGCTGCAGGCGGTGCAGCCGCGGGTGACGCGCGAGGGCACGCGCTTCGACGTCCTCGAGCGCGGGCGCTGGCTCGGCGAGGTCCGCCTCCAGATGCCGGGCCGGCACAACGCGCAGAACGCGCTCGCGGTGACGGCGGCGGCGCGCGAGCTCGGGCTCACGTTCGACGCCACCGCGACCGCCCTGGCCTCGTTCCAGGGGATCCACCGCCGCTTCGAGGTCAAGGGCGAGGTCGGCGGGGTGACGGTCGTCGACGACTACGGCCACCATCCGCAGGAGATCATGGCGACGCTGCGCGCCGCGCGCGAGGGCTACGGGCAGCGCGTGATCGCCGTCTTCCAGCCGCACCGCTACACCCGCACCCGCGACCTCTTCGAGAGCTTCCTCGCGGCCTTCGACGACGCCGACCTGCTGGTCCTCACGGACATCTACCCGGCGGGCGAGGATCCCATCGACGGCGTGACCGGCGAGGCGCTCTACGAGGCGCTCAGGCGCCGCGGGCACGTCGACGTACGCTTCGTCCGGAGCCGCGAGGCGATCGTCGCGGAGCTGCTGCCCCATCTGCGCGGCGGCGACCTCGTGCTGACGCTCGGCGCCGGCGACGTGCACCGCGTCTGCGAGCCGCTCCTGGCGGCGCTCGCCCGCGACCAGCCGGCGGCGTTGCAGTGAGCGTCTCCGCGACCGGTGCCGGGGTCCACGGCGGGACGCGCGGCGCGTCCGCGGCCCCGGCGGCGCTCGCGGCGGCGCTCGCGGCGCGCGGCGCGCGGCCGCGCCCCGACGAGCCGCTCGCGCGCCATACGAGCTTCCGCATCGGCGGCCCCGCCGACCTGCTCGTCGTCGTCGAGAGCGGCCGCGAGCTCGCGGACGTGCTGGGGGTCTGCCACGCGCACGGCGCGCCCGTCCTCTTCCTCGGGGGCGGCACCAACCTCCTGGTGAGCGACCGCGGCGTGCGCGGCGTGGTCGTGAAGCTCGGGAAGTCGTTCGACTTCGTCGAGTGGGACCTGGACGACCTCGACGTCCGCGGCGCGCGCCTGCGGGTCGGCGCGGCGGTGCCCTTGAAGCGCCTCGTCCACCAGACCGTCGCTGCCGGCCTCGCCGGTCTCGAGTTCGCCGAGGGCATCCCCGGCACCGTCGGCGGCGGCCTGCTCATGAACGCCGGCGCCTTCGGCGGCGAGATCGGCGCCGTCGTCGGTGCGCTCGAGGTGGTGACGGCCGAGGGCGCCGTGCGGACGCTCGCGCGGACCGAGCTCGCGTTCGACTACCGGCGCCTGACGCTGCCGACGCGCGCGATCGTCGCGGCGGTGCGCTTGCAGCTCCGGCGCGGCGAGCCGGCGACGCTCGCGGCGGCCGTCGCCGACGCCCGCGGCCGGCGCGAGCGCCATCAGCCCCGCGGCTACCCGAACGCCGGCTCGATCTTCAAGAATCCCTCCGGCGAGCACGCCGGCCGCTTGATCGAGGCCGCCGGTCTCAAGGGCGCCCGGCTCGGTGGCGCCATGATCTCCGAGCGCCACGCCAACTTCATCGTCAACCTCGGGGGGGCGCGCGCGGCGGACGTCGCCGGCCTGATGGGGCTCGCCGGCCGCGCCGTGCGCGAGCGCTTCGGCGTCGCGCTCGAGCCCGAGATCCGCCTGGTGGGCGAGTGGTGAGGGGCCGCGGCCGCGCCCGCCGCGTCGCCGTCCTGGTCGGCGGGCTCTCCGCCGAGCGCGAGATCTCGGTGCGCTCGGGGCGCGCGGTGGTGGAGGCGCTCAGCGCGCGCGGCTATCGCCCGGTCGTCGTTCGGGCCGGACGCGATCTCGCCGCGCGTCTCGCCCGGGTACGGCCGGACGTGGTCTTCAACGCCCTCCACGGCCGCTACGGCGAGGACGGCTGCGTGCAGGGCCTGCTCGAGCTGATGGCGATCCCGTACACCGGGGCCGGCGTGCTGGCGAGCGCCGTCGCCATGGACAAGGCGCTGGCCAAGACGCTCTGGCGCGCGCACCGCCTGCCGACCCCCGCGTGGGTCGTGGTCGAGCCCGGCGCCCCGCTGCCGGCGCGTCTCCCCGCGCCGCTGCCGCTGGTCGTGAAGCCGAACAGCGAGGGCTCGAGCAACGGGGTCTCGATCGTGCGCCGCCGGGGCGACCTGGCGGCGGCGGTGCGGCGCGCCCGGCGTTTCGACCGCCGCGTCCTGATCGAGCGCTACGTGCCCGGGTGCGAGGTCACGGTCGGCATCCTCGGCGGGCGCGCCCTCGGCACGCTCGAGGTCGTCGCCAAGGGCGAGTTCCACAGCTACGCCGTCAAGTACACCGCCGGCCGCGAGGAGTTCCACATGCCGGCGCGGCTCGATCGCGCCACGCGGGCGCGCGTCGAGGCGCTCGCCGAGGCCGCCCACACGGCGCTCGCCGGCGCACGCGCCTACGGGCGTGTGGACCTGCGCGTCGACGGGCGGCGGCCGTCGCTGATCGAGCTCAACACCCTCCCGGGCCTGACCGACCTCTCCTACCTGCCGCGGATCGCCGCCCACGCCGGCCTCGACTTTCCGGGGCTCTGCGAGCGCATCCTCGCCGACGCCGGGCTCGGCGTCCGGGAGTCGCGCCGATGAGGCGGCGGCGCGCGCGTGCGGAACGGCCGCGGCGGCGCCGGACCGGCCGCGCGCGGCGGCTCGCGGCGCGGCTTGCCCGGACGCGCGACGCGCTCCGTGCCCGCGCCCGCCTGCTGGCGCTCGGCGCGGCGCTCGCGGTCGTCGCGGCGGCCGGCGTCCAGCTCGGGCCGCCGGCGCTGGACGCGGTGGTCGCGCATCCCTACTTCGCCCTCGACGAGATCACCGTCAGCCCGACGCGGCGGGTGCGGCCGGGGGAGATCCTCGCCCGGGCGGGGGTGCGCCCCGGGATGAGCGCGTGGGAGGTCTCGCCGACCGTCCTCGCGGCCCGGATCGCGGGCCATCCGTGGATCCGGCGCGCGCGCGTCCGGCGCGTGCTCCCGCGGCGCCTGGTCGTCGACGTCACCGAGCGCCGGCCCGCGGCCATCGTGGCGCTCGACCGCTTCTACTACGTCGATCGCCACGGCGTCGTCTTCGCCGCCCTCGGCGACGACGACCCGCTCGACCTGCCGCTGATCACCGGCCTCGCGGACGCCGGCGCGCGCCAGCGCGCGGCGCTCCGCGCGTCCTTGAAGATGCTCCGCCTGCTGCTGGCTGCGGGGCTTTCATTTCGCGTCTCGGAGGTGCATATCGAACGAGAGCGGGGAATCCGGGTCTTCCCGGTCGAGCCGGCCGTCGCCCTCACCTTCGGATGGGGGCAGCTCCGGGACAAGACGCGGCGTCTGGCGCTGGTCCTGGCGGCCCTGGACGGCGGGGCGGCCGGAGTCCGGGAGGTCGATCTCAGGTTCGCGGAGCAGGCGGTCGTCCGCCGCGAGCGGACGTAGGGGGAGAGGGGGCGCGGCGACGCGCCGCGCGGAGCGGTCGGAGGGGAAGGGCGGCTGATGAGCGTGGTGGCGGGACTCGATCTCGGCACGGGCAAGACCTGCGTCGTCGTCGCCGAGGTGGACGAGCACGGGGTTGCGGTGGCCGGCGTCGGCACCGCCGTCTCGCGCGGGCTCCGCAAGGGCGTGATCGTCAACGTCGAGTCGACCGTGAATGCGATCGCCAAGGCGGTGGCGGAGGCCGAGTCGATGGCCGGCTGCCAGATCCGCCGCGTGGTGGCGAGCATCGGCGGCGCGCATCTGCGCGGGCTCAGCAGCCACGGTGTCGTCGCCGTCAGGAACGGCGAGGTCTCCGCGGGCGACCTGCGGCGCGTCCTCGACGCCGCCCGCGCCGTCGCGCTCCCGGCCGACCGCGAGGTGCTGCACGTCCTCCCCCAGGAGTACGTGATCGACAAGCAGGAGGGCATCAAGGAGCCGGTCGGCATCGCCGGCGTGCGTCTCGAGTCGAAGGTCCACATCGTCACCTCCCAGACCGCGGCCGCGCAGACGCTGGTCAAGTGCTGCCGGCAGGCCGGCCTGGTGGTCGATGACGTCCTGCTCGGCTCCCTGGCGGCGGCCGACGCCGTGCTGACGCCCGAGGAGAAGGATCTCGGTGTCGCCCTGGTGGACATCGGCGCTGGCACCACCGACCTGGTGATCTTCCACGGCGGCGCCGTTACCCATACCGCGACGCTCCCGCTCGGCGGCGGCCACCTCACCAACGACATTGCCGCCGGGCTCCGCACGCCGACCGCCGAGGCCGAGAAGATCAAGCAGCGCTACGGCTGCGCGCGCGCGGCCGCCGTCGACGCGGAGGCCGCGATCGAGGTGCCGAGCGTCGGCGACCGCGAGCCGCGCATCCTGCGCCGGCGCATCCTGTGCGAGATCATCGAGCCGCGCGTCGAGGAGATCTTCACCCTCGTCGGCCGGGAGATGGCGCGCTCGGGATACGACGACGGCCTCGCCTCCGGCGTGGTGCTGACGGGCGGCAGCGCCGCGCTCCAGGGCATCGCCGACGTGGCCGAGGGCATTTTCCGCCTGCCGGTGCGGATCGGGCTGCCGCATCACGTGACGGCGCTCGAGGATCTGGTGGCGAGCCCGGCGCACGCGACCGCGATCGGCCTCGTCCTGGCGGGCGCGCAGGGGCGCGGCGGCGTGCGCATGACGCCAGCGGTGCCGGCGGGCGTCCTCGAGCGGGCGCGCGTGCGTGTGGGCGAGTGGCTGCGCGATTTCTTCTGACGCGGGTGCCGCGATGACGGGGAAAAGGACGTGACACTCGCCATGAATTACGCTACAGGAGGTCTCGTATGGGGCGGCGGAATGGGCGGAGGCAGAGGGGCGGCGGTGTCCGCCTACCCGAGTCCGACGGCAGCGCCACTGCAACGGTCGTTGAAGGAGGTGGGGTGATGGAGCAGACGAGCGGCGCTCAGTTGGGCGCGTGTATCAAGGTGGTCGGTGTGGGGGGCGGCGGCGGCAACGCGGTCAACACCATGATCGCGGCCGGCCTGCAGGGGGTCGACTTCGTGACCGCCAACACCGACGGGCAGGCGCTCGCGGCGAACCTCGCCACCATCAAGCTCCAGATCGGCAAGGAGTTCACCAAGGGACTCGGCGCGGGGGGCAACCCCGAGGTCGGCCGCAAGGCCGCCACCGAGGACCTGGACGCCATTCGCGAGTGCCTGGCGGGCGCCGACATGGTGTTCGTGACCGCCGGCATGGGCGGCGGCACCGGCACCGGCGGCGCGCCGGTCGTGGCCAAGGTGGCCCGCGAGCTCGGCGCCCTGACGGTCGGCGTGGTCACCAAGCCGTTCCTGTTCGAGGGCAAGAAGCGCGGCCGCCAGGCCGACGACGGCATGCGCGAGCTCAAGGCCAACGTCGACACGCTGATCGCCATCCCCAACCAGCGCCTGCTGGCGGTCGCCGGCCGCAACATGTCGATCCTCGAGACCTTCAAGAAGGCCGACGACGTGCTCCTGCAGGCGGTGCGCGGCATCTCCGACCTGATCACGGTGCACGGCCTCATCAACCTCGACTTCAACGACGTCCGCACGATCATGTCCGAGATGGGCATGGCGCTCATGGGCGCGGCGACGGCGAGCGGCGAGGAGCGCGCCATCGAGGCGGCGCAGAAGGCGATCTCGAGCCCGCTGCTCGAGGACGTCTCGATCCATGGCGCGCGCGGCGTCCTCATCAACATCACCGGCGGGCCCGACCTCACGATCCACGAGGTCAACGAGGCGGCGACCCTGATCCAGGAGGAGGCGCACGAGGAGGCCAACATCATCTTCGGCGCGGTGATCGACGACACCCTGAGCGACCAGATCCGCATCACCGTCATCGCCACCGGCTTCGGCGAGTCCGGCGAGGACGTGAAGCGCCCGCCGGCCGCCGCGACGGCGCAGCCCGCGCCGGGCGGGTCGCGCGCCGCCTTCATCCGCGAGCCGCTGCGCGAGGCCGCGCAGACGGCCGCCGCCGCGGGACGGAAGGTCGTGCGCGTCGGCGGCATCAACGACCTCGACGGTACGGTGTGGGGCCGCCCGTCCAACGGGCGCGGCGAGCCGATCCCCCTGACCGAGCTCGGCGACGACGAGGACAGCCTCGACATCCCGACCTTTCTCCGCCAAAAGGCGGAATAGTGTGCCCGGCGCCGGCGGGCATTGAGCCCGCGGGCGCCGTCCCCATATAATCCGGGCGTTGCCCCACTCCCACCGTGATCGGGCGCAGGAGCGCCTTGCGCGCGAGCGCATGCTGTTCACGCCGGCCCCCGGCGGCGACGTCTCGGTCTGCCTCGTCTATCCCAACACCTATCCGGTCGGGATGGCGAACCTCGGCTTCCAGGCGGTGTTCGAGATCCTCGCCCGCCACCCGCGCGTCCACTGCGAGCGCGCCTTCCTCCCCGACCGCGACGCGCGCGGCAGCGAGGCGCGGGCGCTCGAGAGCGGCCGGGCGCTCCGCGACTTCGAGATCGTCGCCTTCTCGATCTCGTTCGAGAGCGACTACCTGCACGTCGTCGACATCCTCGCCGGCGCCGGCATGGCGCCGCTGCGCGCCGAGCGCGGCGGCGGTCCGCTAATGCTCGCCGGCGGCCCGGCGACCTTCCTCAACCCGGAGCCGATCGCCGACTTCTTCGACCTCGTCCTGATCGGCGAGGGCGAGGAGATGATCCCGGAGTTCCTGGCGCGCTACCTCGCGGCGCGTGACGCGGGCGGCGGCCGCGCCGGCGTCCTCGACGCCGCCGCCGAGGTCGAGGGCGCGTATCGTCCCGACCGCTACACCATCGACTACGCCGCCGACGGCACCATCGGCGCGGTCGCCTACCGCGGTCCCGGCGCGGGCACCGTGACGCGGCGGCTGGTCGAGGACCTCGACCGCTTCCCCACCGCCTCGCGCGTGCTCGCGCCCGAGGCGGTGTTCGGCGACATGTACCTGATCGAGGCCAGCCGCGGCTGCGAGTGGGGCTGCCGCTTCTGTGCGGCCGGCTACATGTACCGGCCGGTCCGGAACCGCAGCCTGGCGACGCTCGAGCGCGCCGTCGACGAGGGCCTCGCCGAGCGCGCGACGATCGGCCTCGTCGGCGCCGAGATGGCGAGCCTGCCGGGCGTGGCGGCGCTCTGCGAGCGCGTCGCCGAGCGCGGCGGGCGTCCCTCCCCGTCGTCGCTCAAGGCCGACGTGATCACCGAGCGCCTCGCCCGCGCGCTCGGCCGGAGCGCCAACCAGAGCGTCACCGTCGCGCCCGAGGCCGGCTCCGAGCGCATGCGCCGGGTGATCAACAAGAACCTGACCGAGCCCGAGATCCTGCGCGCCGCCGACTGGCTGGTGGGGGCGGGCGTGCAGGCGTTGAAGCTCTACTTCATGATCGGCCTGCCGACCGAGACCCACGACGACGTCGCCGCGATCGTCGACCTCACCGAGCGGATCCGCCGGCGCTTCGCCGGCACGCGGCGCGTCCAGCGCATGACGCTCTCGGTGAACCCGTTCGCGCCGAAGCCCTGGACGCCGCTCCAGTGGGAGCCGATGGAGGACGTGCGGAGCCTGAAGCGCAAGATCGACTGGCTCCGGCGGGCCATCGGCCGCCTTCCGGGGGTGGCGATCGACGTCGAGTCGCCGCGCGAGGCGTACTGGGCGACGCTGCTCTCCCGCGGCGACCGCCGCGTCGCCCGCCTGCTGCTCGCGGTCCACGCCGCCGGCGGCGACTGGTGGGCGGTGATCCGCGCCTGGCGCGGCGGCGCCGGCCTGTTCGATCCCGACGGCTTCGTGCACCGCGCCTACGCGGCCGACGAGATCCTGCCCTGGGACTTCATCGACCACGCGCTCCACAAGCGCTTTCTCTGGGTCGAGCGCGCACGCGCCTACGCCGAGCACCAGACCGCCCCCTGCGACGTCACCGTCTGCCGGGTGTGCGGCGCCTGCTGATGGCGGCGATCCTCGGGATCGGAATCGACGTCGCCGAGATCGAGCGCATCCGGGCGGCGCTCGAGCGCGCGCGGACGGGCGCGCGCTTTCGCGCGCGCGTGTTCACGGACGGCGAGCAGGCCTACTGCGAGGCGCACGGCCGCACGCGCTTCGAGAGCTACGCCGCCCGCTTCGCCGCCAAGGAGGCGGCGATGAAGGCGCTCGGGTGCGGCTGGGGCGGGACCGTCGCCTGGCGCGACGTCGAGGTCGTGCGTCCCCGCGGCGAGCGGCCGGCGATCGTGCTGGCGGGCGGCGCGGCCGCGCACGCCGCGACGCTCGGCGTGCGGTGGCTCCACCTGACGCTCACGCACACGCGCGAGCTCGCCTTCGCCGAGGTGATCGCCGAGGGGTGAGGCGCGCCGGCACGGGGGCGCGTGCCGCGCTGCGCCATCTCGGCGCACGATTCTCGTTGACTCCGGGGGGCGCCGGGGCTATCGACGATCGATCTCGGACCTCGACCCCTCGGAGGCCTCCATGCGCGCCACCCTCATCCGTGCCCTCGCCGCCGCGACGGTGCTCGCCCTGCCGCCGTCCGCCGGCCACGCCACCGTCGCCGACGACCTCTGCGGCGCCCTCGACGATCCCTGCGTGCTCGCCGCCAAGATCGCGGTCGATCCCGGATCGACGCTCGACTTCGGGGCCCGTACGTTCCGCATCGCCGCCGGCGCCAGCCTCACCTGGAGCGACGACCTCACCATCCTCGCCGGCGCCTGCGAGGTCGAGGCCGGCGCCAAGCTCGTCGAGTCGAAGCAGCTCTCGTCGGGCACCGGCTTCCTGCATCTGACCTGCACCAGCACCACGCTCGCCGGCGCGGTCACCACGGCGGGGGCCGGCGTCCTGGTCGAGGGCGACGGGCCGCACCTGATCTCCGGCAAGGTGCAGGCCAAGGGCGATCAGGTGGGGGTCGTGGCGGTCGACTCCTACGGCCTGCCGGGCCACATCACGGTGACGGGCAAGATCCAGGCGAAGTCGAAGGCCGGGACGCCGCCGGGCGAGTTCCGCCTGGTGAGCAACTTCGGCGACGTCGCCATCGGCGAGAAGGCCAAGATCCAGCTCAAGGGCCTCACCGCCGACCCGTTCTCCGAGTTCCTGATCGTCGTCGCGCACTCGGGCGCCCTGACGATCGACGGCCAGATCGACGCGCGCGCGAAGATCGGCGGCTACGGCTGGAACCTCGAGGCCAATCAGGACGTGACGCTCGGCCTCAAGTCCAAGATCAAGGCCGACACCAAGGAGACCGGCTCGGAGATCGCGATCAACTCGCAGAGCGGAACCGTCCGCCTCGAGGGCAAGATCCAGGCCAAGGCCAAGGCCGTCCTGGGCGGCGACGGCGGTCGGGTGCACGTCTGCGCCGCCGACGACGTGCTGCTGAGCGGCAAGGCGTCCATCGACACCTCGAGCGGCTTCAGCGGCTCGATCATCCTCGGCGCGGGCGACCGTGCGATCGTCGGCGAGCTTCCGGTCTTCGGCACCATCAAGCTCTACTCCAAGGACGACGGCGACATCGAGGTTTGCGGCGGCACGGTCGGCAACATCATCAGCAGCCGCGCCAAGGTCGTGCCCGACGCGGAGGCCGAGGGCCAGACCGGCGAGTGCTTGTCGCCGACGTCGCAGGTGTTCTTCGAGCTCGACTGCAACCAGTAGCGGCCGGCGGCCGCTACTCCCCGCGGAAGCGGGGGCGGCGCTTCTCGAGGAAGGCCAGGACGCCCTCGGCATAGTCGGCGCTCTCGAAGCAGCGCGCGATCATGCGCTCGACGGCGGCGACGTCGGGGGCGCCCTCGCGCTGGGTCTCGGCGATGGCGTGCTTGGCGGCCTGGATCGTGAGCGGGGCGTTGGCCGCGACGCCAGCGGCGTAGCGCGCGGTGACGGTCTCGAGGTCGGCCCTCGGCACCACCTGATTCACGAGGCCGAGCGCGCGCGCCTCCTCGGCGTCGATCTGCCGGGCGCTGAAGATCAGGTCGGCCGCCGCCGACGGGCCGACGAGGCCGACCAGGCGGGCGACGCCGTCGTAGTGGTAGCCGAGCCCGAGGCGTGCGGGCGGGAGGGCGAAGCGCGCGTCGGCGGCGGCGATGCGGACGTCGGCCGAGGCCGCGATGGCGAGTCCCCCGCCGACGCAGACGCCGTGGATCATCGCGACGATCGGCCGCTCGCAGGCGCCGAGCGCCGCGAAGGCGCGCGCGGTGGTCCGCTCGTAGACCGCCGCCGAGGCGGCGTCCTTGCGGCGGGTCTCGAACTCGGTGATGTCCGCGCCCGACGCGAACGCCTCGTCGCCGTCGCCACGCAGCACCAGGACCCGCAACGCCGGGTCGTCACCGAGCTCGGTGACGGTGGCCGCGAGCGCCTCCCACATCTCGTAGCGCACCGCGTTCAGGCGGCCGCGGTTGCGGAGCGCGAGCCAGGCGACCCCGTCGGGCTCGCGGCGGAGGTCGATCCCGAAGTCGCTCACGCGCCGGGCTCGCCGCGAAAGGCGGGCATCACCTCGGTGGCGAAGCGCTCGAGCAGGGCCGCGTCGAAGGGCGGCTGCACGTTCACGATGAAGCGGGTGGCGCCGGCGTCGACGTACTCCCGCAGGGTGTCGCGCATCGACGCCGGCGAGCCCGCGAGCACGCCGCCGGCGATGCGCGAGCCGTAGAGGAGCCGGGCGCCGAGCCGCGTCGCCGGGCCGGCGAGCGGCACGCGCGAGACGTTGGCGAGCACCAGGAAGACCGAGACCTCGATGGCGTCGCAGTCCCGGCGTCCGGCGGCCCGGCAGGCGTCCGCGACGATCTTCAGGCGGCTCGCGACACCGGCGGGTCCGACGCCGAGCGGGACGTTCCACTCGTTGGCGTAGCGGCCGACGAGCGGCATGATCCACTTCTCGCCCTGCCCGCCGATCAGGATCGGCGGGTGCGGGCGCTGCACCGGCTTCGGCTCGAAGGGCGCGTCGACGAGATCATAGTAGCGGCCGTCGAAGCTCGGGTGGTCCTCGGTCCAGAGGCGCGTGATGACCTCGAGGGCCTCGCCGAGGCGTTCGGCGCGCTCCTTGGCGGTGTAGAAGGGGAAGCCGTACGCCTCGTGCTCGTACTCGAACCAGCCGGCGCCGAGGCCGAGGACGAGCCGGCCGCCGCTGATGTGGTCGACCGTGGTGGCCGCCTTCGCGAGCAGCGCCGGATGGCGGTAGGTGTTGCCGGTCACCAGGAGGCCGATCTTGATGCGCTCGGTCCGGGCGGCGAGCGCCGCGAGCAGGGTCCAGCCCTCGAGGGCGGGCCCCTCCTTGTCGCCGGTGATCGGGATGAGGTGGTCGTAGGCCCACGCGCTGTCGAAGCCGAGACGCTCCGCCGTCTGCCAGGCGGCCGCGATCTCCTCCCAGGTGGTGTCCTCCTGCGCGGTCTGGATGCCGAACTCGATCCGGCGCTCGGCGGCCGCGGCCGGCGCGGCGGCGAGCGCCGCCGCCAGCGCGGCGATCAGCAGCGTCCCCATGCGGTCCTCCCTTCGGGCCGCCCCGAGTCCTAGCGCAGGCGCCCCGCCCTGGCCAGCCGCGCGGCCGATCGAGTAGAATGCGGCCTCGTGGGTGGAGGGGCATGAAGCACTGCTTCAAGGCGAGCCGGCTGTCGCCGGGCAACCTGCTCTTTCCCACCGTGATCGAGGTCGACGATCGGCACGTGACCCGCATCAAGCCCTCGTTCGTGACCCGGATCGAGGAGAGCATCAGCATCCGCCAGGTGTCCTCGGTGACGATCAAGCGCGGGCTCATGTGGGCCGACATCACCATCCACTCGTCGGGCGGCACGGCGCCGCTCCTGAGCAGCGGTCACACCAACGCCGACGCCGAGCGCCTGAAGGACCTGATCGAGGACTATCAATCGACGCTGTTGCAGACCGGG
>Ga0302046_10001502_pt1 | contig 21870 bp, 19 predicted proteins | sample RVTome_11_FD_200261 | JGI IMG/M metagenome (GOLD analysis project Ga0302046, IMG submission 200261) | Soil microbial communities from uranium-contaminated site in the Upper Colorado River Basin, Wyoming, United States - RVT147D111 (version 2) ...
TAACAACTGTCAACCCCGCCACGACCCTCCCGGAACTCACCCTTTCGTTGCTCATGGCTCACGGCTCACGGCTCAGAGCGCACGGCTCAGAGCTCACGGCTCAGAGCGCACGGCCCCTGTCCCAACTCCTTCGCCTCCGGCCCTTAACCGCCCCACGGTCGGCCAACGGTTGGTAGGCTGTTGGCCCCCGCTCAACGACTTGCCGCCGAGCCTACCTGGCAACTGCACGCACCAGATCCTCGGCATCCAGCCCGTCAAGACCCTCCGCCGGCACCTTCAAAGCTCGCGACCGGGATTGAACCGGTGACCTCATCCTTACCAAGGATGCGCTCTACCGACTGAGCTACGCGAGCGGAAGCGGGCGACGGGATTCGAACCCGCGACCCTCAGCTTGGAAGGCTGATGCTCTACCATCTGAGCTACACCCGCAAGGGAGCCGCCAGCCTGCGGCCGACAGCCTCCAGCTGTTCCGTCGCAGAGCGCGACCCCGTGTTTTGTCTCCCGCCTCAAACCCGATCACCCACCGTCGGAGCCGCTGGTGGCTGACGACTGCAGGCTGGCGGCTCTTATGGTGGGGGAAGGATTCGAACCTTCGTAGGCCTAAGCCGGCAGATTTACAGTCTGCTCCCTTTAGCCACTCGGGCACCCCACCGTGCCCGCTACGGTGACCCGCTTCAACAGAGCACCCCGGCCGGCTGTTCCTGAAACGCCCGGGGTGGTATCCTTGGTGCAGGTCGCCTGTCGCTGCTCAGTCGACTGGAGCTGACGAAGGGACTCGAACCCTTAACCTGCTGATTACAAATCAGCTGCTCTGCCAATTGAGCTACGTCAGCGGAAGCTCATTTTGTACAGACTTTTAGGATAACCAAGGGATTTCACAGCGTCAACGCTACGGAAACTCTTGGGAAGGCTAGTTTTGCCGCACCTTCCATCGGGTCCCGCTGGGGGTGTCCTCGAGTTCGATTCCCCTCGCCACCAACTCATCCCGAATCCCGTCAGCCCGAGCAAAATTTCTGGCGGCCCGGGCGGCTTCCCGCTCCCCAATGAGTGCTTCAACCCATACTGTCAGGTTGTCCTCGACTGAGCGAGCGGTCGGGAGGATTTGGAGCACGCCGGCGGCCCGTTCGAAGACTCGCAGGGCGGCGGCGACCTCCTCCGGCGTCCAGAGACGCTGATCCATTGCCCGGTTGGCTCGCTTCAGGAAATCGAAGACCGCAGCCTTGGCCCGCGGAGCATTGAGGTCGTCGTCCAGGGCCTCGACGAACTCCCTCCGAAAATCAGCCGCCGCATCGGGGACGCTTCCGGGCTCGGCATCGGCAGCCAGCCCTCGGAGACGGTCAGCGAAATCGCCGACTCTCTGGACGTTCCCCTTGGCTGCTTCCAACAGGTCATCGGTAAAATTGAGCCGCTGACGGTAATGCGTACCCCAGAAGAGAAAACGCACGGCCGCGGCGTCCACGTCGGCGTCCCGCAGATCGTGCGGGGTGAGGAAGTTGCCGTATCGCTTTGACATCTTGGTTCCGTCCACGGCCAGAAACTCGCCGTGCAACCAGTACCGGCAGAATGGTTCGCCCGTGGCACCCTCGGATTGAGCGATTTCATTCTCATGGTGCGGGAAGATGAGGTCGACACCTCCAGCGTGGATGTCCAATGTCCGAACTCCGAAACGCTCATCGAGTTCGCTCAGCGCCATCGCTGAACACTCGAGATGCCAGCCGGGGCGTCCGCGACCAAAGGGAGCGTCCCACGCCGCACCAACGCTTTCAGCGACGTCGTCCGCCGCTTTCCACAACGCAAAGTCGCGGACGTCGTCCTTGTCGTATTCGTCAGACGAGACACGGGCTCCCGCTTTGAGCTGCCGGCCCTCGATCCGGGATAACCTTCCGTATTCCTTACAGGCGCCAACCGAGAAATAGACAGACCCATCGTCCCCGCGATATGCCAGTTCGCGTTCGATCAGGCTACTCACCAGCGTAATCATCGGTTCCACGTACTGGGTCGCTCGGGGATACACATCTGCCCGCTCGATCCGCAGGTAGTCCAAGTCTTCAAAAAAGGCGTCGACATAGGGCTGCGTGTGCTCGTTGAGCGACTTGCCGAATTCGTGAGCCGTGTTGATCGTGCGATCGTCGACGTCTGTAATGTTCATGACGTGGAATACGTCGTAACCAGAGTACTCCAGAAAGCGTCGTAGCAGATCCTCGAAGACGAATGTGCGGAAGTTTCCGATGTGCGCGTAGTTCCACACCGTAGGGCCACAGGTGTATAACGTGACCCGCGGGGGAGCCAACGGTTCGAACACTTCGAGGCGTCGCGTCAGCGTGTTGAACAGGCGAAGCGGCATGGGATCCTGACTCGCGCAGATCGTTGCTGCAGAAAACTAATCACGCGCCGGCGACGCGCTTCGACTCTCTCAACGCAAGAGACTGACGATACTCCTGAGTAGGCACAAGCACGGCGGAGACGCGCGCGCCCGCCGGCGTGTCCCCGTAGATCTGCCCGATCAGGACGTGCCGGATGATGACCATCGCGGAGGCGAGTAGCGGGACGGCGATCAACAATCCCAACCAGCCAAGCACCACCGCCGCCGCCAGGACACTGACAATTGTCAGTGCCGGCGGGAGTTTGATCCGAACGTGGAAAATCATGGGGTAGATCACGTTTGCTTCGACCAGGTGAATGACCACGCCGAGGATGACAACGGCCACCGCGCGTCCAGGTCCGCCAGACGCCAGCATGAACGTCGCCGGCAGTAGAGTGGAAATGATCGTTCCGAAGAACGGGACGACCGCAACCGCTCCGGTGAAAACACCGAAGGCGAGAGCGTACGGGACACCCAGAATCCAGAGTCCCAACGCAGTCATGACGGCGAGGAACACCATCGCAAGAAGCTGTCCGCTGATCCACGCGCGAATCGTATCGTTGAGATCGGTGAGAGTGCGTCGCGCAATATGACGGGCCTTGGGCGGCACGAGCGCGATCAGACCCTCACGGTAGCTCGCCGGATCCCGCGCGAAGTAGATCGCCATAGCCAACACGCTGAAGGCCTCGATGACCGCCTTCCCACCCGTCGTCATGTATGGGAAAACCGACGAGCCCATCTGGCTGGTCGCTTCACCCATAATGCGTTCCACAAGGGTGCTTTCGCCCCCGGTGCTCGGCAACCCGAGTCCCGGATAACGTTCGCTCAGCCGCTGCATGCCAGCCTCGACACGACGCCCCAGTTCGGGAAGGGACGACAGAAAATCCTCCGTCTGTTGAATTACCGGTGGGAGGATGAGCGCCCCGATACCGGCCACACCCAGCAGGGTCACAAGCGTAGCGGTGGCGAGTGACAGCGGGCGAGGCAACCGGGTGAAACGAACGATGATGTCTGTAAAGGCCGTGAAGAACGTGCCGAGGATTGCCGCGATGAAAAGCAGCAGAATGACCTCTGCAATACTGCCAACGAAGAAGAGAAGGAGGGCAACCGTGAATAGCGCGACGAGCACCGCGCCCAGTCTTGGCCCGCCGGGGTCACGCATCAGGGCCGTTGGTCCTCCACGCTTTCGTCCACAACGTCGGCGTCATCAACTTCCTCGCCATCCGTGAGCTGGAGTCGTTCGTCCGAACCGGGGCCAAGCATACCCATCTTTCGCTTGAGTTCGAGTAGCTGGTTGTCAGTGTTGCCCGAGTACTCGAGCACCTCGAACTGTCGCGACAGATCATCGCCGGTGAGTTCTTCGTTCAGTTCGGCAGCCGCGAGGGCTTTGCGCTCGGTTTCTTCGATTTTTGCCGCCATGCGCTCGAAGTTATCGAAGGCGCTCTTGTCCGACATCGACGACATGGTTTTGTGGATGCGATTCTGCGCTTCCGCCCTCTTCTGTCTTGCAATCAACAGGTTCTTCTTGCGCTTGGCCTCTTCGATCTTGTCGTTGAGGCTCCGCAGTGAGGCCTTGAGACCCTCGGTCTCCTGCTTGTGGCGCCCCCACGTTTCATGAAGCGCCTGCGCGTGCTGCACGTGTTCGCTGTGACGCATGAGCGCCTGCTTGGCGAGGTCGTCACGATTCTGTTCAACGGCCATCATCGCCTTGCGTTCCCACTCATCCGCCAGCCCCTTTTCCTTTTCAACCTGCGCCTGAAGCTTCTTCTCATCCGCGATGGCCGACGCGACTTCCTGCTTCGCCTTGGTGAGCTGCCCGCGCATGTCCTGAATCAGTTGATTGAGGACCTTCTCGGGGTCCTCAGCCCGGCTGATCAGGTCGTTGATGTTCGACTTGAGTAGCGTGGACAGGCGGTCAATGATCCCCATACCGCTTTACTCCTGATAGGACGCCAGAGATCTCAGGTGTGACCCCAGCGCCAGTGTTATCGATTCGATGCTCGCCTGGAATTCGGTGAAATCCAGATTCTCGATCTGCAGAGCATCCGTGAGTACCACCTGGGAATCCTCGATGCCATACGATCCGTGTACCATCTCTTCGGCATTCAACTCCAGGAGTTTTCGCATGAGCGCCGCCCGATTGCCTCCGTCGGCCGGCATCTCCATGACATTGACCCGGAGAACGATGACCGGTGGTGCGTAGTTGACCACAATCTGGCCACCGCCACCATCCGGGGTGAGCACCCACAATCCAGACTCAACCTCCTCGGCTGACACCCCGTTTCCGTCCAGCCGGCTCACGTACCCCTGTACATCTTCCATTGTCGCCATGCTTAGCGTCTCCCAACATTGGGCTGCGAGAACGATGGCCCGGTACACGGCTCAGCACCCGACCAACGCGAGTTAGCATACGGACATCGATCGAAGAGCCGAGTGATGGAGGTGGATTCGTGCCCACAGTCCACCCTCCAACACCCCATTAGGGTAACGCGTTTCATGGGAGAACGCACCCGGCCTTCTCGGCTGCTGCGCCGTCGCTACCCCTACCGGTTTACAGGTGTAAATGTTTCAATCTTGAACATCGTCGTGCCCCGCTGCGGGGGTCCCTTCTCGTCCACGGGTAAGCAGTCGTTCTGCAAAATCCAGCCGTTCGTTGAGGTCCACGAGTTCAGTCCGGACACTCTCCATCTCGTCCATCAGGACATCCTGATTCTCCTGAAGCATCCGAACGCGCCGGTCCGACACAGCACTCTTCCCGCGGATTCGGTCTGCAATTGCCCGGCCAATAGGAGACATGGCGAAGAGGAACGCCGAGCCACCACCGAATATAAACGTGATTGCGAGGACCCCTTCCAAATCCATTCTACCTCCGTTCGAGCCCCGATGTGATTGGACTCAACCACCGGGCACACGCATCCCACCCCCATCGATTACCCGCATCGTGTCGACTCAATCGGCGCGGCAAGGGGCTCGAGCTTCCGTCCCAGGAGATACTGTTCAGCATTGGTGCGATGTGGATTCCAGTTCCTGGCGTGGCCGCCCCCTGGGCAGGTCTTCTCTACGAAGCGTTGAAGGAATAGTGTCACCGATCGCGCCGGATTGGTAGCAGATCGAATCAATTCTGGGCAAGTGACGAAACCAGATACCTTCCGGTGTGGGACTGCTCCACTCCGGCGACGTCCTCCGGCGTTCCGGCACAGACCACCATGCCACCGGCTTCTCCACCTTCGGGACCCAGATCGATGACCCAGTCGGCCGTTTTGATGACATCGAGGTTGTGTTCGATAACAACGACGGTGTTGCTCCGATCAACGAGTCGATGCAACACATCGAGGAGGAGTCGCACGTCCTCGAAGTGGAGTCCCGTGGTTGGCTCGTCGAGGATGTAAACCGTGCGGCCGGTGTCTCGCTTGGACAGCTCAGTGGCCAGTTTGACCCGCTGCGCTTCACCGCCGGACAGCGTGGTAGCGCTCTGCCCAAGTCGGATGTATCCCAGTCCCACATCGTTCAGGATCTCCAGCTTCCCTTTGATGCGGGGCTGATTTTCGAAGAATTCCAGCGCGTCAGCCACGGTCAGGTCGAGAACCTCCGCGACCGATTTCCCCCGGTATCGGATGTCCATGGTTTCGCGGTTATATCGGCGACCCTTACACACGTCGCACAGGACGTACACGTCGGGTAGAAAATGCATTTCAATCTTCACGAGTCCGTCGCCCTGACAGGACTCACAGCGGCCACCCTTGACGTTGAACGAGAAACGCCCCGGTCCGTATCCGCGAATCCTTGATTCACCGAGTTGGGCATATAGCTCCCGAATGGGCGTGAACAGTCCCGTGTACGTGGCCGGGTTGGAGCGCGGTGTCCGGCCGATTGGGCTCTGATCGATATCCAACACCTTATCCAGATGCGTCAACCCGAGGATGCGGTCATGCAGTCCTGGCGCGTGCTTGCTGCGATACAGATGCTTGGCAAGCCCGCGGTACAGAATGTCGGTCACGAGGGTTGACTTCCCCGACCCTGAAACACCCGTCACCGCAATGAACGCTCCCAGCGGGAACTCGACGTCGATGTTCCGGAGATTGTGCTGGCGGGCGCCCTTCACGACGAGTTTGTGCTGCGGGTGGATGGTTCGCCTGCGCGGCGGCACCCCTATACGAAGATCTCGCCGGAGATATCGACCGGTCAGTGAGGTGGGATGCGACTCGATCTCCGCGACCCCCCCCACCGCGACGATGCATCCCCCGTCGCGGCCGGCATGCGGTCCCAGATCAACTACGTGGTCTGCGGCCCTTATCGTTTCTTCATCATGTTCCACAACAATCACGGTATTGCCGAGGTCGCGAAGGCCGGTCAGCGTATTCAGCAGTCGGCGATTGTCCCTCGGATGCAGTCCGATCGAAGGTTCATCGAGGATGTACAGCACCCCGACCAGGCGACTCCCAATCTGCGTGGCCAGCCGTATCCGCTGTGCCTCACCTCCGGACAGTGTCGCGGCCGCTCGTCCGAGGGTCAGGTATCCCAGACCAACGTCCGACAGAAATCTGAGGCGTTCAGTCACCTCCTTTAGGATTGGGCCGGCGATCTCTGGATCAAGACCCTCCCGCCCATTGGACCTGAGGCGGATGGAGCCAAAAAAATCGATGGCCGATTCGACGGATTTCTCCACAACGTCGCCGATACCCATCCCGTTCACGATTACGCTTAGACTCTCAGGCTTTAGCCGTTTTCCGTGACAGGCCGAACACGGATGCTCAACCATGAACGCCTCGAGTTGAGACCGTGTGGCATCCGAGGTCGTTTCCCGGTGTCTCCGCTCGACGTTCGCGAGTATTCCCTCCCACCCCGCCGTGTAACTGCCCCGGGATCCTCCGCTGCCGTAGCGATAGCGGATCTCCAGACCGGGCGCGCCGTGCATGAGCTGCCGCTGCACTTTTTTTGAGTGGCTCTTCCACGGGGACTTGGGATCGAACCCAAGAACCTTCGACAATGCCGGCAGCACGTTGGTCTTGAGATACCCGGACGGTTCACCCCACGGTATCACCACACCCTCGAGAATCGAAAGACTCGGGTCGGCCAACACGAGATCCTCACCAACTACCCTCTCGACCCCCAACCCTCCACACGATGCGCACGCGCCAAATGGCGAATTGAATGAGAACTGCCTCGGTTCGAGCTCGGCCAGGGAGTACCCGCACTTCGGACAAGCGAACTGCTCGGAAAAAGTCGTACTTACGGGTGTGGCTCTCGCCGTCTTTCCGTAGCGTACAACTTCCACCAGACCGTCAGCCTGGCGCAGTGCCGTTTCGATGGAGTCCTGCAGCCGCCCACGGTCTTCGGGTCGGATGACGAGCCGATCTACGATCAGACCAATGTCATGCGCCTGCCGACGATTGAGCTTGGGAGGATGGGCCAGATCGTACACCTCCCCATCGATACGAACCCGCACGAAGCCCTGACGCATCGATCCCTCGAAGAGCTCCCGGAACTCGCCTTTCCGGCCGCGCACCAGGGGCGCCGACACCTCGACCCGAGTCCCCTCGGGCCAGTGCGCGATGAGATCGGTAATCTGCGAAGCGCTTTGGCGCCGGATGGGCACACTGTCGTTGGGGCAGATTGGGGATCCGGCTCTGGCCCAGAGCAAACGCAGGTAGTCGTAGATCTCGGTGACCGTGCCGACGGTTGACCGCGGGTTGTGGCCAGCCGTCTTCTGTTCGATAGAAATCGCCGGAGAGAGCCCCTCGATCGCGTCGACGTCGGGTTTTTCCATCAAGCCGAGAAACTGACGGGCGTACGCCGAGAGCGACTCCACATAGCGGCGCTGGCCTTCGGCGTAGATGGTGTCAAAGGCCAGGGATGATTTACCGGATCCGGATAACCCGGTAATCACGGTCAAACGATGTCGCGGAATCTCGACCGTGACATCTTTGAGGTTGTGGACGCGGGCACCACGAACAATCAACGTGTCTTGTGGCATAGCCACGGAAGCTAGACGGACTCCCGGACGGGGGTCAACCGACCCCAGCGTTTTCTTGCCGACTGCCGACAGGGCGACTAGCTTGAGCGTTCGCGTTTTCAGAAAACGCCGCTTCGCGACCTCCATGTCAAACACCGAAGACGATTCCCCCCTTGTGGTTTTCACAACGCTCGCCAACGAATCCGATGCGTTGAGTTTCGTTGAGGAACTGGTCGGTCGCCGGTTGATAGCCTGCGGAACCATCCTGCCGGCACGGTCCGTGTATCGCTGGGAGGGTCGTGTTACAAACGAGACGGAGGCCCTGGTGATGTTGAAATCCCGCCGAGGCAGGCTCAAGGAACTGATGGATGCAGCCAGCCAACGGCATCCATATGACGTTCCGGAAGTCCTGGCGGTCCCTGTCGAAGATGGTCTCCCGGACTACCTTCAATGGATGATGGACGAAACCCGGGGCGGCGACGGGGAGCCGCTCGAATGAGACGTTCAGAGACCAGGAAACGGACTCGGAGAAGGGCACGCAGAGGACGGCCGCGCCCTCCCGCCGCAACTCCGCCCGCGCCGCCCGCCACTCCGGCAGCGCTCGTTCCAGAAATCCTCGATCAGCCGGAGCCTGTCCGGTCGACTGATCGAAGGCCGTTTGAGCCGCCTGCGACCAGCGATATTCCCGATCTCACCGCCCAGGAGCTCCTGATCAACGCGGCCCGCCATGCTTCCGCCGCCGGTGAAGGTGAACGAGCGGTTGCCATCTACCGGGAACTCCTCGACATCAATCCTGACCACCTCCTCGCGCGACGGGAGATGGCGATTCGGCTCCACGGCAACGGGAATCATGGCGAAGCTCTCGAGCAACTCGATCGCTGCATTCTCGACGAGCCGGACGACGTCGACTGCCTCGTTCACCGCGCTTCGATCCTCGGGGTACGGGGGGAATTCGAGGACGCGGAAGCCGATCTCCATCGCGCGCTGGGCGTGGACCCTGGCAACGTGTCCGGACACCACCAGTTGGGACTGTTGATGTCTCGCCGCGCACTATGGCGGGACGCTCTGCCGTTCTTCCGCCGAGCGATCGAGCTGGATCCTGGCTCAGCGTCCGCCTACCGGCACCTGGGCGACGCGCTGAATCACGTCGATGACCTGCATGGTGCACTCCAGGCTTACAACCGGTCCGTCGAATTGGCTCCGCACGATGCCAAAGCCCTTCGCGGATTGGGTGTGATTCACGATCGGCTGGGACAACCCGAGGTAGCGGCGGCCATGTACCGCAGATCACGTGAGATGGATAGTCAGTGATTCGGGCAATCGTCGGCGATCTCGCTTCGACCGAAGCGGACGCCGTCGTTAGACCGACATCGACAACACTCGCCCCAATCAGCGCGACGCTCCACGGTATCGAAATCGCCGCGGCCGCCGACCTTCCGGCGCCCAGATCCGGCGGGACGGAACTGGCTGTCGGGTCGGCGATCGTCACCGGTGCCCGGGGACTGTCAGCCGATTTCATCATTCATGCTGTCATCACCGGGAGTTCGGAACCCGCCTCACCAACCTCCGTCCGTCGGGCGATGCTCAGCTCCCTCCAGAGGGCTACGGACTGGCAGTTTGCATCAGTGGCTTTTCCACCCGTCGGGGCTGGGCCTGGTCAGTTGGTGATGGAGACCACAGCCGACATTATGGCCCAGGTCCTCATTGGATATCTCAAGGAACAGCCATTTCCAGCCGATGTACTGATCGTGGTCAGTCGCGAAGAGGACAAAACCATTTTCGAAGCCCGTCTCCCTGTGAGCATGCCATGACTCGCCGTTCCGTCGGGGGTCTGATTGTGCTCGTGTGGCTGGGGTCCCTGTCCTGGCTGGGGTGGCGTCAGTTGGGCAGCGCCACCATCGCGGGGCACGATGATTCTGCACGCACCATCTCCCCGGGGGCTGCGTATTACGTCGTCTCTGTAGGTGGGACACCCATCGGATACGCGGCACACACGGTGGACACCGTCCCAGAAGGGATTCAGGTCGATCACCGCATGATTCTCGAACTGCCGACATTGCGCGGGACATCTCGCACCGACCGACGGACCCTCGTAAACCTCACAAACAGCTTGGGGTTACGCGATTTCGAGTCGACAGTCGGGTCCGAGCACAATCGGTACACGATCCACGGCTCCGTTACCGACGACTCAACCATTACGGTCGAGGTCAGGCAGCCGAACTCGACTACCAGCGCTCACATCCCCCTGACCGAATCCACTGTACTATCCGAATACATCCCGCTGCGCCTGGCGTTTCGGAACGACCTAAGTGTGGGAGACACGGTGCCCTTGGCTGAGCTGGATCCTGCCGTACTCACCAAGACGAATACGCGGTTCGTCGTAGCGGCCGAATCCACCATCGTGTTCCCGGACAGCGCAGCGTGGGACTCCGTGGCAGGAAGCTGGAAGGCGGCTCGCTGGGACACGTTGATGGCCTGGTATGTGGAGCCGGTCGACGGCACGGGTTCAGTGTCCATGTGGGTCGGGAGCCTGGGACAGATTATCTCGGCCACGTACCAATCCGGTGTGACATGGCAGCGAACCGCCTTCGAGGTCGCTTTTCACAACTTCCGCGCCCGTGCCGATAGTGGCGCGGCCCTCATTCGAGAGGGCGGGATTTTTGGAACGGCCATTGCAGCGGGAATTACAGAGCTGGATGAATCGCGGCCTGAGATCCGTCTGATCATCGGGGCGGGGTGGCCCAATCGAGACGGCTTGGTCGACGGCCGCCAGACGTTCGTGGGAGACGCCCTGCTGGTCCAGGCCGTACCACGAGACGTCGTCGACCCGACGCTACGGATCCCGATTGCCGGCAACGCTTCGCTCGTGGAATACATGCGTCCGGATGCTGTCCTGAACTCTCGGGACCCCCGGATTCAGGCGCAGGCGAGGCTGGCCACCGCGGGAACAACCCGCGCGAACCGAGCGGCGCAACGGATCGTTCGGTGGGTGTATGAAAACATAGAGAAACGGGCAGACATAGGCGTCCCTAGTGCGGTGCACGTGCTGGAGCGGAGGGCGGGAGACTCGTACGAACATGCCATCCTCTTCGTCGCGCTCGCGCGGGCAATCGGACTCCCGGCGCGAACGGTGGGTGGACTGCTCTATGTCAGCGGGCGGTTTTACTATCACAACTGGGCAGAGGTCCACCTCGGGCAGGGCTGGTTGGCGGTCGATCCAACCTTTGGACAACAGCCGGCGGACGCGTCCCACCTGAGACTCGTCTATGGTGGCAGACCTAGTGACTTGGAAATGGTTCGCCTGATCGGAAACCTTCGGGTCGACATCGTGGGCGACGGAGAGTAGAGACTCGATGATTCGATTGTCTGGATTGAGAAAGACCTACGGGTCCTTCGTCGCTGTCAACGGAATCGATCTGCATGTCCCACGTGGGGAATTGTTTGGTTTCCTCGGTCCCAACGGTGCGGGTAAGACAACGACGCTGCGCATGATCGCCGGTATTCTCCGACCATCCGCCGGTCACATTACGTTGGGCGGGGACGATATCGTCACGGACCCGATGTCCGCCAAGCAGCGCCTCGGGTTCATACCGGATCGACCGTTCGTATACGAGAAGCTCACTGGTGCAGAGTTCCTCCGCTTCGTCGCCGGCCTGTACGGACAGGAGGGCGACATCGTGGAGCGCAGGATCGATGAGCTCCTGGATGTCTTCGAGTTGTCCCTCTGGAAGGACGAACTCGTGGAATCCTACAGCCACGGGATGCGACAGAAACTCATCATCTCGAGCGCGCTCATTCACCGTCCCGAGATCATAGTAGTGGATGAACCGATGGTTGGCCTCGACCCCCGAGCCGCCCGCCTCCTCAAGGATCTCTTCCGCCAGTTCATCGAGCGTGGCGGAACGGTCCTGATGAGCACACATACGCTGGAGGTGGCACAGGCCATGTGCGATCGCGTCGCCATCATTCAGCGCGGCGATATCGTGGCGCAGGGGACCATGGACGAGCTGCGGAATCAACACGACGCGGATGCGTCCCTCGAGGACCTCTTCCTCAAACTCACCGGTGGCACGGCAATGCGCGAACTTGCCGACGTCCTGGAGGGATGACGTTGGCGAACGCCTCGTTGTCCCTGGTTTTCTCGCCGAAATGGATGACGGCCCGCGCCCGCATCCGACAGGAACGCTCCGGACGCGGTACGAAAGCGGTGCTGATCGGTACAGTGGGTTTGATCTTCTGGCTCGTCGTTTTTGGCGTGCTGTATCGAGTGCTGCGGTACTTTCGCGGGGTTGAAGAGATTGGGCCGTTACTGGCCGGCAAGCTGCTGGGCCTCGTACTGCTGGCGTTCCTGTCCATACTTCTCCTGTCGAACATCATTACGGCCCTATCGTCTTTTTTCCTGGCCAGGGACCTCGACTTGCTGGTCTCGTCGCCGGTGGACTGGTTGCAGTTGTATCTCGCCAAGCTGGGCGAAACCATGGCACACAGTTCATGGATGGTGGCCCTCATGGCCGTTCCGATCTTCACGGCGTACGGGACGATCTACGACGGCGGCTTCCTCTTTCCGTTGATCGCCCTCAGCATTTTTCTGCCGCTCCTCGTTGTTCCAGCCGTGATCGGGAGCGCCATTACGCTCATTCTGGTCAACGTGTTCCCGGCACGTCGAACCCGAGATCTGCTCTCGCTGGTGGCGATTGCCGCAGCGGGGCTGTTGGTCCTGCTGTTCAGGATCGTACGCCCTGAGCAGTTGGCCCGTCCGGAAGGTTTCCAGAATCTCCTCGACTTCATCACGCTGCTGCGGACTCCCACTTCACCGCTGCTGCCGAGCGAATGGGCAACCCAGGTCGTGATGGGGTGGCTAGTGGGACCCATGGACCCGCTCCCCATCTTGTTGCTGTGGAGTACTGCGGCGGCTCTGGTCGTCTTCGGCGCCCTGCTGCACGCCAAACTGTATACCGCCGGATTCACAAAGGCCCAGGAGGGTGCCGAACGGTTCGTCAAAGGCTGGATCTGGAAGAGCCTCGACCCGCTGTTCAGGCGCCTTCGGGTGGCCAAACGCGAGTTCATCATCAAGGACCTCAAGCTGTTTTTCCGCGACACAACGCAATGGAGCCAGCTCATACTCCTCGGTGTTCTCCTGATCATCTACCTGTTCAACATCAAGGCGCTCCCGCTCTTCCGAGGGGAACAGGTTCCGTTCTTTCTTGTCACTATCGTGTCGTTTCTCAACCTTGGGTTGGCCGGGTTTGTCCTGGCTTCCATTGCGGCGCGGTTCATTTTTCCGGCCATCTCCCTCGAGGGCCGGCAAATGTGGTTACTGCGGTCCAGCCCACTCGATCTCCGGGCGCTGCTGTGGTCCAAGTATTGGATCGGCACAGTTCCCCTGCTGGTGTTGGCGCTGACCATTACCATCTTCACCAATGTGCTGCTCAGGGCCACACCGTTCATGATGATCGTCGGGGCCGCCACGATTACGCTTCTCACTCTGGCGATTGGCGCGCTGGCACTGGGGTTTGGCGCATTGTACCCTCAGTTTGAAACGGAAAACGCCGCGCAGATCCCCACGTCCTTCGGCGGTCTGGTGTTCATGATGACCACGGTCGGACTGATCGCCGCGGTCGTCGTGCTCGAAGCCGCACCAGTTTACGCATATTTGCAAGCCGTCAATCAGGGCGGACGCCTCACCTTCAACCCACGAATGCTCGCGTCGTTCCTGGGCGTGTTTGCGCTCTGTACCGCGGCAACGGTCATCCCGCTGAGGATTGGATTGAATCGGATGGAGGGGTTCGAGTTTTAGGTTTTGAGCCCACAGCCAACAGCCGGCAGCGTCTCTGCCCGACGTTCACGGACGTCAACGGAGTTTGCTGTCGGCTGCCGGCTGAAGGCTGACGGCTTGAATCGATTAGTACTAGTCGACCGCCGCGTCCGTCAGAATACGTGTCCGATACGGCACCACCCAGATGTTGGACAGATACGGATCTTCCACGGATACACTCACGGTTTCGGCATCCAGCGCATCCACAACAATGCGTTCGCGGCCACGATGCCTTACAACCCAGGTTGCCACGTACGCCGCGACTTCAGGATCGTATTCCATTGGCATCCGGCGCCAGACACGCAGTCCAACGGCAGCGTGCCTCAAGTGCAAATAGACAAAAGTGGCTTCCGGATCGAACTCGTCTGTGGTCTGGTTCGACACGACAGCCTGGATACTGATCTCGGTATCCCGATCCAACCGGGCGATACGATCTTCGATGCGAATCAACGCTGACGGGTCCGTGATCTCCATGACAACTTCGCCATTCACCAAGGCTCGAACCGTATCGATTATGACGAGGCGATTCTCCGGTTCAGTTGCCCGGAATTCGGCCGGGCTGATGGCGACCAGCTGCCACCGATGCAGGTTTCCTGTCTGCTCGTCGGCCCGCGCGTTGTCCAGAAGCCGGAACGTTGCGGTCTGCGTCCGGACCTCACGCAGGTCCTTGCGGACGATCTGATCCGACGCCTGATCCAACACCAGGAACTCACCGTCGAACTCGAGTTCCTTTATCAGTGTTGCCAAGCCGTTCTCTCGATCGATCTCAATTCGGTACGTCTCGCTGTTCACCGGTCGGCCCCGGCGCCGGCCCCAATTCTGTGGGCCAACAGCCGCGGCTCCCTCGAAAGCTGCGGAGGCCGACGAGGTGGGAACTCCATCTTCGCCAAACTCATCCTCGAAAAACGGTATTTCCGCCACGAGAGACAGCAGTTCAGCACGTTCTTCGGATGTTATGTCACCTTCGGGTGAGACGACATCACTGTTACAGGCAGAAAACAACAGAACGCCGCCCAAAGCGGCGGTGAGATGCTTCTTCATGATTTTCTCCTTCTATTTCCGTAGAACCGGTCCTGCCCGAGCTGCGACGGTGCCGGAGGCACCATCAGCCGACCACGTGACGGACATCACAGGAGCCGTCGGTCGATGGCTCGGCGGACCATTGGTTCTCTACAACGGTGGTTGAGTTGCCTCAGCATAACAGGAGCGGAAGGAGAAAGCTGTGACCGGAACCAGAGGAAGGGTTGTGCCCCAAATCACGCCGACAGGGCAAAGCCGCACGAACCGCAGAATCTCGCGTCATCGGGCAGGTCAGTCCCGCACATCCAGCAACGGGCGTTCGATTCCTTCTCCAGGAGGGAGCGTCCACAATGTGAGCAAAACACGGCCGTAGGTTCCGGCCGGAGGCCACACTGGACACACTGCCGCGAACCGTGAGAGCGGATACTGGCCACCGCCTTTTCTGCGAGATCCTCCCCGTCCTCGACGTTGGCAGCTCCCCCCGATCCATCGTCGACTTCCATGGCCTCGAGGGCCATACGACCGTACCGGGTCTTCATGGTATTGTAATCGTCTTCTGAGAGTTTACCCGTAGCCCGATCGAACTCGATCTCGCGCAAAGCCAGGAGTGCCCGCACTTTGGGCGAATCCGATTCTTCCAGCTCGTAGAAATCGGTCTCGATCATGGGGATAGGGTCCTCGCGAGGGCGAATGAGAGGACCCAGAACCAAACCGACCACCGCAGCCGCGACGATGGCACCGGTGATCAGTTCCAGCACCGCCGCCACCTCACCATAGGGTTATGATCCCAGTTTTTCGAGTTCTGCAACGATCCGTGCGTGCTCCGAATCGGAAAGGCCGGCACTGGAACCCGAACCGGTCGAGACGGCGGATGTCATGTTGACACGTCGACGGAGCACAAACACCAACGTCGCGCCAACCAGCGAGATAAGGATACTCGGTACGAGATACCCCGCGAGATTGAAACCGTGCGGAGGGGGTGCCATGAGGAATTGTGTGCCGTGCTTGGCAACGTACGCATCAATGATCTCCTCGGCGGTCATGCCTTGATTGGCCATCTCGGCGACCTCGGCGTGTAGCGGTTGCCAGAAACCACACACGAAGTCGGTCGTACGGCACGCATACAAGCTGTGAGCGCATCCGCAATTGCACTTGACCTGTCTTTCGATCTCGATGATGAACGGATCATTGTCCGCGTCCCTGATCCGTTCGCGGGGCTGACCGGCCAGCCACGGCTTGCTGAGTTTCGCCGGTGAGGAATCGGATTGGTCGGGGGAACTCTGGACCTGCAGCCCCTCCAGGGCATGTGCGTGATCGTGCCTGCCGACCTTGACACCACGGGTGCTGGCGGCCGCAGGCCTTCCAACCGCGACCAGACCCAAGGCGTTGGCAATGAGAACCCGCCGTGATAACTGGATGGTGTCTCGTGTCATACTTTCTCTCCTACCAACTTCACGTTGTACCCTGGAATTGGTCGATTTGTCATGCGGCGGGCGTGAACCGCTCCGGGCCACATCACGGTGAGACCGCCGATGACCAGGATGACGCCACCGATCCATACCCAGGCAACCAGGGGCGTAATGGTAAATCGATACACAGCCTCTTCAGTACCATCAACCACGCCAGCGAACACCACGTAGATGTCCTGCCGGAGATCGGACCGGATGCCGGCTTCAGTAGACGGCTCGAACGATCGTTCCTTGGGGACGTCACCTGGACACGGGGAGACCGGAACGGGGCAGGTGAAGTGCTGTCGTTTTTCACTGCGAATGACGCCGAGACGCTTGTCCCCTTCGAACACCTCGACGCTTGCAGCCGTTACTTCACGATTGAGCGCATTGTACTGCGATACGCCAACGTGGGTAAACGTATACTCCCGTCCGTAAGCTGACGTCACCTGCACGGATTCGCCGGGACGCAGCGACGCTTCGATCTGCTGCTGAAAAGCCATGCCGGTGAATCCGAGGAAATACACGACGATGGCAACGTGAACGATGTATCCACCGTAGCGTCTTCGATTTCGACCGATGAGGCGAACAAAGGCCTGCAGATACGCCTCATCGTGCAGCCGATGACGTGCACCGATCCCACGCCCGAACTCCTGAACGATCCCCGCCAGTACGAACGTCGCGATCACCCACGTCATCAGAGGATAGAACTGCCGCATTCCAATCGCGGTCAGCAGGATGCCCACAATGCCCGCACTGACGATCGGGACCGTGAAGTGCCGCTGCAGGTTCCTCGTGCTCGCCTTTCTCCACGCGATGAGTGGTCCGATGCCCGTGAAGACGAGCAGGGCCAGACCCAGCGGGATGTTTACCCGATTGAAGAAGGGAGGACCAACGGTGATCTGCGTGCCCTGCACCAGCTCCGAGAGGATCGGAAACATGGTACCCCAGAGGACTGAAAAGGCTATCCCAACGAGCAGGAGGTTATTGAACAGGAAGCTTGCTTCCCGCGACACCATGCTCTCGAGATGCGCCTCGGTTTCCAGGAGCGGCAACCTGGTCCACAGAAGCCAGAACAGGAGGCCTGCCGACAGAACGAGGAACACCAGGAAGAAGAAGCCCAGGGGCCCTTCGGTGAAGGAGTGGACGCTGGCAATGATTCCGCTGCGGGTGATAAACGTGCCAAAGATCGACAGGAGAAAACTCAGCACGATGAGGATCACGTTCCACTTCTTGAGCATCCCGCGCTTCTCCTGAATCATGACGGAATGGAGAAACGCGGTCATGGTCAACCAGGGCAGAAAGCTGGCGTTTTCAACCGGGTCCCACGCCCAGTAGCCGCCCCATCCCAGTTCTACGTACGCCCACCACATTCCGAGCGTGATGCCGACTGACAGGAAACCCCACGACAACAGCGTCCATCTGCGGATGGCGTGAATCCAGCCTGCATCGAGCCGCTTGGACAACAGGGCCGCGACGGCGAACGCAAACGGTATCGTGATGCTGATGTATCCCAGATAGAGGAACGGGGGGTGGGAGGCCATTCCCGGGTTCTGGAGTTGGGGATTGAGCCCCCTGCCATCTGCGGGCGTAAACGGGAGCCGCTCGAACGGATTGCCCGCAAAGACCATGGCGATGACAAAAAAGAGCGTGACCGCGCACGTCACCGCCCCGACGTATGGCATCAGGAACCGATACCGAGGTGCCGACAGCCACTGCGCCGCCGCGGCAAAAACGCTCAACACGAGAGCCCAGAACAGGAGGCTGCCGTTCTGTCCTCCGTAGAAGGCGCTGATTGTGTAAATCAGCGGGAGATCGCGGCTGGTGTAGCTGGCCACATAGGCCACGTTGAAGTCCCGATTGAGAAGCGCGACCATCAGCGATACCGACGCGATTGCAATGACGCCGGCAAGACCGTAAACCGCACGACGAGCGCTATCAACCAGCTCCGGTCGCTCCGTGCGGCCGGCCAGGAAACCAACGGCGCTACCCCACACGGCAATGAGAAGGGCGAGCCAGAGCGAAAGTTGTCCCAGAACAGTCATCGAGTCACGCTGATGGGACAGCTTCGTAACGAGAACCGCATTTGGCCAGTACGTTGGAGGCTTCGATGCTGCCTTCCCGAGTCAGTCGTCCTTCGACCACCACCTGGACGTCATCCGTGAATGTGTCCGGCGCGATGCCACGGTAACTCACAGGGTAGACATGCTCGCCATCGGTCACATCAAACGTAATCGTTTGCGTCGCGAGATCTCGCTTGATGGAGCCCGACACGACATTACCGCCCACCCGGAGCCCCACGTCGTAGATGGTTGAGTCGGCAGCGGCCCGAGCGGCAAGTTCGGCGGGCATGAGGAAATACACGCCAGTGTCCTTGATGCCTTCAGCCATCAGAACGCCGACCGTAACCACGACCAGACCGGCGCCCAACAGGAATTTCGATTGAGGTTTCATCTTCTCTTTCTCTCAGTCCGTGAAGGCGTTCCACAATATACGACCCCCGACCCTGAGTCTAAAGCTCACTCGTCACATATCCCGGGATTCATCCGGTGGATTTTACCCAATGCAAGGCCGTATCCACTGCCCGCCTCCATCCCTTATAATCGTCTTCACGATCCGACTGTGCCTCGAACGTCTGGTACGTCCGGCTCGCCGAGAAATCATCGGGCGTCTTCCAGACACCAGTCGCCAGGCCGGCAAGGCCGGCAGCCCCAAGCGCTGTAGTTTCAATCACATCGGGCCGCGCCACACGGACTCGAAGCACATCAGCGAGGAATTGCATAAACCAATCATTGGTCGTCGCTCCCCCGTCCGCCTTCATGACCTGAAGCGGCACGCGCGAAACGGAACTCATCGTATGGGCCACGTCCCTTGTTCCGTACGCCATCGACTCCAACGCAGCGCGCGCAATGTGGGCCCTGGAGGTACCACGAGTCAAACCCACGATCGTGCCGCGAGCGCCGGGCTCCCAATGCGGGGCCCCGAGACCAACGAGGGCCGGGACGAAATACACACCGCCGTTGTCAGCAACGGAGCGAGCCAGCTCATCGGTTTCGGACGCATGTTCGATAATACGAAGACCATCGCGCAACCACTGAACGGCGGCCCCCGCTATGAAGATTGACCCTTCCAACGCCAACGTTGGTGCGCCCGTCGCCGTGCAGGCAATCGTCGTCAGCAGACCGCGTGCGTCGCCCATGGGTCTGTAGTCCGGTCCCACATTCATCAATAAGAACGCCCCGGTCCCGTACGTGCTCTTGGCTTCACCGGGAGACCAGCACGCCTGTCCGAAAAGGGCCGCCTGCTGATCACCTGCGATACCCGAAATGGGGATTTCGAAACCGAAATGATTCCCGTCAACAATCCCGACGACCTCACTCGAATGACACACTTTCGGCAGGCTTGCCTCGGGAACGCCAAACAGTCCCAGAAGTTCGGGATCCCAGGCCTTCAGCCGAATGTTGTATAACATCGTCCGGGACGCATTGGTGTGATCCGTGACAAAGTCCCGACCGCCGGTAAGACAATACACCAGCCAGGAGTCTATAGTCCCAAAAAACACCTTGCCGTCACTTGCCCGTTCGCGGAGACCCGGAACGTGGTCGAGAAGCCATTCGATTTTCGACCCGGAGAAATACGGGTCCCAGACGAGACCCGTCCTGTCAGCGAGGAACGGGAGCCCTTTCTCCCTGGCCAGCTGGCGGCACCGCGTCGCCGTCCGTCGATCCTGCCAGACGAGAGCCCGATGGAGTGGCTTGCCCGTTTCACGATCCCACGCAACGACGGTCTCGCGCTGGTTGGTGATCCCGACGGCCTCCGGCCGCGCACCACTCGTCTCCAGGGCTTCCCGGGCCGCGCCCCGCGTCACGTCCCAAATCTCCTCCGCGTCGTGCTCAACCCAACCCGGCTTCGGAAAGTGTTGAGTGAATTCACGATAGGCCTTCGCGAGAATTCGTCCGTCCTCAGCGACGATCATCGCGGTTGAACCGGTAGTCCCCTGGTCGAGCGCAAGTACGGTTTTCTGACCTCCAGCCTTTCGGTTACTCACCAACGACTCTCCTGATCGACTCCTCGAATGGTGGCATCAGGATCCCCGCCTCGGTCACAATCCCGGTAATCAGCTCCGCTGGCGTTACATCAAAAGCGGGATTGTAGACACCGACTCCGGGGGCTTTCCGTTCCACCTCGGATCCGCTTCGATACTCGATTGGGATACCTGCACCGCTTGGGCACTCCCGATCCACCGTGCTCAACGGTGCTGCCACATAAAATGGTATATTGTAACGACTTGCGAGACTTGCCAACCCGAGCGTGCCGATCTTGTTGGCCGTGTCTCCGTTGGCCGCGATGCGATCCCCTCCCGTAATGACCAGGTCGACTTTCCCTTCACTCATGAGTGCGGCAGCTGCGCTGTCCACGAGGACCGTCGCCGGAATACCCTGACGGACCAATTCCCACGTGGTCAGCCGTGCTCCCTGACAGAGCGGCCGGGTTTCGCACGCGTACACGTGCGATCCCTTTCCCGCCTCAAACGCCTTTCGGATGACTCCGAATGCGGTCCCTATTCCCCCGGTCGCAAGCATTCCGGTGTTGCAGATGGTGAGAAACCTGGCCTGGTCGGGTACGATGGTGACGCCTTGCCCCCCCATCGCCATACATCGCTCGGCGTCATCATCCCAGATCTTTTGCGCACCGTCGCGCAGACTCTGAACAACTGAATCGGCCGAGGCCGCGTTTGAAACGGTATCGAGCACCTCCAACGCGTCTCGTGTCACGCGATCGACCGCCCAACTAAGGTTCACGGCCGTCGGGCGAGATGTCCGTAGCGCTTCGGCAGATCGGGTCAGCCAATCCCGCACGATCTCAGAATCCCCCTCGAGCGTTCCGTCCTGCAGGGCTCGCTGTGCCGCGGCGGCCAATCCCATCGCACCGACGACACCCAACAGCGGCGCTCCCCGAACCCGCAACGATTGTATTGCCTCGACCACTTCCTCGACCGTTTCGAGTCGGCGGAAGTGGACCTCTTCGGGAAGAAATGTCTGATCGAGAACCGCCAGCACTCCATCCGTAGTCCAGGCAACAGCTTCCGTGTGCATTGGCGACAAACTACCTACCATCCGTTGGCACCGTTAGGTTAAAGTCATGTTCCCTCACCTGACGAACGAGCCCTTTCTCCTCGAAACATCGGTCGTGAATGTAGCCGTCTCGACCGAGAAAGAATGCGTATCCCAGATACGCCTCAACGCAACCGCATCTCGATGTCCGGAGACAC
>Ga0302046_10001505_pt1:10000-21858 | contig 21858 bp, 14 predicted proteins | sample RVTome_11_FD_200261 | JGI IMG/M metagenome (GOLD analysis project Ga0302046, IMG submission 200261) | Soil microbial communities from uranium-contaminated site in the Upper Colorado River Basin, Wyoming, United States - RVT147D111 (version 2) ...
GATACCTGCGCCGTCTGCCGCTGGCCGCACCCACCGTCGAGAGCCGAACCATGCTGACGGTCGTACGCGCCCACCTCGAGCACGCGCCACCGCCGGCGCCCGTCGAGGGCGTCGCGCTCGCCGCCACGGCGGCGCGGGTCCGGTCGGTGCAGCTCGACTTCTTCCGCCCGAACGGTCCCCCCCCGATGGCGCTGGCGGCGACGATCGCGCGTCTGGCGGCGCTCTGCGGCGCCGACCGGGTCGGGGCGCCGCACGACGCCGCGTCCCACCGCCCCGACGTGGTCGCCCTGGCGCCGTTCACGGCCGATCACGGCGACGTCTCCGCCCGCGCCGCCGCCGGTCTTTGCCGCGAACGCGCCGCGCCGTCCGCTGCCGGCGTCACGGCGATCGTCGCGCCGGTCGCCTTGCGGGCGTTTCGTCCGCCGGCCCGTCTCGAGGTCTTTCGCAACGCCGGCCGCCTCGACTACGTGCGCGGCCCGGGCTTCGGCGGTCGCGTCGTGCATCTGGCGGGACCCTGGCGGCTCAGCGGAGAATGGTGGACGGCCGACCCGTTCGCGCGGGAGTACTACGACGTCGAGCTGAGCGACGGCGGGGTGTACCGCATCTACCACGACGTGCGGTGCGGGCGCTGGCTGGCCGACGGCGTCTACGACTGAGCGATTTTCTCGAGCCGTACCGTGCCCCGTTCTCCCTATGTCGAGCTCGCGTGCCGCAGCGCCTTCAGCTTCCTCGAGGGTGCTTCGCTTCCCGAGGATCTGGTCGATCGCGCCGCGGCGCTCGGGTACGACGCCATCGCCATCGCGGACCGCGACGGCGTCTATGGCGCGCCCCGGGCCCACAAGGCGGCCGCCGCCGCGGGCCTGCGCGCGCTCGTCGGTGCCGACGTGCCGCTCGGTGACGCCCGGCTCCTGCTCCTCGTCGCCGAGCCGCGCGGCTACCGGAACCTCTGCCGGCTGATCACGCGCGGCAAGCTCCGCGCCCCGAAGGGGGCGTGCCGGCTCGCATGGGAGGACCTCGAGGAGCACGCCCCCGGGCTCGTGGCCCTCGTGCCGGCCGAGGCGGCGGCCGCCGCGGGGGCGGCGCTCCCGGCGCTGCTCGACCGCCTGCGGGCGCTCTTCGCGGGGGGGCGGCTCTTGCTCGCGATCGGGCGTCACCACGACCGCGCCGAGGAGCGCCGGATGCGCCGTCTGGTCGACCTCGCCCGCGCCCTCCGCGTACCGCTCGTCGCCACCAACGACGTGCGCCATGCGACGCCGGCCGATCGCCGGCTCCTCGACGTTCTCACCAGCATCCGTCTGAAGACCACCCTCGACGAGGCGGGCCGCCGCCTGCTTTGCAACGCCGAGCGCCACCTGAAGCCGCCGGCCGCCATGCGGGCGCTCTTCCGCGACCTGCCGGACGCCGTCCACAACACCCGCCACGTCGCCGAGCGCTGCGCCTTCACGCTGGCCGATCTCGGCTACCGCTTTCCGAGCGTGCCACTGCCGCCGGGCGAGAGCGCCGACGGCTACCTCCGCCGGCTCGTCTTCGCGGGGGCGCGGACGCGCTATGCCACGCTCACGGCGCGCGTGCGCGCCCAGCTCGAGCACGAGCTCGGAATCATCGCGACCCTCGGCCTCGCCGGTTACTTCCTCATCGTCTGGGAGATCGTCGAGTTCTGCCGCGCCCGGGGCATTCTGGTGCAGGGACGGGGCTCGGCCGCGAACAGCGCCGTCTGCTACGCCCTCGGCATCACCGCCGTCGACCCGGTCGGCATGGATCTGCTCTTCGAGCGCTTCCTCTCCACCGAGCGCGGCGAGTGGCCGGACATCGACCTCGATCTTCCGAGCGGCGACCGGCGCGAGGAGGTGCTGCAGCACGTCTACCGGCGCTACGGCGCCACCGGCGCGGCGATGACGGCGAACGTCGTCACCTATCGTACGCGCAGCGCCGTCCGCGAGGTCGGCAAGGTGCTCGGGCTCGGGCCCGAGCAGGTCGGCCGTCTCGCCGCGCTGCTCCGGGCGTTCGAGTTTCGCGACGAGACCGACGAGATCGCGTGCCAGCTCCGCGCCGCCGGCCTCGACCCGACGGCCCCCCGCGTGCGCCTGCTGGTCGACCTGGTGGAGCGCATCCAGCACCTCCCGCGTCACCTCGGCCAGCACTCGGGCGGCATGGTGATGGCGGCCGGGCGCCTCGACGACGTGGTGCCGCTCGAGCCCGCGACGATGCCCGGGCGCGTCGTCATCCAGTGGGACAAGGACGACTGCGCCGACCTCGGCATCATCAAGGTCGATCTCCTCGGCCTCGGCATGATGGCGGTGCTGGAGGAGGCGCTGCCGCTCGTCCGCGAGTACGACGGCGTCGCCCTCGACCTGGCGCGCCTGCCGCCGGACGACCCGGCGGTCTACGCCATGCTGCAGCGCGCCGACACCATCGGGGTCTTCCAGGTCGAGAGCCGGGCGCAGATGGCGACCCTGCCGCGCCTGCGCCCGACCTGCTTCTACGACCTGGTGGTCGAGGTGGCGATCATCCGTCCCGGGCCGATCGCCGGACGCATGGTGCATCCCTACTTGCGGCGGCGCGCCGGCCGCGAGCCGGTCGTCTATCCGCACCCGTCACTCGAGCCGGTGCTGCGCCGCACCCTCGGCGTCCCGCTCTTCCAGGAGCAGCTCCTGCGCATCGCCATGACCGTGGCGGGGTTCTCGGGCGGCGAGGCCGAGGAGCTCCGCCGCGCCATGGGCTTCAAGCGCTCCCGCGCCCGCATGGCGGCGATCGAGTCGCGCCTGCGCGCCGGCATGGCCGCCCGCGGCATCGCCGGCGAGGTCGCCGACGGCATCGTCCGGAGCATCACGTCCTTCGCCCTGTACGGCTTTCCCGAAAGCCACGCGGCGAGCTTCGCGCTCATCGCCTACGCCTCGACGTACCTGAAGGCGCATCACCCGCGCGCGTTCTACTGCGCCATGCTCAACAACTGGCCGCTCGGATTCTATCATCCCGCGACCCTCGTGAAGGACGCCGAGCGCCACGGCGTGCGGGTGCTGCCGATCGACGTCACGCGCTCCGCCTGGAAGTGCACGATCGAGGACGGCGGGCTCCGCCTCGGCCTGCGCTACGTGGCCGGGGTGCGCGAGGCGACCGGACGGCGGATCGAGCAGGCGCGCGCCGCGGCACCGTTCGCGAGCGTGGGAGACCTGATCCGCCGCTGCGACGTCCACGCGGACGAGCGGGTGCAGCTCGCGCGCGCCGGTGCCTGCGCCGCCCTCGGCGGCGCGCGGCGCGACGTCCTCTGGCAGATCGCCGCGCTCGAGCGCGATCCCACGAGCCTCTATACCGGCATCGCCCGGCCGGAGGACTCCCCGCTGCCCCCCCTGTCGCCGCTCGAGGAGACGCTCGCCGACTACGCGGCGACCGGCCTGACCACCGGCCCGCACGTGATGGCGCATCTCCGCGCCGGGCTCGCGCGGCGCGGCGTGCTCTCGACGGCGGAGGCGCGCGCGGCCCCGCATGGGGCGCGGGTGCGGGTTGCCGGCCACGTGATCGTGCGCCAGCGTCCCGGCACGGCGAAGGGCATGCTGTTTCTCACCCTCGAGGATGAGTGCGGCACGGCCAACGCCGTGATCGCGCCCCCGGTCTTTCGCCGCCACCGGCGCCTGCTCCACGCCTGCCGGCTCCTCCTGGTCGAGGGGCCGCTCCAGCGGGTCGACGGCGTCACCCACGTCCGCGGCGAGCGCTTCGAGGAGATCCCGCTCCCCGGGATGGCGCCGCCGTCCCACGACTTCCACTGAGCGTGGGCGACTCGACGGTCTCGGCGGCGTGGCGGACGAGCTCGATCATGCGGCCGACCGCGGCCCGGGAGGCGTCGGCGTCCGGCGCGAGCACGAGGCGACCGATCTCGATCGCGGAGCCGACCACGAGCGCGCCGAGCGCGCGCGCGTCGGCGGCCGCGAGCCTCGCCGCCCGCGACCCCCCGAGCCGGGTCCGGAGCGCGGCGGCGACGTCGTCCACCAGGCGCACGTGCGCGGCGGTGCCGAAGGACGGGCCGCCCTCGAGCAGCAGGCGGGCCTGGTCGGGATGCTCCCGCCAGAAGGCCGCGGCCAGCTCGAGGACGAGCGCGGCGCCGGCCGAGGCCGACATCCCGGGGGCGAGCGCGCCGAGCCAGCGCTCCATGACCGAGCGGGCGACGCGCTGGGCGATGCCCTCGAAGGCGGCGCGCTTGTCCCGGAAGTAGAGGTAGAACGTGCCGGCGCCCAGATCCGCGGCGCGGGCCATCTCGGTGGTCGTGGCGGCGTCGTAGCCGCGCGCGAGAAAGACCCTGAGCGCGCCGTCGAGCAGGCGCTCGCGGGTATCGTGCTTGCGGCGCTCGGCGCGGGTGGCGGGCGCGTGCCGGGGGTCGCCCGGCGCGGCCGGGCGGCGCCGGGTCCGGGCGCTAGCGGCCGAGGTCGGAGACCTTGTGGACGATCTTCCGTTTCCCCGCATTGACGTCCTTCAGGAAGCGGATGCCCTCCTCGGCGATGGCGTCGCCGACGATGGAGTCGCCCTCGCGCGTGAGCTCGTCCATGTCCACCCAGGCCGCGTAGGTGGCGCGCGTCCGCCCGGTGATGATCCCGGCCTGGAGCAGCGTCTTGATGAGCGTCCGGAACACGTCGGTCGACTTGCGCATCAGGGTGCGGCGATGCTCGTCCGTGAACACCTCCATCAGGGCCCCCTGCACCCAGGCGGGATCGAGACCGAAGCGGGGATAGAGAAGGCGCTTCTGTTTGGCGTTCACCAGGTTGTGGAGCAGCGTCCGGAAGCACTCCTCCGCCCAGTCCTCGACGGCGTGATGCTGCTCCTCGCTCAGGTCGGGCAGGGTGGCGCGCGCCCAGATCTTCCCGAACTTGTGGTGGAACGCCTCGTCGGTCATCACGAGCTGGCAGAGCCGGCGGAGGAGAGGGTCGTTGGCCTTGACGTGCAGCGTCGCGAAGGCGCCCATCGCCAGCCCCTCGACCAGCATCTGCATCCCCACGATCTTCTTGTAGACCACGTCGGTGGTGACGAGCGTCGTCAGCAGCGCGCCGAGGGTGTCGCCGGGCGGGAGGATCGCCCCGCCGTAGCGCGCCCGCATGTAGTTCGTGAAGCCGTGGACGTGGCGCGCCTCCTCGCGGACCTGGTTGGCGGCGTACTCCTGGGGACCGGGATCGACGAACATCTCGGCGAGGCTCGCGGAGAGGCTGAGCGCGCCCTGCTCGCCGTGCAGGATGTTCGAGAGCGTCCACTGGGCGCTGGCGTTCGCGAAGGCGATCTGCTGCCCCTCGTCGAGCTCGTCGGCCACCGCCGACTGCAGCTCGGCGATGAAGTCGAGGGGCAGGATCGGCTGGTCCGCCGGCCACGGCGCGCGGAAGTCGACGTAGTCCGGATCCTCCGGGTTCCAGAAGTGCTCCTCGGTGCGGGCGATGATCTCCTCGAAGTCGGGCGACCGCTTGAGGTAGCGATCCTCCGCCATGAGGAGCGGGAACTCCTCGCGCCGGACGGTGTTGTAGACGCGGTGGCTCGGCACATTGGCCATGGGCACCTCCGTGGGCACGCTTGCCAGAGTGACGAATTCTCATTACTGAAGGATCCTCAGTCGGTCAAGCCCTCGCTTGCAAGGGCGCCGTGCCTCGGCTTAGGTGCCCCAGCGAAAGGAGCAGTGGACCATGGGCGAAGCCTGGATCATCGACGCGGTGCGGACGCCGCGCGGCCGCGGCAAGAAGGACAAGGGCGCGTTGTCCCACGTCCATCCGCAGGAGCTGCTGGCGCAGGCGCTGCAGGCGCTCGCCGCCCGCCAGTCCTTCGACGCGAAGGACGTCGAGGACGTCGTGGTGGGCTGCGTCTCGGAGGCGGGCGAGCAGGGCGGCTGCATCGCCCGCATGGCCACGCTGGTGGCGGGCTGGCCGACCGAGGTCACCGGCGTCTCCCTGAACCGGTTCTGCGGCTCCGGGCAGCAGGCCGTGAACTTCGCCATGATGGGCGTCATGGCCGGACAGCAGGAGCTCGTCGTCGGCGGCGGCGTCGAGAGCATGTCGCGGCAGCCGATGGGCTCCGACGGCGCCGGCCTCGACGGACACAACCGCCACCTGCGCGAGATGTATCCGCTCGTGCCACAGGGCATCTCGGCGGATCTGATCGCGACCATCGAAGGGTTCTCACGCGCGGACTGCGACCGCTTCGCGTACCAGAGCCAGCAGCGCGCCAAGACGGCGATGGAGGAGAACCGCTTCGCCCGGAGCCTCGTACCCGTGAACGACCCGGACGGCCGGGTCGCCCTCGACTGCGACGAGTTCCCGCGCCCCGGGACGACGCTCGAGACCCTCGGCCGGCTCGACCCGTCGTTCGCCCAGCTCGGCCAGTACGTCCAGAAGGGCGACGAGCTCACCTTCGATCAGAAGGCGCGCCAGGTCTATCCCGACGTACGGGAGATCCAGCACGTGCACACGGCCGGCAACTCGAGCGGCATCGTGGACGGCGCCGCGGCCGTGCTGATCGCGTCGCCCGCGTACGCCCGCGCCCATGGCTTGCGGCCGCGGGCGCGCGTGCGCGCGATGGCGACGCACGGGGCCGAGCCCGTCATCATGCTGACGGCGCCGGTGCCGGCGACGCGGCGGTGCCTGCAGAAGGCCGGCATGACGATCCGGGACATCGACCTGTTCGAGATCAACGAGGCCTTCGCGGCGATTCCCCTGAAGGTGACGCGCGACTGCGAGATCGACCCCGACCTGGTGAACGTGAACGGCGGCGCGATCGCCCTCGGTCACCCGCTCGGCGCCACCGGGGCGATGCTGATCGGCACGCTCCTCGACGAGCTCGAGCGGCGCGACAAGACGACCGGCCTGGTGACGATGTGCATCGGGGGCGGCATGGGGATCACCACGATCGTCGAGCGGGTGTGACCGGCGCCGTTCCGGCGCGCGCGGTCAGGAGCGCTCGGCGATCAGGCGGTCGAGCTCGGCGCGCAGCCGCGGGAGCACGTCGGCGTAGCTGAAGGTGCCGACCTTGCGGTCGCGCTTCTTGAGATTCACGGTCGACGGTCCGCACCAGAGGCCGAGGTCGGCGTCGTCGGTCTCGCCGGGCCCGTTCACGCGGCAGCCCATCACGGCGATCGTGATGCGGTGGGCGGCAGCGTAGCGCGTCAGCTCGCGGACCTCCTGGGCGAGCTCTACGAAGCTCTCGTTCTCGACCCGCGAGCAGCTCGGGCAAGAGATGATGTTCAGGCCCCGGCCGAAGTCGGGGACCGAGATGAAGCGGCCCCCCGCCACGTCGCGGAGGATGTCGTGGCCGACCTCGACCTCTTCGTGCTTGCGCTCGTTCGGGAGCGTCAGCGAGACGCGGATGGTGTCGCCGATCGCACGCGCGAGGAGGGGCTCGAAGGCGAGGCGGGACTTGATCACCCCGTCGGGCGGGAGGCCCGCCTCGGTCACGCCGAGGTGGAGGGGCACGTCCGGCCGCGCCTCGGCGAAGCGGGTGTTCGCGGTGACGACCTTGGCGGGGTCGGAGTCCTTGAGCGAGACCACGAAGCGATCGAAGCCGAGGTCGTCCATCAGCGCGCAGTGGTAGAGCGCCGACTGCACGAGCGCCTCGAGCTGGTCGCCGGGATGGCGCGCGAGGAACGCCGGCGCCACCGAGCCGCAGTTGACGCCGACCCGGAGTGCGCAGTCGTGCTCGCGGGCGACGGCCACGAGCCAGGCGACCTTCTCGGCGATGGTCTTGTCGCGCTCGACGTGATGGAGGTGGCCGGGGTTGTAGCGGATCTTGTCGACGTGTGGCGCCACCGCGCCGGCCACGCGATAGTTCTCCTGCAGGTCGACGGAGAGCGTGATGCCCGGCGTCGCGGCACGGATCTCCGCGAGCGCCGCCACCTCCTTGTCGTTGTCGACGGCGATGCGCACGATCGCGGCGCCGGCCTCGGCGAGCTGCCGCGCCTGCGCGACGGTCGCGGCGACGTCGCGCGTCTTGGTGGCGCACATGCTCTGCACCGCGACCGGTGCGCCGCCGCCGATCTCGTGCGTGCCGACCCGCACCCGCCGCGTCGCCCGCTGCCCGCTCACCATCGAGGCGGAGAGTATCGGAAGGGCGGGAGACCGGCAATCGGCGCCGCCGGCGCGGCGATCATCGGTGACGTCTGCCGGCACCAGCCTGGACTCAGCTCGCGTCGGGCGCGAGGACGACGCGCAGGTCGGACGGCCAGGCGGCGCCGGCGGGGTCGTCGACGCCGATCGGGACCCAGGCATAGCGGCTGCGCGCGCGCAGGAGGGGACGCGGCGCGGGATCGCGCATGATCCAGGTGGCGATCGCGACGCCGGCCTCGTCGATCGCGAGCGGCCACGAGACGGCGGTGACGGCATCGCCGTAGCGCGCCTCGCTCAGATACTCGATGTCGTGCTCGATTGGGCGCATGCGCCCGCCAGCCGCGCGCAGGGCTGCGACCGGCCAGCTCCGGGCCGCGAGCGCGTCGAGGAAGGCCTGCTCGATCCAGTGCGCGTAGTTGGCGTTGTTGACGTGGTCGAGGGCGTCGAGCTCGTGCATCTCCACCCGGCGGCCGGAGCGATGCGCGTCCGCGGGGGGCGCGATATGGGGGAAGGGCGGCCGCGGGTGCGGTGCGCCGCCCTCCGGGGCGAACGCGGCCTCCATCTCGGTGGGGATGCGGCGCGGCTGCCCGCTCCGGGCGTCGACCAGGACCCAGTCGGTGTGCGCGGTGGCTACCGGCCGGGCGCCCACCCGTACCTCGTACTCCCGCCGCGACCGGACGCGGCGGAAGTCCGCGATCCAGGTGCGCGCCGTCAGCACGTCGCCGTAGCGCGCCGGCTCCGCGAGCGCGAGGGTGCTCCGGCGCACCATCCAGGTGCGCCCGATGCGCGCGTAGTAGTCGGGGTCGAAGCCCGCCTCCGCCGAGGCCCGGGTCGCGGTCTCCTGCAGCAGGCGCAGCAGGCTCGAGGCGCGCATCTCCCCCGCGGCGTCGACGTCCGCTTGCCAGACGGGCACCGACCAGGCGTAGACGCGGGGCACGCCGCCCTCGAACCATCCGGCCCTGGAGGAGTCAAGCCGCGCGCGCGGGGTCTCCCGCGCCGCGCCACGTCCTTGCGTCCGGGGACGAGATTCTCGTAGGAGATCGACCACGGGGCGCGCCGCACGGCGCGCGCGACCCGAGGAGGACGCATGGCACGGCTCCCGTATCCCGATCTCGCCCAGGCGCCGGAGGAGGTGCGGACGCTCCTCGCCGCGGCGCCGCCGCTCAACATCTTCCGCATGCTGCCGCACGCGCCGACGCTCATGCGGGGCTTCCAGCAGCTCGGGGCGGCCATCCTCGGCCGCGCCGAGCTCGACGCGCGCCTGCGCGAGCTCGTCATCCTGCGCATCGGCCAGCGCTCGCCGGCGCCCTACGAGTGGCAGCAACACGTGCCGATCGCGCGCGCGTGCGGCGTCGCGGACGAGGAGATCGCGGCGCTCGAGCGCGGCGACGCCGGCGCGGCGTGCTTCGGCGAGCGCGAGCGCGTGCTGCTCCGCCTGACCGACGAGCTGCTCGCGGGGCCGCGCGCGAGCGACGAGACCCTCGCCGCGATGCGCGGGCCCTACGGCGATCGCGAGATCTGCGAGGCGGTTCTCACCATCGGCTTCTACATGATGGTGGCGCGCTTCCTCGAGACCACGGGCGTCGACCTCGAGACCGAGCACGCGGGCGCGTCGACGCAGGTGCTGGAGCGCGCCGGCCGCGGTCGTCCCACCTAGCCTATAGCCTAGGTCAGACCTAGGTCGCGCGCACCGCCGAGACCGCCGCCGAGTCGCGCACGTAGAGGCGCCAGGGGCGGGCCGCGTCCGGCCCGGCATAGGCGACGCCGATCCGGGGGCCGCGCCCCACCCGCCGGTGCGGGACCGGTGGGGCGTCGAGCACCACGACCGGCCCGCGCGTGAGGTCGGCGTCGTCGAGGTCGCGATCGATGCCCATCGCGCGACACAGGTTCGCGGGGCCGCGGGCCAGCGCGTCATCGGGCAGCGTCGCGGGGCGGGCCCGCCGTCGCCGCATCAACGACCGTCCCGCGAGCGGCTCGAGGGCGCGTAGCAGCACCGCCTCGGGGGTGCCCGGTGCGCGGGTGACGACGTTGCAGCAGTAGTGCATGCCGTAGGTGAAGTAGACGTAGAGCCGGCCGGCCGGTCCCCACATGACCTCGTTGCGCGCCGTCCGCCTGCCGCCGGCGGTGTGCGCCGCGCGGTCCTGGGGCCCGCGGTAGGCCTCGACCTCGACGATGCGGCCGGCGGTCAAGCCGCGCGGGCTGCGATGCACCAGCACCTTGCCGAGGAGGGCGCGCGCCACGACCAGCGTGGGACGCGCGTACCAGGCCGCGGGCAGGACCGCCGCGGCGAGCGGGTCGACGGTCACGCGCCGTCGCGGGCGTCGAAGAGCGCGCGCAGCACGGCCCGGCGCTCGTCGGTCAGGTTGCGGATCGCCGCCCGATCGCCGCTCGAGAGGTTCACGAGCTTGGCGGCGGCGAGGTCGACGCGTACGCGGTCGCCGGTGTGGACGAACGAGGGGGCGTCGAGGGTGACCGGCACGACGCCGGCGGCGAGCGCCGCGCTCTCGACGGCGGGGGTGAAGGCGCGTGCGGCGAGCGCCACGACGCCCGCGGCGGCGAGCGCGGCGAGCGCGGGGCGGGCGTCGGCCGCCGTGCCGCTCTGCTCCTCGGCGACCAGGACGTCGCCGGGCCGGAGCGCCGCCGCGAGGGTGGCGTCGAGGTCCGCGAAGAGGTGGCGGCGCGCGGTCGCGGGGTCGGCAGCGGCGAACCGCGCCGGCAGGATGTCCGGCGCCGCCAGGCGCATGCCGAAGGCCCAGGCGCGTCCGGTCAGCGTCGGCAGCGGCTCCTCCCACTGCTGCTCAGCCACCGGGCCTCCATGCCGCCTGGCGGATGCGCAGTCAATCCAGGGGACGCTCACAGCAGGTCGAGCTGGCGGGCGCGGCCGATGACGTCGTCGAAGCGGAGCGCGAGGAAGCGCAGGATCGCGTCGGCGATGGGCTCGATCTGCCGCTCGACGTAGTGCTCGTAGTCGAGGGTGCCGTGCCGCTGATCGACTGGCTCCGGCCCCTGGCTGGTCATGACGTACTCGACGATGCGGCCGGCGCCGCCCTCCTGCTTGCGCGCCGCCTTCACGTGCGCCGGGGTGGTCTTGGTGTAGGCGTCGAGGTCCTTGCGGACGGCCTTCTTGTACGCCAGCAGCGCGTCGAGCTTGCCGCCGCGGAGCTCGGCGAGAAACCCGCGGATGTAGTCCTCGACGGGACGATCGTGGAAGACGCGCTCGAGGAGCTCCCGCTGGAAGCGGCGCGCGAGCGGCGTCCAGTCGCGGCGGACCGCCTCGAGCCCGACGAGCTCGACGCGCTCGCCGCTCTCCTCCACCAGCAGGCCCGCGTAGCGCTTCTTGCTCCCACCCTTGCCCTGGCGCACCTCGGGCATGAAGAAGCGCCGGTAGCACTTCTCGAACTCGAGCTCGAGGTGGCTGACCACGCCGAAGTCTCGCGCCAGCCGCTCGGTGAGGGCCGCGCTCACCGTGGCGAGGATCGCCTGCGCGCGCGCGACGGCGCGGGCGGCGTCGTCCTCGGCCGGGTCGACGAAGAGGGAGTCGGTGTCGCCGTAGATCACCGTCGGGCCCAGGCGGCGCACCTCGGCCGCCGCGAGGTGGATCAGGTGCTGGCCGGTCTGCGTGATGGCGTTCGCGATCGGTGGCGAGAAGAAGCGGCAGGAGGTCGCGGCGAGGACCCCGTAGAGCGAGTTCATCAGGATCTTGATGGCGTGAGCGCGGAGCCCGTCGCCGGCGCGGCGCGCCGCGTCGCGCTCGGTCCAGAGCCGCGCCACGAGCTCCGGGAGGATGCCGGGCTC
>Ga0302046_10001506_pt1 | contig 21853 bp, 20 predicted proteins | sample RVTome_11_FD_200261 | JGI IMG/M metagenome (GOLD analysis project Ga0302046, IMG submission 200261) | Soil microbial communities from uranium-contaminated site in the Upper Colorado River Basin, Wyoming, United States - RVT147D111 (version 2) ...
ATCAGGCTCGCCCGGCTCATCTGGCCTGGTACAATCTGACGCTCAATGCCAGCATTTTGCTCGGCTCGCTGCTGGGTCCCCTGTTTGCAGGCTATATCGGGCTGACCACTGCCCTGGCTGCATTCGCGTTGCTGCGGGTGTTGGCGGCGCTTTCTATTTTACGGTGGGGAGGGTAAGGACCGGGTTGTTGGTGTCTGCTTTTTTTGGAATCCTATGGGGTGTGCTGGCGCCGGCCCGGTCAGATCATCGTTAGTTGCTGGTCACGGTAAAGCAGGGGACGTTGCCTGAAGCGTAGCCGAGACAGAAGGCTTCCGGAGTAGACGGACTCGTGGCAAATGCAGTATAAATTGGATATACTCCCGGCAGAATGGACTCAGGAATCGTATAATTTATCGTAGCCTTACCCAGGTTGTCGGTGGTAAATGAGACGCTGTCGTTGCCAAACCTCAAGACATGAAGCGTATTTGGCAAATGGGCTTCAACCATGATGGTAATATTACTTCCGGCCGGTTCCGTCATATCCCCGAACTCATCCTCTATCCAAATAATAATCGGGTTACGACCGGACCCACAGTCTGGGGGACAGATATAAAATCGTTCATCGGCCCCAAGGTCTGGGATACCAGCCCAAGGTCGAATTTCATCATCTATGTCGAACATTACATTCGTATCTACGCCTCGATTCGATGCGATTGAGGTTGAACTATCCAGGTGATAATTTCCACCCCCGGGATCTACGAATCGTAACTCGCCGATGAAGTTGTAGCTGCCGATGTTGATTGTGCCCGGCCCGGACCACTTGGTGGCATTCCCCGACCAGACCGTCGCCTCGAGGGTCGCCGTGCTGCCCACTGAAGCGGAAATCCCGACCGTATGGCTGACCAGAATGGTGTTGGTCAAGGCGGCGGTGCTGCTGTCAAGGGCTACCCCGCTGCCGGGTCCGGGGTTGTTGGAAATGGTCGTGTGCCATAACTCGGCCGCTGAATTCTCAATGAACAGACCGCTGCCATCCAGGCCGGCCTGATTGTCGGTGATCATGGTATTGGTCAGGGCAGCCAGAGTACCGCTCAGGATCAAACCACCGCCGTGCCCGTTGGTCTGATTATTAGTGACAAAATTGTTGATAAACCGGACTTCGCTGGCCGGTCCAATAACGACCCCGCCACCGGAGTTGGTAGTCGCGTTCCCGGCAATGACATTCCTTTCGAACCTGGCCTGGCTGCTGGTCAGGAATAAGCCACCGCCAATTAAGGCCGTGTTGGTGAGTATTCGGTTATCCCTGAATGTAATCGTCGCGCTATCGGCATAGACACCCCCGCCGGAGCCGCCACTCCCATTACCGCCGGTCAGCAGCAGCCCTTCGATAGTGACGCTGATTGGACCCGTAATTTTGAACACCCGGCCCTGTCCCTGGGCATCCAAAATGGTGACATGAGCAGCCGGATCAGGCGTGCTCCAATCGGTCGTCGTGAAACCGCCCCGAATGGTCAGGGGTTTGAAGAGATAGGCGGTTTGGTTGGTACCAATTCGATGGGCCACTCCAGCATACGTCCCGGCCGCTACTCGAATCTCATCGCCGGGAATGGTTACGTCCACGGCGTGCTGGACTGTCAGACACGGGTTGTTGGGATCAGTACAGGAGTTGGCGACATTGTTACCGGTGGTGGCGACATATCGGACCTGGTTCGGGCCAACAGGGGCTGACTGCCCCACAATGATTGGCAGGTAAACAAAGAGATCTTCATCTTGTGACTCTAATTCGCCGGTCGTGGTATTGGAGATATTGTGGCTGGGAGAGAAATTGTCGCGATTCTGGTTGACTGTGGCTGCTTCCGCTGCCGACGGCACGACCCAAAGTCGTACACTCGATAGGCCGGATAGAACAGTCATCATCGTCCCAAGGCCCAGGACAAATGATACAAGCAGGTGTATTGGTTTGGACATCACTACTTACCCCCGGCATCATTATACCATAATTTCTTTCGTTGATGTCGTTTTTGCCGGATATGTCCCCAAATTTTAAGTAGGGGCAGGCCTTGCCCGTACTTGGTCCAAATCAAAAAGGGCGAGGATTATCTCCCCGCCCTTCTTTTCTTCATTTCACGATGTGGCTATTTGAGCCTTCAAGTCACGCCGGTTTAGCCCCGGTTGACCGCCTGGCTAACCGATTCTTTACCCCGGTTGATGGCATCAGAGGCGCTTTGGCGGCCTTTTTCGAAGACTTCTTTGCCTCGTTCTTGTAAATTAGCCACTTGATCCTGGAGCACCGACACCTGATCTTGCAGCATGGCAATGCGCTTCTCAGCCACGTGGCGGGCTTCTATAACGCCTTCTTCGGCTCGATCTTTGAACTCGAGACTTTTATCTCGAAGTTGAGCGCGGGTTTCCTCGCCCGACTGGGGCGCCAACAGCAACGCCAGCGCCGCACCGACCAGACCACCGATGACCAACCCGGCAAAGAATTCCGCGCCTCCATTATTCTGACTCGTCATGATTTACAGCTCCTTTCATCGCTGTGTGCGATTGATGACTAACAATGGTTTGTTTAATAGTATTACTCAAGTCGCAACCCTGGTTACTACCGGGCCCGGTAGTAACCAGGGTATGGCTGATAAGATAGGCAACAGCACCGTCCTAATCGCGCCGGAAGAGAGACCGGGTTATGGCTCGGATTGCGGCAATTGTGCTGGCGGTACTGATCACGGGCTGGACAGCGTGATCGCTCAAGAAGGTGACCGTACCCTGGGCGGTACCGAGCGTTTCCTGTATTTTTAACAGGATCGGTTTGATCTCCCGGTTGAGCAGTTGGATCAGATCATTGACCTTGAGTACCAGATAACCCGTAATGATAACAAGCGCGATCAATAATAGGATAACAAAAAATGCACCTAAGCCCAAAAAGATGATAAAGATATCACGAAAGATCGCCGCGTCCTGCGGGTGATAATAGAGCCAGACAGCAAAGCCGACAAAAAGAGCGATGGTGATTACGGCGGCAAGAATTCCAATTATTATGGGCCGTTTATCGACCGGCTTGGGCGATAGTTCCGGCGCCCGTCCCATATTTTCAGAAAAAGCTGGTTCTACCATGTGAAAGGCTTATATCTCCGGCCTTAGGGTTTCTGAGATCGCAGATAATTGTATCATACTTTAACAAAAGAGTCACAATTCGCCAATCTACACTAGCATCCTGAGTAGGCCGGAGCACAGCGGAGGCCATATCGAAGGGTGCGGGTTGGCCTCGAATCGGCGCGAGAGCCGTACCCTTCGATACGCGCTCCACGTTGTTCCGCGCTACTCAGGATGCTCCTTGCTAAGTTTCGACCAGGTCTAGGTTAATGAAGAGTCACAATTTGCCTAAGGAAAATCGAAACTAAGGTCTTGGAAACGATCTAAATTTTGAGCCACTGCACCACGAATAAATTAGCCCAACTGACGATGGTGGCCTCGGCAAGGTGTAAGGAGCCGATCAAGAAGAAATCGAAACCCAACAGGTTTCCCAGACCATGCCCCAGCAAAAAACCGATAATCCCCGCGAAAAAATAGAGAACCAGATCCTGGAACGTTTTGCCGCGCCAGAGATGGAACATAACCCCATACATTGCGCCGAGTATTAATGACAACAGGAAATAGGGAGGCATCGATCACGATATCATTTAGGATTGAGGATTAACCGCATCTGGGTTAGCCCTGAACCCGGTCTATAATCCCACCACCGAGCACCTGTTCGCCCTGGAAAAACACAACGGCCTGCCCCGGTGTTATATCGCGCAAGGGTGTCACAAAATTCACCCGTGCTCCGCCATTCGGCAGCGGCGTCAGTGAGGCCTCGGCTTCGTGCGCCTTGTAGCGGATCTTGGCCGTAATCCGGCTGTCGGCCTCAGGCGCCTGGCCGCTAATGTAGTTCACGTCGCGAGCGATCAGGTCGCGCCGGCCTAACTCATCTGCCGGGCCGATGATCAAACTATTGCTGGCCGTATCTTTATCGATGACGTACATCGCCTGGGGCGTGCTAAGGCCCAAGCCCCGGCGCTGGCCAATGGTGTAGAAGGCCAGCCCATGATGCTCGCCCAGGACCTGGCCGGCCGTATCGAGAATGGGGCCGGTTTGGACCACGCCGGGCGCATGCCGCTGCAAAAAAGTGCGATAATCGCCTTCGCCCAGGAAGCACAAATCCTGGCTGTCGGGTCGATTGAAAACGGGCAGCTTCCTGGCGGCGGCTATGTCGCGGATCTCAGGCTTGGTGTAACGCCCCAGCGGCAGCAATATGTGAGCTAGCCGCTCCTGGGTCATCGTGTAGAGGACGTAGCTCTGGTCTTTGGCCGGGTCGATCCCCTTCAGGAGCCGGTAACGCCCGGCCGGGTCTTGTTCGACGCGGGCATAATGCCCCGTGGTCAGATAATCCCCGTCCAGACTCAGGGCCTCTTTGAGCAGCCGGTCGAACCGAATATCGCGATTGCAAACCAGGCATGGGTTGGGCGTGATACCTTGCGCATAGCCATTGACAAAGAAATCGACAATGGTCTCTTTGAAAACCTCCTTGTAATCTCGCACATAAAACGGGATAGCCAGGACATCGGCGACCCGGCGCGCATCGGCCACGGCATCGGGCGTACAGCAGCGATTGGCCGCGCCGCCCGGCTCTGCCCACAGGCGCAGCATCAGGCCGATGACCTCATAGCCTTGCTCGACCAGCAGCGCCGCCGCCACCGAGCTATCGACCCCGCCGCTCATGGCGACGATGACTCTTTTTTGAGTGTTGCCGTTATTCATGATTTTCTTCAACATCAGTAATGAAAAGACGGGCAGTTCGCAGCCCGTCTTGGGTCTCTATTATACCATGGTGATGACGATTTCGCTAACCGTTGTAATGACCCAATTGTCTCTCTATTTCAAACGGGCGCGGCTTCATAGGCTGGGTTCAATTGCCGGATCTTTTTGATGATGCTCGGCAGCGTGTCCAGCACCGTCTCGATGTCGCCGGCCGTGGTTTGCCGGCCCAGGCTCAGGCGTAAGGCCCCCAGGGCCAGGTCACGAGGAATGCCCATGGCCGTCAGCACGTGGCTGGGTTCGGGCATGCCCGTGGTGCAGGCGCTGCCGCTGGCCGCCTGAATGCCGGCCAGGTCCAGATGCATCAACATGCCATCGGCGTCGCAGCCGGCAATGGCGAAACTGGCGTTGTTCGGCAGGCGGCGGGCCGGATGACCGGTCAGGTGGCTGTTGGGGATGGTCCGGAGCACCCCGGCGATCAACTGGTCGCGCAGGGCTGCCTGGCGCTTGTTTTCCACCCCGGCTTTGGCCTGAACCAATTCCAACGCCCTGGCGATGCCCACAATGTAGGGTACATTTTCGGTGCCGGGCCGGCGCTTGTTTTCATGGCCGCCGCCTGTGAAAGGGGCCGTTAGCGGCGTCTGCTGGCGAACATACAGGATACCAATGCCCTTGGGCGCATAGATTTTGTGACCGGAGATGGCCAGCAAATCGACATTGAGCACCTTGACATCCAGCGGTTCATAGCCGGCAGCCTGAACCGCATCTGTATGGAACGGGATACCTCGCTCACGGGCCAGCGCCCCGATGTCGGCAATTGGCTGGATCGTGCCCACCTCATTGTTGGCATACATGATGCTGATAAGAACCGTGTCAGGCCGGATCGCGGCGGCCACATCGTCTGGATTGACCATACCCATGTCGTCAACCGGCACAACCGTTTGCTCGAAGCCAAACGATTCGCATAGATCATTGATGGTATGGTCCACGGCATGATGTTCGATGGGGCTGGTGATCACATGCTGGCCGCGCCCGGCCCGTTTTTGAGCCCAGGCCACCCCCCGAATGGCAATGTTATCGCCCTCGCTGCCACAGCCCGTAAACACGATTTCCTGCGGCGCACAGCCTAATATGTCGGCGACCTGCTGCCGGGCTTGCTCGATGGCCCGGGCGCTGCCTCGAGCCTGGCTGTGCAGCCCGGACGCATTGCCGTAGGTCTCGGTGAAATAGGGTAACATCGCCTCAACCACGGCCGGATCGGTCGGCGTTGAGGCAGCATGGTCTAGATAGATTGATCGCTTTTCGGTCATGGGTAAAGTCCTTTAACATTATCGGCTAGACTGGGGTACGTTCAGGTGATTCTAACATGCCGGCCAGGGGGAGTCAAACATAAAAATGTTGTTATGGCGTAGTCACTTGCTTAAACAGTACCAGTAGGCTAAAATCAATGCGGGGAGGTTGCTGTCGTATCCCGATTGAATTTATTCTCTCTTTGATAATTCACATTGCCGCCCCGTACACTCAAACCCGGCTGTCACGGGTTATACCAACCAACGCTAATCATGGATCTACCGGTTGTCTTTAATGATCGATATCAGCTGATCAAGCTGATTGGAGAAGGGGGGCTGGCCGAAGTGTACCAGGCTCAGGACCTGGCTCTCGGCCGGATGGTGGCCGTCAAGGTACTACGGCCGCAGTATATTCGAGACCCTAATTTTCTGGTCAACTTTCACCGCGAGGCTCAAAGCGCGGCTAAACTGAGCGATACCTATATCGTGGCCGTGTATGATTTCGGCCAGTATAAGAGTCGCCCCTATATCGTCCTGGAGTGGATACCCGGTTCGGATCTGCGAACCGCCATCAACGAGCAGGGCAAAATCCCGGTTAGCCAGGCCGTTAACTATACCATTCAGATATGTTCGGCGGTCGGCACTGCCCATCGGGCTGGCCTGGTTCACGGCGATTTGAAGCCGGGCAATATCTTGATTACGCCCAACAATCAAGCCAAAGTGACCGATTTTGGGCTGGCTCGCGCCCTGGGTGAGAGCGCCATGGATGAAGGCGAAGTGGTCTGGGGCACGCCGGCTTACTTTGCGCCCGAACAGGCCGCCGGTGAGCTGGTTCTGCCAGCCACCGATGTATATGCGATTGGCATCATCCTGTATGAAATGTTGACCGGGCGGGCGCCCTTTGTGGGGGTCGATGATCAAGACGTGGCCCGCAAGCAGTTGTATGAAGCCCATATCCCAATCGATGAACTCGATCCAAATATTTCGGAGCCGCTGGCTCGCATCGTCGATGCGGCCATGGCCAAAAACCCCAACGAGCGTTTCTTAACCGCCGATCACCTGCGCGAGGCCTTGATCATGTTCAAGCAAGGCGGCTTAAGCCCCAGCGGCTCTAAGTCACCGATCTCGTCCGTTGTTGGCTCGCCGCTGCGCGCAGCCGGTTATCCGGTGCCAAGCATTCCACCGCCGCCACCGCCGCCCGCTCACTATGTGCCGGCTTCTCAAGCGGCGAGGAGACCGGCCAAGAGAGGTGGTTTCGACGTGATCATGCTGGCCCTGGGCGTTATCAGCATGATCGCCATTGTCGGGTTGATCCCGCTGTTTGTGGCTGTCTATAACGCCTATGTCCCGCCTCTGATCAATGAAAATGTGCCAACTCCATTGCCCACCCTCTTGCCCGGCCAAATCCGCATGCCGGATATCGTCGGTCAGGAAGAGGCCGCCACCCGGATCGCCCTGCAAGACATGGGCCTGGAACTGGCGGTGATTGGCGAAGAACCGCATCCGACCTGGCCTGCTTTTACCATTATTCGACAATCTGTTTCTGCCGGTGATGCTGTCGATCCCGGTACCACGGTAAACGTGGTATTGAGCCAGGGACCGTCTATGATCGAGCTGCCTGACGTAACGGGCTTAAACTTTGGCGAGGCCGAACAGCGCCTGACCTCGATGGATCTGGTCGTGCAGCGGTATGAGGATTGGAGCGTGGAGACGCCGGGCAGCGTTGTGACTCAGGACCCGCCTCCGGGCTCGCTGGTGGCCAACCGGACGTTAGTGACGCTTCAGGTCAGCAGCGGCTCACGAGTCCCAATTGGGGCGAATCTGGGCGGGCAGATTTTGTTGAATGCGTATGAGATTCCGCGCATACAGTACCGGGCGGGTGAAACAATCAACCAGACCTTTTTCTGGCAGGCGGTCGCGCCGCCGGCCAATGATTACATCCTCTTTATCCACTTGACGACGCCGCAGGGGGGCATAGTGGCGCAAATCGATACCCCGCCGCTGGGTGGGGCTCGTCCTACTCGTAACTGGAGCGTGGGCGAGGTCCTGGTTGACCCCTATCAGTTACCCATTCCCGAAACAACCATTCCGGGCGAATATCAAATTCGGATTGGCTTCTACGATCCCGATACCAATGCGCGCCTGCCGATTCTTGAGCCCGGTCGCGGTCAACAAGATAATCTGGGGGCGCTCATTGCCCGCTCGATCCAGGTGGTTGAGTAATTATTTTGGGTTGGTTGGCGATTTGAGGTTGTTTTGGTATAATTACTGTCAACTTTACCCACTCAGTGGGTGCGTCTAAGCTGTCAGATGGGGGTAAGCCTTGCTCCACTTTGATCAAACACTTTGTGAAAGACCCCCACTCAACCTTGGGAGGAAAGCGTGAATTCTGGGCTTTTTAAGAATAGTATTGTTTACTTATTGATTTTGCTGGCCGTCGCTGCGCTAATTTTTAGTGTTTTTTCAACCCCACGCGATAATAATGAATTAGAGATCACCACTGTAGCCAACGAAATTAGAGCGGGCAAAATTGAAAAATTGAGCGTCAGAGACGATGACGTCACCGTCGAGTATGTGCAACCAAATCGAGCGCCGTCAAAGTCCCGCAAGGAATCCAACATCAGCATCTTCAAGACGTTCGAGAATCTTGGCCTGGCCAGGGAAGATCTGAACAAAGTCGAGATCGAGATCATTCCACCTGGCGCCTGGAGCGACTGGGGCACCCTGGCGATTACGATCCTGCCGCTCATTATCTTTGGTGGCCTGCTGTTCTTCATGGTGCGCCAGGCTCAAGGCTCAAACAACCAGGCCCTGAGTTTTGGCAAGAGCCGGGCTCGTATGTTTACCGGTGATAAACCAACCGTTACGTTTGAGGATGTAGCCGGGGCAGACGAAGCCAAGCAAGAGCTGACCGAAGTGGTCGAGTTTCTGCGCGAACCCGAAAAGTTCATTTCCCTGGGCGCGCGTATTCCGAAAGGGGTGTTGATGGTTGGCCCGCCGGGATGTGGTAAGACCCTGCTGGCTAAAGCCGTCTCTGGCGAGGCCGGCGTACCCTTCTTTAGCATTTCGGGCTCTGAGTTTGTCGAGATGTTTGTCGGCGTTGGGGCGAGCCGGGTCAGAGATTTGTTTGATCAGGCCAAACGTAACAGCCCCTGCATCATCTTTGTGGATGAGATCGACGCGGTTGGCCGGCATCGTGGCGCGGGCCTGGGCGGCAGTCACGATGAGCGCGAGCAAACCTTGAACCAAATCCTGGTCGAAATGGACGGTTTCGAAACGGACACGAATGTCATCGTCATTGCCGCCACCAACCGGCCTGATATTCTCGATCCGGCTCTGCTGCGGCCCGGTCGTTTTGATCGCCGCGTTATCCTGGATCGACCGGATTGGCAAGGCCGCCAGAAAATCTTGGAGGTTCATGCCCGGGGCAAGCCCATCGCCGATGACGTCGATATGAAGGTGCTGGCCAAATCTACCATCGGCTTCTCCGGCGCCGATCTGGAAAATGTGATCAACGAAGGCGCCATTTTGGCCGCCCGCCGTAACCTCAAACAGATTACCATGGCCGATTTGCAGGAAGCGATTGAAAAGATCCGGCTGGGACCGGAACGCCGCAGTCGTCTCCGTGATGAAGACGAAAAAGAGATGACGGCCTATCACGAGGCCGGTCACGCCCTGGTGGCATATGCCATCCCGGAAGCCTATCCGGTCCACAAAGTGACCATCATTGCCCGAGGGGCCTCGCTTGGGTTGACCAGTTTTCTGCCCGAAGATGATCAAAGGCTCATCAGCGAGTCTGCTTTCAAAGCGCAGTTGGCCGTGGCTCTGGGTGGTCGAGCGGCTGAAGAGATTGTCTATGGCGAGATCAATACCGGGGCTGGTCAGGACCTGAAAAATGTCACCCGTGTCGCTCGCAGCATGGTTACTCGCTATGGCATGAGCAAAAAACTGGGGCCGCTTACCTTTGGGGACAAAGAAGAGTTGATCTTTTTAGGCCGGCAGCTCAGCGAACAGCGTAACTACAGCGATGAAACCGCCGAGCAAATCGACCTCGAGGTACGACGCCTGGTGGATGATGCCCATAAGCGGGCTCACACAATTATCAATAGTAAGCTTGATAAATTACACCTCATCGCCAAACGCCTTATGGAAGAGGAAACCCTCGACTCCGAAGAATTTGTGGCCCTCTTTGCCGATGATGACACACCCTCGCCCGGCCCGGCGCCTGAAGGCAGTGTCACCTCCGGCGGCTCGTCATCTCAGGATACACCGCCCCGGATGGCGCCTCCGTCCACGGCTCCGCTGCCGGCCTGATCCGGGTTACAGACCAATCAACACAAGAGCGGCAGCCTAAACCAGGCTGCCGCTCTTTTAATTCTCGCTCGTTCCGTATCTTTGCAATAAGTAGGGGCGTACCCTTGCGGTCGTCCCACGGCAGGCGCAAGGTCGTGCCCCTAGCTCGAATGATCGAGAAGATACCTCTTATCCTTGTAAATACATTTGCCAGTGAGGTGGTATTTTGCGGACGTTGCCGCTGCGGTCGATGCAGGTATGTTTCGTATAGCCTGTAGCTAATAGGGTTTGATTTTGCGCGTCGATGACTTCATAACTAAACTGCATTTGCCGGCTGCGTACAAATTCGACCCAGCATCGAACCGTTACCCGTTGATCATAGCGCGCGGAGTGGTGATAGCGGAGATGGAGCTCGGAAACGGCGAGCAGCAGGCCCTCTGCCTCAAATTGGGCGTAGGAACTGCCCCGTGCTCGCATCCAGTGGCTGCGCCCTTCTTCCAACCAGACGGCATGGGCCGCGTGGTGAACGATGCCCATCTGATCGGTTTCGGCGTAGCGTACATGAAAAGTCGTTTCGACGACGTTGGCCGGCATGTCGGATTAAGACTGACCTGCCATCGGTAACAGGTTTTTAAGGACACGCCCCACGTGAAAGACCGTCAAGACCGAATAATCGATCGCACTAGTACCGCCCCCATTTCCATTGACCATAATCGTCGTCATACCCAGATCTTTGGCAGGGATCAGGTTGCGCGGGGTATCATCAACCATGATACACTGCTCGCCGGCAACACCCAATAGCTGTAGAACGTGTTGATAAGCTCTGGGGTCGGGTTTGCAGAAATAGTTAATGGTTTCGATATTGATAATGTGTTCGAAATGGTGACGCACCTGGAGGGTGTCCAACACCCGCTCGGCGTGATACTGGTCCGCGTTAGTGAAAATAACCTTGCGCAGCGGTATTTCGGCCAGCATATTGTCCAGGGGTGGGCTGACCCCAAAGAAATCACGCGGGTTGAGATCATGGACAAAATTTAGATACTCAACCGGATCGATGCCGTACTCTTCCATTAAACCCCGCAGCGCGGTCCCATATTGTTGATAGTAAACGTGTCGTTTGGTGGCGACATCATCAGCCGGAATGCCGACTTTTTGGGTCATAAAGCGTTGTATCCGCTCTTGCATGGCCTTCATCAACCCGGCTTCGCGTGGATACAGGGTTTCATCCAAATCGAACAGGATATATTCAAATTTCAGGTGAACAGAACGTTTCACTATTGTCACATGTCAACTTTAGGCTTACTCGCCTGACCCGCTAGAATATGGTATACTCAGTCGATCCAAATTCTACTCAGTGGCAATTGCTACTTCCCCAGTTTGGTTTGGATTTGCCATCCAGGCTGAGCAAAGCGACACACTGCCTGACCGAGTCGTTGATAACGATCACCACATAAATGGGCAGGCCGGAGCGCTGCATGGAACGCTCCGTCCCGACCCAAATTGGGACAGGTCCAATGAGACAGATTTGAAACTAAGTTATAAAGGAACAGGTAAGTGTGGCTCTTGCTAAGGACTGGTTATAACGCACTGTTTTGCTGGTCCCCCGAAAATTGGTCGTTAGCGGGTCCTTAGCCCTAGGCGCAGTTGGGTGAGGCCGATTTTGAAGGTACGATTCTAACCCGGATAGAAATGGTCGGTTGTGAAGATACGCAGCGGCCAAGATAAAAAAAGAGCAATCATTCACGCGAAACCGATGTGGTTAACACCGTTTGGGGTGGAAATGAAAGCTCCTCTTTTGTTAATGCGCTGTTACTATTTAGTTAACTATGAATAATACTAACATGACAGTTTGAAATTGTCTAGTGGTAACCGTGGTTTCAAGGGGGGATTTTCATAGTAAATTTTACCTATCGGAGGCGATATCGCGTTGAAAGTCATCCAATTACCTGTCGGTTCGATTCAGACTAACTGTTATATTGCCGGTTGTGAAGAAACCGGTGAAGGCGTCGTCATCGACCCTGGCGATGAGGCCGAGCGCATCCTGGCCGAGGTCAAGCGGCTGGGGTTGACCATCAAACACATTCTTAATACCCACGCCCACTTTGATCATATTATGGCCAACGGTCCGCTGGTCAAGGCGACAGGCGCTCCACTGGCGATCCATCCGCTCGATTTGCCCTTGCTCCGGCAAAACGGTGGCGCCCAACTATTTGGGCTCGATGCGCCGGCCAGCCCGGAACCTGATCTGGAACTGGCTGAGGGCGATACGATTGAGTTTGGCATGCATCGCTTTCAGGTGTTGTTTACGCCGGGGCACACGCCAGGCCACGTTAGTTTTTACGAGGCCGCTGAAGGCATCATTTTCGATGGGGATGTGCTCTTTGCCGGCGGTATCGGGCGGACCGACCTGCCCGGCGGTGATCATGAAACCCTGCTTAACAGTATCAACGAAAAGCTGATGGTCTTGCCAGATGAGACCGTCGTTTGTTCCGGTCATGGCCCGGTGACCACCATCGGTCGCGAGCGAGCTGCTAATCCCTGGCTTTAAACCCACCCTTTGAATACCCCTTCAACGGTAGCCACCGTGTCATTGCGGTGGCCTTTGTTTTTGGGCAAAATAGAGAAATAGCCTAGACCCGACTAGTATAAAAGTAGAATAGAAATTGCCGTCAAACTGTGCTATATTGTAATTATCTCAGGTAATTCCTGATGGGGCGGGGTGCCCTTACTTGTACCTTCACAACAGCGGATAGGTTTATATGCCAATTTCTCCTGTTAAGGAGTAGACCCGCTGTCATTTGTCAGCGGGTTTTTTTATCACGAAGTAATAAGAGGGCGAAATGACATGGGCTTAATGTCTTGTTGTCGCATTAGAAAGGGCCGATAATCGAGGCGCATCAATGGCTAGAGAGTTGATACAACAACAAATCGACCAAATCATCAAATCTGCACGGGAGAAGGGCGAAAAAGCCAATCTGGTTGGCATTGATCTGAGCCGGGCCTATCTTAATCGCGCCTATCTTATCGAAGCCAATTTGGGCGGGGCCAATCTAAATCAGGCCAATCTGAGTGAGGCCTATCTCATTAAAGCGGATCTTTGCGGAGCGAACTTGAATGGCGCTTACTTGATTGGCGCTTATCTTATCGAGGCCGACCTGGGCCGGGCCAATCTTGAAGGCGCTGATCTGCGCGGGGCGAACTTGTTGGGCGCGATGCTATGCCAGGCCAACTTAAAAAAGGCCGATCTCCGGCTGGCAAATCTTAAGTCAGCCGATCTGCGTGGGGCCGATCTAAGCGGCGCTGATCTAACCCAGGCCGTGCAACTGAACGAAACAATTTATGATGCAGCCACAAAATGGCCTGAGATTACCAAACTCCCGGAGGGCTTCAACCCCTCTTGAAAAGAGACCTCCCGCCGGGCGGGAGGTTTTTATTTTGGCGCAAGATTTGATCTTGTCCAAAATACAAGTATCATGGCGCTACCATCGCAACCCCTTAATCCAATCGTGAGCAAAAAGGAGCGCCCCATGGCCAATTTTAGTTACCTGCAAGGTATATACAACATCACACCGACGCCGTTTCAGCCCGATGGCAATCTCGACGAAAAGAGTATCGCCCGCCTGACGGATTTCGTTATCAAGACCGGTGTCAACGGTCTGACCATCCTGGGTGTGCTGGGCGAGGCCCACAAGTTGTCAGAGGCTGAGCGCGACCGCGTAATCACCACAGTGCTTGAAGCCAGCGCCGGTCGTGTGCCGATCTGTGTCGGCGCCAGTCACGCCGGGACCGACCAGTGTATTGCCTACAGTAAGCGTGCCCAAGAGCTTGGCGCCCGGGCGGTCATGGTGGCGCCGCCCAAGTTAGCCCGGTCAAATGATGCTGCCCTGCGCCGGCATTACCTGGCCGTAGCCGACGCCGTTGACATTCCCGTGGTCGTTCAGGATCATCCGGCCAGCAGTGGAGTCATCATGAGTGTCGAGTTTATCGCCGGCATCGCGGCCGAATCGCCACAGTGCCGCTTTCTCAAGCTGGAGGACGAACCATCGCCTACAAAGGTCAGCCAGGTTTTGGCCGCCAATCCCGAAGTCCAGGTTTTTGGCGGCCTGGGCGGGATGATGTTTCTGGAAGAGTTGCGTCACGGAGCCATTGGCACGATGACCGGGTTTGCCTTCCCGGAGATCCTGGTCAAAATTCACCAAAAATATAGCAGCGGCGATGTCGATGGGGCCACCGAGGTTTTCTATCACTACTGCCCTCTCATCCGGTTCGAGAACCAGCCCCTGATCAACCTGGCCTTGCGCAAACAGATTTATTGCCAGCGCGGCGCCATTGCCTCGCCCCATGTCCGCTCACCCTTCACCCCGGTTGACGACGACACTCTCGAAGACTTAAAGGATTTGTTGCGGCGACTGGAGTTGGCTTAGGTGCAATCCTTTCAATTAAGGGCGCGATTGAAATCGCTTATTTGAAAGGTATTGGGGTTTAGGTGGGTAGGCATTTTGGGTCATGTCATTCTGAGCGACCGCAGGGAGCGAAGAATCTCCCCATTCGTTGTTAAGTCAGCGACCAACCCGGAGATTCTTCGTCGCTTCAGCCGCTTCGCTTCCTCTGCTCCTCAGAATGACATGTTCATTGAAGTATCAATAGAACCTGGAGGTTGGTAAATAACCTAATCTCTAATCTCCAATTACCAATGTGCTACCGCACCCTCGCCCACCCTTGCCCCACAATGGCCTGGCCCGCCGGGCTCAGGCCAAAATCGACAAGGCGGCCGGCTTCAGGATGGCCCTGTTGAGACGTGATCACGGCTAAATCACGGGTCAAAGGGTAACTACGGCCGTTGATATCGTCAAGTGTTGGGCGGACACCCTCGATGGGAACCACATAGACGTCGTCTCCAACAAAGCCGGAGGAGACATAAGCAATCGCATTGGGGGTTTGGGCCACAAAATCGACCACAGCGCGGCTGCTGGGTAGCACAATGGCCGTGGGCGTGACCGGCTGACCGGCCATGACGATGGCTTCGAAGGCGGCGCGGGTGCCGGAACCATCCTCGCGGCTGATCACCTGGATCGGCCGCGGTGGCCCATCGATTTCGCGCCAGTCCAGCAACTGACCGCTGAATATGTCTCGTAAGACCAGCAATGAAAGACCGGCCAGCCGATTCTGGGGATTTAGAATAATCGCTATGCCATCGCGGGCGATTGGAACCAGACGTAAATCATCGGGCAGGTTGGGTGGGGGCCAGGACACCAGACCGATATCTGCCTGGCCGTCGTTGACCAGGTCCAGACCGAGCTGCGATCCGCCGCCCTGGATGTCGAAGGCAACGTGGGCATGTTGGGCGCTGTAGGCGCTGGCCAGTTCGGTTAGCAGTGGTTCCATGCTGGTCGAGCCGGCCATCGTCAGAAAGACAGGGGTTGGAGGCGTGACCGTTGCCCCGCAGCCTGACACCAGCGATAAAACCAGCAAGCAGCCTCCGATGATCCAGGGCTGGGCGCGGTGGGTCATTCGGTCTCACCCTCGCACAACGGCCACAATGATGCTGAGGATACTGACCACCGCACAATAGGCCGCAAAGACGTACAGCGAGTGGCGCTGCAAATAGTGCAGCAGCCAGCGAATGCACAAATAGCCGGAGACGGCCGCCCCCACAAATCCGACCGAGATAGCAGGCAGTTCCATAGCCAGGGTGCCGGCCTCAACCAGATCGCCCAGGGCGACCGCGCCGGCTCCCAGCAAGGCGGGTATGGACATCAAGAAACTAAAGCGTGCGGCGCTGGGACGATCAAAACCGCGCAGCACGGCCCCTCCAATCGTTGCCCCGGAGCGGCTGATGCCGGGCAGAATCGCCGCCGCCTGCCAGAGCCCAATGATCAAGGCTTCGAGCCAATTGAGTTGATCCAAAGCCCGGGTGCGCGAGCCAAAGCGTTCGGCAATCACCAGTAGCAGGGCGGTCAGGATGAGCAGGGCGCCGACAAACACCGGGGCTTCAAAGGCCGTCTCGAACAAATCCTTAAACAATAGCCCCAATATCACCGCCGGCAGGGTTGCCACGATGACGAGCCAGCCCAGCACAGCCTCGCGATTGCCGAACGGTTGGCGCTGGAGCAGCCCGCTGACAAATCCTTTGACAATGGCCCAAATATCGGCCCACAAGAAGATGAAGACCCCGACCAGGGTGCCCCATTGAACCAGAACTTCGAAGGCAAATGAAGCGTCGGGCCAACCCAACAGCCAGGGCACCAGCACCAGGTGGGCCGAGCTCGAGACCGGAATGTACTCCGTTGCGCCTTGAACAATACCTAAGATGAGAGCCTGCCACAAGTTCATGTTCCTTGAATATCCTTTATCCTGAATTCTTAGGGCGTACTGACATTTCCAGAAACATGTCATTCTGAGGAGCAGAGGAAGCGACGAAGAATCTCCTTCAAGCCTCTGATAATGATGGCTCGATACGGTTTTAAGGAGATACTTCGCTCCCTCTGGTCGCTCAGGGCTGCCCTGAGCGAAGTCGAAGGGATGACATGATCCCAAATGTCAACCTAGTAATTTCGTAGGTTGGGTCGAACAAAGATATTTAACTCAGCGTTTGCCGGTTGGCTTCCGGGACCGGTTGATACGCGGCCAGAAAATCGTCTTTGTACTGCGCAAAGCTGCCATCGAGAATAGTCTGGCGTATCCGGCGCATTGTTTCCAGGATGAAATGCAGATTGTGCAGCGTGGTCAATCGCAGGCCCAGAATCTCTTTGGCAATAATCAAATGCCGCAGATAGCCCCGGCTAAAGGTCCGGCAAGTATAACAGTGGCAGCCGGCCTCGATGGGGTTTTTATCCTGGGCAAATTGGGCATTACGTAAGTTTAACCGGCCCGACTCGGTGAATACCGCGCCGTTGCGCGCGATCCGGGTTGGCAGCACACAATCGAACTGGTCGACTCCCCGCGCCACCGCTTCGAACAGGTCTTCCGGGCTGCCGACTCCCATCAAGTAGCGTGGTTTATCCCTGGGCAAAATGGGGTGGATGACCTCTAGCATCTCGTGCATTTGGATCTTGGTTTCCCCCACGCTCAGGCCGCCAATACCATAGCCTGGAAACTCGAGCGCCGCCAGAAACTCGGCGCTTTTGGCTCGTAGATCAGCGAAAATACCACCCTGGACGATGCCATACAGAGCCTGGTCGGGGCGCCGTTGAGCGACCAGACAACGCTCGGCCCAGCGGTGTGTCCGGGCGAGGGCCTCGATATTGTAATCATAATCGTTCGGCGGTGGGCACTCATCAAAGGCCATGATGATATCGGCCCCCAACTGCTCTTGAACCGCGATAGACAGTTCTGGTGTAAAGCGGTGTTCCGATCCATCGAGATGGGAGCGAAAGGTGACCCCGTCCTCATCGATCTTGCGCAGCCCCGACAGGCTAAAGACCTGATACCCACCTGAGTCAGTCAGGATCGGCCCGGGCCACTGCATAAATCCGTGCAGACCGCCAAAGCCGGCAATCAATTCAGCGCCGGGCCGCAAATAAAGATGATAGGTATTGCTCAAAATCAGGTTAGCTCCCAGCTCGGCCAGATCGGCCGGGGTTAGTGTTTTAACCGTCGCCTGCGTCCCGACCGGCGCAAACACCGGCGTCGGAATCTCCCCGTGAGGCGTTTGGATCAGGCCGGCTCGGGCCTGGCTGTGCGTATCTTGGGCCAGGAGCTTAAATGAAAAGGTCATAGTCATTTGTGTCGCCGCTGCGAACCGGGGTATTATAACTTAGAGTAATTCAAGTCAGCAAGTCAGCATGTCAGCGTGTCAGGACTTCAGCAAGTGTCAGCACTTCAGCGGGTCAGTTTTTAGCTGATCGGCTGACAAGCTGATACGCTGGCTGACTTGCTGACAGGAGCTTGATCATGATTTTAACCTTTATTATTCTGGCGTTGACGATCATCCTTTTTATCTCGGATAGACTTCGGATAGACATTGTGGCTATGCTGGCACTCCTGGCGTTGACCCTGACCGGCTTGATCGATGCAAACCAGGCGCTGGCGGGGTTTGCCAATTCGACCGTGGTTACGATTGCCGCGCTGTTTGTTGTGGGCGCGGGTCTCTTCAAGACCGGGGTGGCCGATTGGCTGGGCAGTCGCTTGCTGGATCTGGCCGGAGCGAGCGAAACGCGCCTGCTCATCTTGCTGATGATCGGCACAGCGATCCTGTCCGGTTTTATGAGCAACACCGGCACGGTCGCAGTCCTGCTGCCGGCGCTGGTCGCTGCGGCCTGGCGCATCGGCAGTCCGCCTTCGAAGCTGCTCATACCGCTGGCTTTTGCCGCCCAGATTGGGGGATTGTTGACCCTGATCGGGACGCCGCCCAATATTGTGATTACGAATGCGCTGTCCAAAGCCGGGGTGCGGCCCTTTGGGTTTTTCGAGTTTAGCCTGATTGGCCTGCCCTTGCTGGCGGTGGGCGTCATCTATATGATTATGGTCGGCCGGCGCTGGCTGCCCGAACGAAAGGTGGAGGAACGCCACCTGTCATCACTCGCTTCACCGGCCGAGTTGACCGATGCCTACCACCTGGACAACTGTCTTTTCCGGTTGCGCGTCCGGCGTGGCTCGGGCCTGGCCGGTCGTACTCTGGCCGAGACCGGCCTCGGGCATGATTACGGGATTATGGTGCTGCGGATCGAACGTGCTGGTGCTACGGCTCGATCTGAATCCATGGGCCAGCACACGCTAGGCCACATCTCAGACCGGCTCGGCCTGATCCAGGAAGATACCGGTACCCAGGCACCTGGCCCGGAGACGGTGATTTATGTCGATGACGTGTTGTTGGTCGAAGGGATACCGGAAGCCGCGCAGCAGTTGGCCCTGCGCTACAATCTGGGCCTTCGACCCATTGATGCCCACCAGGGCTCTGCCGACACCGAACTTCTCTCACACGAGATCGGTCTGGCCGAGGTGCTGCTGACGCCCCGGTCGGCCTTGATTGGGCGCACGATTACCCAGACCCATTTCGCCGAAAAGTATAATGTGTGGGTGTTAGGCATCTCACGGCGGGGCCGGGCGCTGGAAAATGTGCCGTTGACTACGGTGAAGCTGACCTTTGGCGATGCCTTGCTGGTGCGTGGCGCCTGGCAGGCCATCGGTATCCTGGAAAACGAAGCTCGCAACTTTGTCGTCGTCGGCCGGCCCGCCGCTATGCTCAAACCCGGTGGCCTGACGCCCCAAGCTATCACGGCCCTCCTGGCCCTGAGCGCGATGCTGATGCTGCTATTGACGGGCATCGTCCCAACGGTGATCGCCGTAATCATTACGGCCATGATCATGGTGCTGGGCGGCTGCTTGAGCATGGAGCAAGCCTATCGGGCCATCAACTGGGAAAGCGTTATCCTCATTGCGGCTATGCTGCCGATGAGCACTGCCCTGCAAGCCACCGGCGGCGCGGAGTTCATAGCGACCGGTCTGGTCAACACCCTGGGCGCCCTGCATCCCCTCTGGTTGCTGGCCGGCATGTTTTTACTGACCACGGCCTTTACCCAGGTCATCAGCAACACCGCCACCACTGTCCTGGTGGCCCCTATCGCGCTCCAGGCCGCCATCGATCTGGGTGTCTCCCCGCAGGCCGTTATGATGATGGTCGCCATCGGTGCGTCGACCGCCTTTCTAACCCCCATCGCCTCGCCCGTCAACACCCTGGTCCTCACCCCTGGCGGCTACCGCTTTGGCGATTTCATGCAGGTCGGTCTGCCGCTGCTGGTTTTATTCTTAATAGTGAGTTTGATCGTAGTGCCGCTGGTGTGGCCATTATAGGCAGATCAGCGTTAGACGGTCGTTCGGCTTTATCGTGCCCATAGCCCTGGCCGTGTTTACGTTTAGTTCCGGTCAAGATATCAGTGATTAATACTTTGTTGGCGTAGGGCCTGGTTGACCTGCTCCAGATCAAAAGTGTCGGGGTCGAAATCCGTACCCCACAGATTGATCAGGGTGGTATGTTCGTCGTGGTCAGGATCTTGAAAAATATCGAGCAGCTGCATGTATTCAAAGATGCCGTTGGTATCTTCCGGAGGGCAGGCACGCTGGCCGGATAAACAGACAGGGTAATGCATATCCGGTTTGGGGGCCAGCCTTCGGTCGACTTTGATGACGTGCTGCCAATCGGCCTTGTAGTCATAGATGTAGATAAACCGGCTGTCCTCTTCAGGAACGACCTGGTCGAGCGTGACCCGGTGTGGATCTTGTACCGGCGGCCAGGCGGTGTCTGGCGGCGGCTCGCTGTAATCGACGCCATCGATGATGAACCGGTAGAGATGTTTGTTTTGCCAGCCCATCACGGTTTGCAGAGTGAGATGCAATCGATAGAGTGTGGTGTCTCCGACGACCTGAAATTTGCGCCGGATGGGAGGGATCATGCCCTTGAGCGAGACCCGGCATTGAAAAATAGATTCAGGGCGAGCCTCGTCTTTTTCAGGCGAAGTTATGACCGTCACTCAGGCGCTGCCCCCTAACTTTACCTCGCGTAGCGCCTCTAAATGGTCTTGTAGCAGGCGTACTTCCTCGTCAACGTCGGTCGAGAGGCGGCCATAGTCGGCGACGTGGCTGGTCGATTGGCCGGTCAGAATTTGAGAATAGATCGTGCCCAACATCGACAGGGTATTTTCGATTTGGATCTCGGCCCGCTTGATCATGTTTTGCAGTTCCTGAAGCGAGGCAAGCTGCTTCCGGCGATTGGCCAGGACCCGTTCCAACTGGGTCTTGGTGGCAGCATCGGTTTCATTCGCCACCCGTTTTTCCAGATCGGCGATGGCTTTGGGGACTGTGCTCAGGTCCCGGCGAATGACTTGATCGGCCCGCAAGCTATTGAGCCGCTGGACCAGTTCATTGATGGCCTCGGTCCAGGTGTCGATCTGACCCTGCAATTTGGTCAGGTGGCTTGCATCGGATGTGCCAACCGTCTGCTTAATCGCCCGGTCGATCTGTGCTTTGTAGGCTCGAGCCTGATCGAGATACGCTTGCAGCTGCTCCTCGCTGATGATGTGATCGTCCTGGCCAAAAAGAATTTGGCTAAATCGATAGGCCAGCACACTGCCCCAGGCCAGACCAACAGCCCATAGGATGAGAATCACCGGAAAGGTTCGAAAGACACTGACCAAAACGATGAGGACAACAATCGTGGCGATAAACCAGCCGAAATTTCTGAGAAAGGCTTGCCATTTGGGGTCTAATGTATCCATGGAACACCATTGGGAACGACCGTAATCAGCTTACTAAAAATCGTAGCACGAAAAATGGTTGGCGGCAAGCACGCGGTTTAATTTAGGCAGCGTTCGTCTGGAGCGGGATGATGGGCGGGGGTGTTTTGCCGTTTTCTGCCACCGCTGCTGGTTGGGTCGAAGCATCGCCACCTGTTGCGCCATTCAGCGGCATGATCAAAGCCACTTCATCGCAGGCGTGAAATTTGGGGCAGAAGACACAGTCTTTTTGAACTTTGCGGGGTAAATCCTCGATCCGGGTTAACTGAA